>JGI26340J50214_10000170_pt1 | contig 23203 bp, 24 predicted proteins | sample BogFormECP12_OM2_FD_50214 | JGI IMG/M metagenome (IMG submission 50214)
CTGAGAGGTCAAATCCTCTCACTCCGACCAGTTTCTCCCTCGACGCCAGCATCACTCCCGAAACGACGGAACGTGATACGAAACACCCGCCATTGGCTGGTAGCGAGTTCCCAAGCGGCTCTCCCGACTGCGGGCGATCTGCGGGTAATCAAAGGTGCGAGTTCGTGCCAGCCCCCGCAGCCCCCGGCATCCAAGCCGCGCCGCCAACGACGGCTCAGCGAGCGCCGAGCTCGCTCGCCCGCATGATTTCAGGGTACAGCCGCTCGACGGCGGCACGACCATTATGGGGGTCGGCTGCCGGCCGCCGGGGTTGCGGATGGAGCCCTCGCATGCCGAGGGGGGAGCCGACCAGCACACGGATGCGGTAAATCTCGACCGCCAACGGAAATTTGTCGAACGGGCGACCCCCGCTGATCCACGAATCCATGTGGCCCGGACCCCAGTTGTATGCGGCGACCGCGTCGGGCCAGCTGCCGTATCGGCGGTACATTTGGGCCAGATAGGCCCGCCCGAGCGCCCGGTTCTCCCTCTCGTCAAAGCGGTCGCCGCCGCCGGCATCTAGAGCCGCTGCCGCAGAAACTTGCATCGGTCCTTGCGGCCCGTTTGGATCTGGACTCCACATTTGCGGATCGGCCCCGTGATTGGATTCGGCCCCCTCGACGGCAAACGCCACCCGCTCGAGCGCAGCGGCTTCCGCGCGCTCGAGCGACCCGATCAGCAGCGACTTTTCGGCTGTGGGGGGGCGGTTCGCTTGGGCAGCCGCGCTGTTGTCAGCCGTGCTAGCACCGAGGGTCAGGCACAAGGCTAACCCAAGGGAGACCCCAACCCGGAAGGGAGAGCCGCCGACCCGATATCCGGTCGCTCGCCGCATCGCTGACTCGGTTGAGTTGTCCCCTCTTCCTACTCCCAATAAGCCTGAACGATTGTGTTGTCGTCACCGAGGATCAAATTGAGCCGGTTCGGATTGTGCGTAATGCCTCTGATCCCGCGCGACGGGATGATCCAGCGCAGGATTTTGGGGAGATCCTCTTGACGGACGACACCTGCTTGTCCGGCTGGCGCCTGGCCGCGCTCAGCGAATTTCTTGCCGATGCAGTCCTTGCAGCTGTCGACCGTGATATCGGCCTGCTTCAAGCCGGGGATCGGTTTGACCTCGATCGTGTTCTCCGAGGCACGGACGCGTACGCCCTTGTATGGGTGGTTCTCTTCGAGCGTAAAGACCGCGCCGATCGGGACAAAGCCGTCCGCCGCCTGAGATTGCAGCGGCGCGGTCGCGATCAATTGCAGATCAAGGACGTCATCCTGAGCCTTGCCCGCGTATGTCGGAACCAGTTCCGGGTCACTCCAGCCCTGAGAGCTCGCCAACCCCGTCACCCGCACGATGTCGAGCCTGGGATCGGTGCTGGTGCGCAAGACCTCGACACTGGTCACAAAAAGCACCGGTAGCTCGGATGCCGCCTCGGTTTCGGGCGCGGCCGGGATCGCGGGCGGCTCGGACCCGGGAGCAGCGTATTGCGACGGCGGCTCACCGACGCTCGGCCGTACTGGCGTGACCTGCGCCAGAGCGAGTCCGACCAGGCCGCCCTGCATCAGAGCGGCGACGCCGAGCCCGGCCAACCGGCAGAGTGTGTTGTGCATACTATCCTCCGAATCGACTGAACTCATTCCCAAACGGCGGTCTCGGTGGGAAGAGCGCCCTCTAGAGGGGAGGATCCGCTCTGCCGCACTCGCTCGAGCGCATCGAGCACGAGATCGGTTGCGCGCATCTTGGTCAGACGGCAATAGGTCGTCTCACTGCTGGCAAAGCTGCCGTTTTCGGCGAGCTTGTTGACCGGCTCGCCGCCGCCACACACGCTGAAGTATTCGCAGCGCTCGCAGCACATCTCGACACCGGCCTGAATGTCCGCAAGCATCCTGGTGAAATTGGGCCGGTGCGGCAAATCGGCGAGGGCGTCGTGATTGATGTTTCCCAGGAGAAAATCTTCGTAGGCCGGGTTCTTCAAACCGAGTAGCTCGGGCGAAAAGGTCGAGATATTGCCGGCCCAATCCATGCTGATGATGGCGAAGGGCTCGACTAACTGATTGCAGAATGGAGCATCCGCAGGGCGTATAACTTGGCGTATTGCGTGCTCGATCTCACGAATAAACGTGATCTTGCCCGGAGCAGCGGCGGATAGCCGCCAGAATTCGCTCAGAAACCGGACATAGGCGGTCTCGACCCCCGCCTCTCGGAAAGATTCGGACACGTGGTCGCCCTCGGATTCCTCGACATTGAAGCACACCTGCTCGATCCCCTCCTCGACAAAGAAATCGAACATCTCGTGGGGTGCTGCCATGCTGGCCGCCGACAGCACCGAGATTACGTGGAACGGAACCTCATGCCGGAGCAACAGCCGGATGCCGGCCATTGTCCTGTCGAAGGTGCCCCGGCCCGCGCGGGTTAGCCGGTGGCGGTCGTGAAACTGCTTGGGGCCGTCGATGCTGACCCCGACACCGATCCGTTCTTCGGCGAAGAACGCACACCACGCCTCGTCGATCAGGGTCCCGTTGGTCTGAAACGAATGCGCCACTTCGACTTCCGCGGGCTTCAGCCGATCGATCATCCGGAACGCAGCGCGATAGAAGTCGATCGGCAGAACCATTGGCTCGCCGGCATGCCAGACGACCGAAAGGCAATCGCCGACCCAGCCCGACGCGAAAACCTGGGAGAAGAGATTGTGCAGTGTTTGTCGTGCGACGACTGACTTCGAGTTCCGATCCGGCAGGTAACAATAATGACAATCGATGTTGCAGAAAGGGGTGGGCTGGACGACCAGCAGGTCTATTCTCGGCACGGGGCGGCTCGCCGTGCGATCCCACGCAGGTCAATCACCAATTACGCCACCAATTATTCCAAGGGCGAAAATTGCGCCAATTGTTCCAGTTGGGCCAACCCCAGCCCCGGGGCCGCGCGCCCCAGTTGCGCCACCAATTGCCCCAAGCGAGGTGGAGTTCTCCGTCTTCCGATCGCGCCGACCTGCTATCGCCTTTAGCAACGTCGGAAACCGCCTCGCGAATGGCGGCGAGCCGTTCGCCGACACCCGCCCGGTCTGCGGCCAAAGGCTCGGCGCTTGTCGAATACCGGGCAGCAGCACTCGGCATCGTTGAGCCAAGCAACAGCGCGATGCCAGCCGCTCCGGCAGGTGCCATCCCGGACAGGATTCTGAGGTATTTATCTCGCAGCGACATCCCAATCACCCTTGCTCGACCGGAAGGGTTCTATAGCAAAGGACGGTCAGGATGGTCAAACCGCCGGACTTTACTCGATCGTTCGATACAAATGTTTAGCTGACGCCGCGGCTTCTCAATCTTGCCGTGCGAAACCTTGGAAAGCGTGCGGCAGGCGACGGATATCGTGGACGAGGTCGGGCGGCATCTCGCCGGCGCCGTCCCCGCGCAGGGTCAGCGCGTCGACGAGACCGCCGAAGCGGCGGTCGATCGCCGCGACGATCTGATCGTGTCGGCCGACCGCGGCAAAGATATGGACCGCATCATCCGGCACCTCGCTCGCCATCTCGCTCCATCGCCCCTGCCGGGTCAGTGCGTTGAGCTTGTGGCCCAGATCCTCCAGGCCATGGACCGCGAGCACCGGGTAATAGGCCGGTGTCGAGCCGTAGAAGGCGACACGCTGGCGCACCCACTCGAAGCGGCGGGCGACCGCCTCGTCATCCGGTCCGGTCGCGAGAAAACCACCGCCTGAAATTTCGTACTGCGCTCGCTTGCGGCCGACTTTCGCAAGACCGGCTTCGATCCGGGGCATGATCTCGTCGGTCAGGTATCTGCGGGTGCAGAAGCCGTGCAATTTGACGCCGTCGCATTCCTCGGCTGCTACCCTGAGCATCGCCGGACCGACCGCAGCGATCATGACGGCCGGCGGCGGCGCGTCGATCGGCTCCGGCGCGAAGTTGGGTGTCATCAACGTGAAGCGGTAATGCTTCCCTTCGAAGCCCGGCTTTTCGCCGGTCTTCCAGCATCGCCAGATGGCCCGCAACACCTGCACATATTCGCGCATGCGCGGCGCGGGCGGCGTCCACGCTACCGAGAAGCGCCGCTCGTTGTGCGCTCTGACCTGGGAGCCGAGGCCGATCACGAACCTCCCTCCGGTCGACCCGGCGAGGTCCCAGCCGACATTGGCGACTGCCATCGGGGTGCGGGCGAAGGCAATCGCGACGCCGGTATGTAATTCGATCCGCTCGGTCTGCGCCCCGGCTACCGCCAACACCAGAAAGGGGTCGTGCTTGTTCTCCATCGCGACGACGCCGTCATAGCCATCCGCCTCAATCGTCCTGGCAACCGCCCCAACCCCGCGCAAATCTTCCTGTGGCAGTGTCGCGAATACCCGCATCGACGCCCTCCCCTACTCCGCCCTGACGCCGCGATCGGGCCACAACCCACCCGCCCGATGCAAGACTTCTGAACCTCGGTGCGCTAACCTGCGCGATACCGATGAGGAGGGTTAGATGCCGAGGAATGTCGCGATCGGGTTGGGCCTGATGGAGTTCCCGTTCACCGGGGTCGCCGGGTTCTGGCGCTGGGTCGATCTGTGCGAGGCCGGAGGTATCGACTCGCTGTGGCAGACCGACCGCATGGTCAGCCGCGAGCCGATCCTCGAATGCATGAGCGTGATGGCGGCACTCGCCGGCCGGACGCGCCGGCTCAAATTCGGCGTCAACGTGCTGTCGCTGGCGTTCCGCGATCCGGTGTTGCTAGCCAAGCAATGCGCGACGATTGACGTGTTGTCCGAAGGGCGCCTGTTGCCTGCTTTCGGGATCGGCAGCCCGCTGGCACCCGAATGGCGGACCTTGAACCTCGACACCAAAACACGCGGCCGCAAGACCGACGAAGGGCTCGAAATCATCCGCCGGCTGTGGTGCGAGGACGAAGTCGATTTCGAAGGCGTCCACTACCACCTCACCGGCGCCTCGATCGCGCCAAAGCCGGTGCAGCCCGATCTGCCGATGTGGATCGGCGGCTCGTCCGAGGCGGCGGTCCGGCGCACCGCGCGTTTCGGCACCGGCTGGCAGGCGGGCGCCGAAACGCCGGCTCAGGTGACGCCGGTCATCGCCGGCATCCGTGCCGCTGCCGCCGCCGAGGGGCGTGCGATCGACGACGACCATTACGGCGCCGGCATCCCGTTCCGCTTCGGTCGGGCTGACGACCCCGGTCTCGCCCGCCTGTTTGAAGCTTACCGCAAGCGTACCGGACGCGACCCGCTGCATTATTTCGCGATCGGGGATGCAAGCGCGATCGTCGAGCGGATCGCCGCCTATGTCGATGCCGGGATCTCCAAATTCATCCTGCGCCCCGCGGCCCGCGGCGACGAGGAGATGCTGGGGCAGACGCGGCGGCTGATCGAGGAGGTCCTGCCGCTCACCGCGATGCGCTGGCCAAAGCCAGGCAAACGCCGCGGTGCGGCATGAAGGATCGACCCCGTCACCCCGAGCACGCCGGTTGATTTATCCCGTCCACCACTCTAGATCCATCGGCCCAGCGTTGCGTCCCCATCGTCTAGAGGCCTAGGACATCGCCCTTTCACGGCGGTAACAGGGGTTCGAATCCCCTTGGGGACGCCACTACTGAAGAACAGCTTTGATCATCAAGGCTTTTTCGGCCTGATTGTCCCACCGGACGCCACCGTCGGAAAAAGTGGGACACTTTTGTTGCTGTTTTGTACCTCGAGCAGCGGCGCCGCCGCGGCCTCCAGCTTGGCGCGGTTCGCCTTCTTGGTGTAGACCGCGGCCTGTTGCGGGTCGCTCCAGCCAAACAGCGCCATCAGCTGATGTTCACTGGCACCGGCTTCGGCGCAACGCTGCGCCCCGAGCTTGCGCAGCCCGTGTGCGCTGAGATCCTCAAGCCGGGCCTCCCGGCACCGTTTCTTGAACCAATTGCCAAAGGCTTTGACCGAATGGGGGTGGCCCCATTTCGTCACCAGATAAACCAAGTGTCCGATTGGTGTGGCGTTAATGCTTTGGCGCAGCGGCGCCAGAATGGGCATTTCGTGGGCCTTGGTGATCCGCGAACTGCCCTTGGTCTCGCTGAACACCAGCTTGCCGTCGCGCTCCATCTGCGGCCCGAGCCTGACGACGTCGCTGCGGCGCACCCCGGTATAGAGCAAGAGATCGAATGCCAGGCGTGCCTTGGTGCCAGTCGGATGGCGTGTCTCATACCGCACCACATCTGCCTCCGACCATGCCCGCAAGCCGTCGGGATTGTTGCTGCGCAACTTCGCTACCTCGCGCGCCGGGTTCTTTGTGGCGTAGCGATACTCCGGCGAAGTCGCCCAGGCGAACAGCTGCCGCAACGCCTTGACGCGGTTATTGGCCGCCTCGGGAAAGGCGGCCTTTTCATCGCGCAGCTTCGCAACGTGCCGCGCCTCCATTGTCGCGAACCGGAAATTGCCGGAGCGCTGACAAATCTCTTCGAGGATCCCGCGTCGCACCTTGCGGGTGCTCTCAGCGAGCGATTGAAATTTGGCCGAAGCGTAGTATTGCGCGCACAGCCAACGTATCGTCCCCGGCATCGCGGGAGTGTGCTGGCTTGCCGACCGCGGCTTCACTTCGCCTCGGAACGCGCGCTGATATTCCTCATCAAACGCATCGGTGCCGGGCATCTCTCTGAGGCGAATCTTTGGCTGCCCTTTGCGCCGGAAATAAATTCGCACATTGCCGTGCCGGTCGACATCCTCGACGAGGAATCGATAAACACGGATGCCGCTCTTATCGCGGAGTCGGACCTTCATCACAAATCGTCCCATTCGTTCTTTCGCCCGGCCGCATCGTCGAGCGCATCGAACGCCTCGTCTAGTTTTACCCGATCCCACACCTTGCGGCCGTCAATGCGCTTTGGCCTTGGCATCCGGCCATCGCCGACCATCTCGTCGAATTTAGTCACGCCAACGCCGATATATTCGGCCGTGGACGCGCGAGAGGCCGCGCGGCGCAAGAGCAAGCGGCAGGCAACTGACAGAGTTCCGGACCATCAGGCTATACCGCCTCTCCCATTGCGGTTCAGTTCCGGCAATTTGCGGTAGCGATCACTCCAATGACCAACTCGCCTCACGGTCGGCCCGCTTAGGGATGGGGTTTATGGCTGGCAAACCAGTCTCGTGCAGTTTCGCCCGAGCGGGCGGAGAGCCAGGAAGACATATTGTGCAGCCTCTCTGATAGTCAGCCAGCGCGGCTCCAGTCCGGAGCGACGACAGCGTCCAGGCATGATGCTCAACGTCGCACTAAAGTTAGGAAACCCGGAGAGTTCGGTCTCAGTTCGCTCTCCACAGACCCGGAACAAGAACTCCCGCGNGGCCGGTCGATCACGGTTCAGTCAATATCGCATGACGACTGAAATGTCAATGTTGACTTTCACGTTCTTTGGCTATAAAACTACGGACACGATCGAAATGGGGTAAACGGTTGGCGTGGTTTCGGTACGGCGTGATTGAGACGGCGCTCGCTGAGGTGTTTCGGGTCGAGCCGGATCAGATGAGCGCCTTTCGCAGTCGGCTGCGGCACTTACGAAATATCAATTGTCCTAAGCTCCCGAAAACAGGATCGGGACAGCCCGTCCTAATCACCCGCGAGCAGGCGATTGAAATCATGATTGCGCTAGAACTTGCCGGCCTGGGAGTGGCTCCGAGACACGCGGTCGAGGCCGCCAAGTTTTACGCGGAGGAAATCAGCGATCCAAAGCGGGACACGGTGGGCCGCGGCGATCGCTTGATCGTAACTCCAAGACAGGGATTCGGCGGCCCGGAGGATCCTCGCTTATCGACTGTGCACTTGCACGCTGACCCTGGGCGACTAGTGTATGCGGACCCGGACGTCGTGACCAGCCTACAACCAGCTACCCCCTCGCTCATTAACCGGTTGCTCGCCGGCGGTACATTCGCGGTTGTAAACGTGGCCAGGTCCGTCCCCTTGCTGGACCGTGCTCTAGGCCACGCCTCAGGCCAAGCCCGGCTTCACTCGAAAAAAGTAAACCGCAACAGTTAGTGCCCCGCAGCAAAAATGCCAAAGGGCGGCACTGTGGCAAGCAGCCGGCGGCTGCAATAGAGCGGACGGCGATTTCGCAGCCCTATACGGAAAAAGCAACGAAGCCGAGGCGTGGACGAGCCCGGCTCCTGAGACAAGCAAGAGTGAGAGCCACGCACGGAGATGTAGAGACATGACAGAGACCAGCGAGAACCTTCCGCTGCTAAAGAGCCGCGGACGCCCACGTAAAGACGGAACCCCGGCACAGCCGCGGAAACCGCGGAGCGAATGGGCCAAGCCAGTGCGTCGCGGTGCGCCGACCGATTCGGCTCCGCGGAAGGCTGTCGTACAGCTACCAATCTCGCATATCGAGGTCAGCGCGCGTCGACGCGCCCTGGACCAAGCAAGGGTAGAAGCACTCGCGCAGTCAATCCGAGACATCGGCTTGCAGACCCCGATAACAGTCGGTGATGCTGACGGCACAGCGACGCGCCTGATTGCCGGGCATCACAGGATTGAGGCAGCCAAGCTACTCGGCTGGCCAAAAATCCCGTGTTTTATCGTCAAGATGGATGAGTTCACGCGGCAGCTTTGGGAGATCGACGAAAACCTCTGTCGCGCCGCGCTGACCGAGCTGGAACGCGGCGAGCATCTGGCCGCACGAAAACAAATCTATGAGCAGCTACATCCAGAGACGCGGCAGCATGTTTCTGGCGCCGTGGCTGCCAATGCGGCAATGGGGAGGGGAAACGCAAGGGACAATTTGTCCGTAGCGTCCTTCACTGCCGACACCGCCGACAAGACTGGCTTAGATAAGAGGACGATCGGGCGGTCAATCTATCGTGCAGAGCATATCGCGCCGGATGTGCGCGACGCGATTCGCGATATGCCAGAGATAGCCGACAAAGGCGTCGAGCTTGATGCGCTCGCCAAAACCCCACCCGAACAGCAAGCCGCGGTGGTCGCGGCGATAAAGAGCAGTGATGCGCCGAACGTGCGTGAGGAGGTGCGCCGGCAAGGCAAGGCACCGGTTGGCGCCGATTCGTCTGCTGGACCAACTGGCCGCGCCGCCGCGAACACTGACAAGTGTATCGATACCATCCTTGGGAAGATCCGGCAGCTCGGCAAGCAAGATCGTGAGGTCCTATGGGACGCCCTAGCCGATCACTGGCAGGAGGAAATTAGCCGAGCACTCGCTTGTCGCCCCCCCGGTATCGCCGCCGCTACAACGCGGCCGACGCAGCATTGAACCATGAGCATTATCGCTCTCGCTTCGATTCGCATCGATGGCGGGACTCAACTGCGCGATGCGGTGAGCCCCGCCACGGTGGCCGACTACACCGAGGCCTTCGCGCCGGGGCCAAGTCTCCCGGCGAATCGCCGGAGCGCCTCGACTGGGAAGATCTAACACCACCAATGGGAGTCAGGATTGTGACCACCGACCGTTACTTTGATTTCGACACCGCGTTTGAAAATTTCGACGGCTGCATCGTCGAATACGAAACCCGCGACATCATGCCCTTCGGGAAATACCGCGGGCGACCGCTCGCCGAAGTCGCGGGCGACCACGCATATTCGCGCTGAGTTCTGGGATCGATGTATGCGCGCGTGAATCCGGAGCTTGCTGCTGATCTGGAGGTGATGCCCGAGCAGGTGCAGACTGGGGAGGTGGCGATGCGCGAGGTCGAATTGTTCGACCGCGGCTGCCAGGTGCTGCGACCCGCGATCTGGTGCCGGGAGGCGGTGCAATGAGCGCCAAAGTCAATCCATTCGTCAAAAACGCCATCGACATCATTCGTGAGCGCGGCACCGACATCTCCGTGGCCGAGCTCGTCAAGCTGCTGGGCGATCGCGAGCCGGCGCTGTCGCTATTCAATCTCGAATGCGCGGCACGCGAGGCGCTGCGCGTGGCACCGCAGATCTTCGCCGAGGAGCAGGCCCGTGAAGAGGCACGCCGTCGCGAGGACGAGGAACGTCGTCGCCAAGCCGAGGAGCAGGCCGCCGCCGAAGAGGCCGTGCAGCGTGCGCTGGTTAAACGGCTGTTTGCCCATTGCCGCAATTACAACCGCGCCACCCTCGAGGAGCTCGAGGTCAAGATTGAATCCGCGCTCGAGCACGGCTGGATTCGGGAAGAGCAGCGAAAGCTTGGCACGCTTTATTTCTGGGCTGATGAAGAGGCGGAAGAGGAGCCGGACGCATGAGCGAGGTCACGACCACGGAATACTTCGGCGGCTGTCCCCGGTGCGGAAAGGTAACCGACTGCCTGAACATCGGCCGCGGCAACCGGTTCTTTCGCAAAGAGCACAAGGTCACATGGTGCGTCGGATCTAACCTATTTTCGGACTGGAGAGACGAGATCGAAGAAGAGCGGCGGCGCCTGTACAATGAGGTTGGCCTTGATGACTTCACGGAGGTAAAGCCAATTTATCCCGCCGAGGAGCCGACCGGGATCTATTACCGCCGCGTCGCGAAGCCGAAATGAGCGCGCGCGATGCAACCGGCGCGATCGGCTTTGGTGGCAGACCGGGCCGGCAGCCGACAAGGCTGAAGCCTGAGCCACAGTCCAGGACTGCGGTGGGCGAATCGCCAGAGCGGTTCGATTGGGAAGATCTCTGGCGCCAATGGCAGGACTCCACACCGTGAAGAGAAACGCCGAGCGCCAAAAAGCATATAGAAACCGCCAAAAGCCACACCTACAGGAGCTGAGGGCGTTACTCGGCTACCGCGAGAAAAGAGCTGAATTCAAAAAGAATTATTTCGCTATCCCAGAAGGAGTCAGCTTCACCCCGATCCCGACGGTGCTGCTCGAGTCGGAAATTTGGAGCACTCTCGGAATTTACGATCGCAGGTTTATTGATGCGATCATGATTGCTCATGCGCGGGCCGGCGGCTGCAAAAATGGTCGTTTGGTTTTGACCTATGAGCAGTTGAAAGAAAAGGGCATCAGGGGCGACCGCATAAGACCGACCATCGAGAGGCTTGTTGAGCTCAAACTGCTCGAAGTGACGCACAAAGGCGGCCCAGGCGACCCGGCTCGATACCGCGTCACCTTCCTACCGCACCAGATCGAAGCGCCAAACGGCAGAGTGAGCCATTATCCGCCGGGCAACGACTGGATCGAGATCGAGCTCGAAATCATCGACGGCCGCCGTCACGCTCGCGAAAAGCGCCGTGACGCCCATAGGTTCACAAGTGAACCTGTACCAGGTGCTAAATGTGCACCCGTGGACGAAACCGAAACATTTTCCGAGCAAGGCGAACAACCGATTGATAAATGGCCAAAATCAGTTGCAGCGACGCCATGACGGTTCCTATCGGGACCCCAAGCCCGAACGCCGATTCATAGGTGCACATGTGAGTACTCATTATAGAGATTTGGATACCCCAATGATGGCGGATGGAGGTCGACGTCGTGTCGAAGCGCGATGATCCCACGGTGCGACAGCTGATCGAGCGTAAGTCGCGAACGAGTGCTCGGCTCGATTTTTTGGCTGTGCCGATTGGCAAGTATCGCGGGTTCCGAGTTCGTGATATTCCCGAGTTCGCTCCGGAATATTCGGCTTGGCTCGTCTCTCAGCCTTGGTTTAAGCAGAAATATCCCGATGAGGCTCTGGCGCTGGCGCGCGCCGTCAAATTTTGGAGTGACCCAGAATCGCGGCGGCGCGTCATCGAAAAGAGACGGCGAGCCCTTGAGGCAAAGCAAGCCGAGCAACTCGCGCAATTCGAGCGCGTCCGGCAAGAATGGCTCGATCGGCACAAAGTCACGTATGAGCCCCCCGGCATCATGCCGTTGGGAAAATACAGAGGGCAGCCGCTCTCCGTGGTGGCGCGCGACGCATTTTATTGCCGCTGGTTCGCCGGGTCGACCTATGCGCGGATGAATCCCGAACTCGCCGCTGATCTGAAAGCCGCCGTCGAGACAATTGCGTCCCGCCCGATGGTCTCAGTCGAGCACCACGATGGCGGCTGCGTCGTACTTCGACCGGCGATCTGGTGCCGGGCCGAACCATCGGAGACCGCATAGGGCTCCCGGCTCGACCATCTGAGGGGCCAAGCCAAAAACCCGGTCGGAAACGGCCGGTTCCGGCGATCTCGGCCACCGAAGTGCCGCAGACACCGTCTACGCCCGATTTCCAAAAGCCTGTGCGGACTGAGTCTCTTCTCGACGAGGGACGACTGATGGGTGCGCAAGGGAATCGTTCACGCCCTCGATGAGGCGAGCGGTTCTGCACCGGCGCTCTCGGATGATCGTGTAATACGTCGTTGCGAGCGGCAGATGACATGCTGGACGTAAAGACCCGATTGTCGTTGCGCTCCGTTGGAATCGGGCGTATAAGAACATTATAGGAACTCTTTCGCGCATCGCGGTCTTTAGATAGCTGCGCTGGGTTGATCGCGGGAGCGATTCCGGCCTTGGGGAAGGCCCATTGGGGGTCACTATAATGCGAAGTTTCCGGCTCGGCGGAGTTGGCGTCGATGTCGTTGAGACTGTGTCCGGGCGATTGCGCGGCAAGTCTGGTTCGATGCTATGAATAGAACCTGCGAAATCGCGCTCGCGTCTTCGGCGATCGTGCCTGGTCCCCCGGCCGAGGCCATCCGGTTGACTCGGCACAGCCGGGACGGCGCTTCCACCGTGGATTGCCCGGCATATCTGGGTGATCTGAACATCGCCCAGCGGGCGGCCGTCAGATACGGCGTCTCTGATATCGGGCCGCTGCTCGTCATCGCGGGCGCAGGGACGGGGAAAACGAACACGTTGGCACATCGAGCTGCCCATCTAATCCTGACGGGCACTCCGCCGGCGCGGATCCTGCTGCTAACCTTCACCCGCCGCGCCGCTGCGGAGATGACCAGCCGGGCTCAGCGTATCCTAGCTGCGGCGCGCGCTACGTCAAAGCCGAGGGCCTTTGGGCCGGGTGGCGAAATCTCCTGGTCCGGCACCTTCCACGCGATCGGCAGCCGCTTGCTCCGCGAACACGCCGACAGCATTGCACTCGATCCTTCGTTCACTGTTCTCGACCGCGCCGATTCGGAGGACCGCCTTAACCTGGTTCGCAACGACCTAGGTTTGGCGAAGAAGGAGGCGCGTTTCCCGCGGAAGCAAACGTGCCTGGCCATCTATTCGCATACGGTGAATGCCTGTTGCCCGTTGATGGATGCGCTGGAGAGCGCCTTCCCATGGTGCGCGGAATGGGAACCTGAATTGAAGGAGCTTTTTCGCGGCTACATAGAAGCGAAGCAATGCGACAACGTGCTCGACTACGACGACCTGCTGCTCTATTGGGCGCACATGATGGACGAGCCTGCGCTCGCACGGCTCGTAGGAGAGCGGTTCGATCATGTCTTGGTTGACGAATACCAGGACACGAATGCGCTGCAAGCGCAGATCCTGCTGCGTATGAGGCCCGACGGCCGCGGCTTGGCCGTAGTCGGCGACGACGCGCAGTCGATATATTCATTTCGAGCCGCGACACTGCGGAACATCTTGGACTTCCCGAAGCAGTTCACGCCGCCCGCCCACGTCGTCACGCTCGAGCAGAACTACCGCTCGACGCAACCGATTCTAGAAGCGTGCAACGCGGTGATCGCGCAGGCGACCGAAGGCTTCCGCAAACAACTCTTTTCAAACAAACCATCCGGGGAGCGGCCGCAGCTGGTCGTGGCGGCCGATGAAGCGGCGCAGGTCGAGTACGTCGTCGAGCGCGTCTTGGAGCACCGAGAGGCAGGCATTGACCTGAAACGCCAGGCGGTGCTGTTCCGCGCGGGGCACGATAGCGACCAGCTCGAGGTCGAACTCACGCGCCGCGGCATCCCGTTCGTCAAATACGGCGGACTGAAGTTCCTTGAGGCGGCGCATGTCAAGGACATGCTGAGCGTATTGCGCTGGATCGAGAACCCGAAAGACACCATCGCCGCGTTCCGCGTGCTGCAACTGCTGCCAGGGGTCGGGCCGGCAACGGCGCGCAGCGCGCTGACGCATCTCTCCGGGGCCGGCTGGAACTTTGCTTTGCTGAACGCCTTCCCGGCGCCGCCGTCCGCCGCCCCGCACTGGCCGGGGCTCTGCACGCTCCTTTCCGAGCTGCGCAACGAAGCAACGCCCTGGACGGGGCAGATCGCTTTGGTTCGTCAGTGGTATCTCCCACATCTCGAACGCCTGCACGACAATGTTAGTGCGCGCGCGGCCGATCTGGATCAGCTGGAGCAAATTGCCGGTAGTTATGCGACGCGCGGAAGCTTCCTGACCGAGCTGACCCTTGACCCGCCTCAGGGCACGAGCGCCGAGGCGGGTCCGCCGCATCTCGATGAGGACTACCTCGTGCTGTCGACTATCCATTCCGCGAAGGGCCAGGAGTGGGATGTTGTGTTCGTGCTCAACGTAACCGACGGCTGCATCCCTTCGGACATGGCGGTCGGTAGCCCTGAGCAGATCGAGGAAGAACGCCGTCTCCTTTACGTCGCGATGACGCGCGCCCGACAGCACCTGCACCTGGTGCAGCCATTGCGGTTCTTCCGCGCCCATCAGCATCGGCATGCCGATGGTTATATTCTGTCGACGCGCAGCCGCTTCATTCCAGACGGCATTCTCGATCTGTTCGAACGCCGTGCCCATAGCCGCGGTGGTCACCATCCGGGGTCGCAACCTGGATCCCAGGTACGGGTCAACGTGGCGGCCAGGATGAGAGAAATGTGGAACTAAGCAGAGAAAGCCAATCTGTGTCCTGATGATCCGGGCGACGAGAAACAGACAATGGGTTAGCCCTCCTGTTTCTTACGATCTGGTTCATCCAAGGGAAATACCCTTTTAACCGCTCACGCTCAGCTTCTCGCTGTCGATCAGCGGACGTGGGCCGCTCGGGTCGCCAGACCCAATGACTGCCGTGATTGGTGTTTATACCGAGCCAAGGAATCCTGAGAGGGCCGGCCCAGTCCTCGACCATCTGCGCCTAATTGCCGGCTGATTGCGGCTTAGGCAATGGATAGCCAGATCGTGATCTGGACTTAAGACACCTAAATGTTTCATGAAATCAACATCCGCTTTTGGTAGTGATTAAGTTGACAGAACCATTCTATTGTGATAGACACAACGACGAGAAACGGGGGTTTTCTCTAATGTCGTGTTCTTTAATGCCTCGCGACCGCGGCCTCAATTGCTGCGCCGACCAACCCGTCGCTGATGCCGCTGTGCCGCATTCTGAGCGCGTGCAGCGGGCCGGGTCCATGCCGGGCGGCAAGGGTCGTCTGCGCCAGCGCCGATCGGGGCCAATGCCGCTCTCACTGGCTGGGGCCCGACTTGACGGCGTGATCTTGGCGATCAACAGGGCGTCAGAAGCAGTGGCGTCAAGAAACCGCAAGACCGCCGCCGGGGCAATCCAGGAGCCAAGCGGGACAAATTGCACACCCTCACGCGCGCGCGTGCAATTCATTCCGTTCGACCAGGCTAAATTCCGGCGGAAAGAGAATGCACGGGCCAGCGATGGTCGGGGCGCGCCGCTGCTGGAATCGCTGGTGAGTCGGCCCATGCTCTTTCGCCGGAACGATGTTGCCTGGCTGACGGCGCGTTCTTGGCGGGCTGAAACGAGGGCGCGGGACATGGCGGCATTCCGCCAAGCGAAACTCGAGTGCGACCCGGAGCTTATTGTCCGCGTCGGCGAATTGCTGGCCGCGCTAATTTGCCAGGTGCGTGGCCGCCAATGTGCAGACGCTGTGACCACAGTCCCCTGCGGGCACTCGCGCCGGCACGATTGCTTCGGCAAGCAGGTTGCGCAGGCGGTCGCTAAGAGCCTTGATCTGCCGTTTGTCCAGGTGTTCGCCGATCGCTTTTGCCCAGGCGTCTCGCACCCGAAGGAATATCGGAAACTAGGTCCCCTCGAGCAGGTCTCAACGGCGCCGGCGTCGCTGTTGTTGGTGGATGATCTCGCAACTTCGGGTTGGCATATCGAGGAATCGCTGATCGCTCTGCGGGACCTCGGGAGTGCGGCCTCGGCGTTTGCGTGGATCTCAAGAACGGTATCGCGCCAATGAAGGTCGGTATTGTTGGTAGTCGCCGCCGGACCGATCGCACCGCGATTGAGGCTTGTGTGGTCGAGCTAGAGCCGGAAACGGTCGTCGTGTCGGGTGGAGCGCGCGGCCCTGATCAATGGGCAGCGGAGATGGCGCGGCGCCGGGGCATGTCCGTCATCGTGCTCGGTCCGCAGCTCGGGCTGGTTCGCTGCTACGGCGAAGCGGCGCGACGTTACCATGCGCGCAACCAAGAGATTGTCGATGCAGCGGACCGGATCATCGCCTTTGTCGCACCGGATCGCAGTGGCGGAACCGAAGACACGATCAGGCGCGCCAGGCGCGCCGGCAAAGCGGTTGAAATCCGATGAACTTGAAATTTACGCCGAGACGCCAGAAGCGCTTCCTCGATGCGCTCGCCGAGATCGGAAATATCTCGCAGGCGGTCGCTCTGGCCGGCACGAACCGGAGTTCCGTATACGCGGCCCGTAAGCGTGGCGAAGCCTTTGCGGCGGCTTGGGATGAAGCGCTCGAGATTGCGACCGACGGCCTCGAGCAAGAGGCGCGGCGCCGTGCGGTCGTGGGGGTCGACGAACCGATCGTGAGTCACGGTAGGCTCGTTATCGACGAGGATGGCAACGCTGTCACGGTCAAGCGCTATTCGGACGGGTTGCTGATCGCGCTGCTGAAGGCACACAGCGCAAAATTCGGGGACCGGACGAATGTCAACCTCGCCGGCAGAGATAGTGGCCCGATCATAGTCACCATCAGCCCGCGGGACGAGGGCCACTAAACCTCCCAAAAGTCTCCACGGCAAAACGACGTTTGCTGCGGAGAGCAAAGCCAGCATAGAGAAGCTGCGCGCGCTCGGGCATGGCACGAACGGCATAACCCGGCTGGCGATTGACGCTGAGCTCGGTCTGACGCCAAAGCAGATCGAGCTCGACGATATCCTCAAGGGCCCGCAGCGCCATACGCTGTTCTATGGCGGCACCCGGTCCGGTACGACCGTCTATTCGTCCGCGCCATCATGCTGCGCGCCATCTCGGCGCCAGGCTCGCGACGTGCAATCCTTAGGTTCCGCGGCAACGCGGCGCGGAATTCTATTTGGGGCTCGACACCCTCAGGCGGGTGCAGAAGCACTGGTTCCCGCAGGTGCCGATGCGAGAGCACCGCCAGGACGGGGACATCACGTTCGCCGACGGATCGGAAATCTGGATCGGTGGTCTAACGAAAAGGAGCGGGTCGAAAAAATCCTGGGCCAGGAATTTCGACTATTTATTTCAATGAGTGCTCGCAGATCATTTATTCCTCGATCCTGATGGTGCTGACCCGCCTCGCCCAGGTGTCTCGGATATACGGAGCACGAGGCCACATTGCTGCGCCTAAATGAAGCCGAAATGACGCCGAAGGTCGACACCCCACCGGTGCCGACGCCAGAAAAGGCGGGAATCTCTTTGAGCTTTACCGCCGACAGGCGGCGGAGCTTGCCGCAGGGAGAAATCAATAGCGCAGGCGGATCATTTTTACGAAGAATGTACCGCACGGGTATATTTTTCGAGCAGCTCGACGATGATCTCGGTCTGGCCCCGATCGCCGTCTGCCCATAGAGGTTTTCCTCAACCCGTCTCGGGATAGGCCGAGGAGATGAGCCGCCACCAAAACTCAGCGATCTGCTGATCACGCCCGTGAACGGTGAGGGAATTTCCCTCCTGTACAAACAGCGGGGGAGGCTCGTTGCGTCGATCTTTGCTCGGCCACTCTTGGTCCCGACAACGCGCCCTGGCGATGCCCGCCGGCTCCCTGGTCAATCCTGCCAGAAGCCGTTGAACCGGCCCGAGGCAAGCTCAGTGTAGCGCACTGTGTGTTGAATGTTCCGATGCCCCAGGTAGTGCTGAAGCGTGCGGGTGTCTTGCCCGTCGTTGGCCAGCTTGAACCCGCAAGCATGGCGCAACATGTGCGGGTGAATTGGGAACGCCAGCGCGCTCGCCTCACCGATCCGCGCCAGCATCTTACGAAAGCCGGCCGGTGTCATCGGCGCGTCACGCTCGGTCTGGAATACATGTCGCCCCTCGGGCTGCTCCCGCCTCAGGCGCCGCAATGCTCGGATCTCCTCGCCGCCGAGCGGATGAACCGACGGCACGCCATGCTTCAGCCGCGTGACGTGCAAAAGCCCCTGGCTGAAATCCACTTGATCCCAGGTGAGCGCGACCAGCTCCCCGACGCGGAACCCGTGTCTGTAGGCCAGCAAGATCATTGTCGCGTCGCGATGGCCGTAACGGCCCCGGTTTTTCGCGGCGGCGATCAGCGTCTTGACTTCGGCTGGCGTCAGATACTCGCGCGGTCGACGCTCGCTGTTACGCTGGCGGCGCGGTGGCCCCGCCGGCTCGCCCACGACCCGCAGCGTTGGGTGCTTCCGCGCAACTGTCCCGTTTTGAGTGCTTGGCATGACCTCTTCCTTTTCCGTCGGAGCCAGGATTTCCGGGGGTCGCTGGAGTGCGACTGTCGCGTTTGTGACCCAAAATGGGACACTTCCTATGCGGGAGCAAACAAGATTGTGCTTAATGAAAGATTGTGGAGAAGTCCGCCTCGAAGGGAGCCATGTCGCGTCCCCTGCGATCCGCGCAGCCGAACTCTGCTGGTTCGCGCGAGCGCCCAGCGATCCGCCCTTCGACTGGCCGGTGCAGGCGTCCCAGCCCGATCCTGCGCTGTAGCCCTTATGCTAAATTACGAGTCGGTCCAGGCAACGGCGAGACTGAGGAGCGTCCTGGAAGCGGCTATGAACTGCTTCTGGGCGCAGGGTTACGAACAGACCTCGGTTCGCGATCTCGCGGAGCAAATGGGAATCACGGGTGCCAGCCTCTACAACGCCTTCGGCGACAAGCGATCGCTCTACCGCCAAGCGCTCCGCCACTACTTGGCGCAAACCGTCCGCGAGCGAGTCGCCCGTCTGCAACAACTGCCGCCTGTTGCGGCGGTTAGCACGTTCTTTGACGAGATCATCGAACGGTCGGTGACCGACGGACAGCGCCGCGGGTGCATGCTCGTCAACGCGGCACTCGAATTGGCGCCCTACGACGCCGAATTCCAAAAGCTCGTCGCCGAGGAGATGATCTTCATCGAGGCTTTCTTCCGGCGCTGTGTCGAGGCCGGGCAGAAAGACGGTTCGATCTCCGACACCCGCCCAGCGGCCGAGCTGGCCAAAGTACTGCTGAGCGTACTGCTCGGTATTCGCGTCCTGGCGCGGACGCGCCCTCAGCGGGACGTTCTGGAGGGTGCTGCGAACGGCATCATCGAGCTGTTCAAAAGACCAATACCATAACAGCGGGACGATCTGCGTGACTTCCGCGATCGCCAGCCGAGGTGCGCCTGTGCCAGCCATCCCATCAGACCGGCGTGAAGCCACCGTCGGCGACGAGATCATTAGCGGTGCTGTAGCTGCTGCCGTCGCAGGAGGCGAGGACAGGGCCGCCGCATCAGCCAAGCGGAGCTCGCATGACTGTGGCATCGCCTGCAACCGCTTGCTACCGCTCGAAGTCCTGCCGCCGCGCTCGAATCTTCGTCGCCAACATCCGCAACCGGCACACGCGCCGGGCCACGCCCGCGCCGCCGATGGATTCCTGGCCTGTGCGCGAGCGTCGGCGTGCTGTTGTGAAGAGTGGAACCCTCTGCTCACGGGGACAGGACTCCTCCGATCCTTGTGGCTACGAGAGGTCGGCGCTTAATTAGGCCCGATATTTATTTTCGCCGCAGGGACCGCGCTCTTGACATTGGTGCTCGGCACCTCGGCTCGAGTCTTCGCCTCGGACCGGCTCATAGCTTCGAGCGCGCCGGACTGTACCGTCACGGAGGAAGCGCTTTGCCGCGGGGCGCCAGAAGCGAGACGATGGCCATCAGGAACCCGGGAAGCTGGGCAATGTTGGTGGAATAGGAGCCTCCCCATGGCGCAGTCCGTCCAGCCAGGTCGGTTCGGCCACAGCGGCAAGCCCGACGATGCGTGGCTGGCAAAACAGAAGAAGGAGCCGATCCTCGAACCGGAGCTGCCGATCATCGATACGCATCATCATTTGTGGGACCGCGGCGGCTGGACCTATTTGCTGCCGGAACTGCTCGCCGACCTCAGCACCGGCCACAACATCGTCGCCACCGTCTTCGAGGAATGCCGCTCGATGTATCGCGCCGACGGGCCGATCGAGATTCGTCCGGTCGGCGAGACCGAGTTCGTCGCCGGCATCGCCGCGATGAGCGCGAGCGGAAGCTACGGCCCGATCAAGGTGGCGCAGGGCATCGTCGGCTACGCCGATCTCGCGCGGGGCGACCGGGTCGAGCCGGTACTTGAGGCGCTGATCCGCGCCGGCGGTGGCCACCTCAAGGGCGTGCGCTATTCGGTCGGTTACGATGCCGACCCGACCATCATCGGCAACAGCCGCCCGGATTCGGCACCCCATATGTACGCCCGGCCCGAAATCCGCGCCGGTGTGGCGCGTCTCGCCGCGCACGGGTTGGCGCTCGACGCCTGGTGCTACCATCCGCAGCTCGCCGATGTGATCGCCTTGGCGCAGGCGGTACCGCAGGCGACGATCGTGATGTGCCATGTCGGCGGCGTGCTCGGCTATGGCGCCTATGCCGGCAAGAAGGACGAGGCTCATGCCGCATGGCGGGCCAGCATGGCGGAATTGGCCACGTGCCCGAACGTCTCCGTTAAGCTCGGCGGCATGCTGAACCGCGGCGCCACACTCAACTTCCGCGAACTTCCGGTGCCGCCGAATTCTGAAGCCTGGGCCGCGGCCTGGCGGCCCTATGTCGAGCCCTGCATCGAGTTGTTCGGCGCGGATCGCTGCAATTTCGAAAGCAATTTTCCGGTCGACAAGATGGGCACCGGCTACGCGGTATTGTGGAACGCGTTCAAGCGCATCATCGCCGGATGCTCTCAGAGCGAGAAACTCGCCCTCTACAGCGGCGCGGCGAAGCGGCTTTACCACCTTGACTGAGGCATTATTCGTACCTGCAAATTCCGTGATGAAATTTGCATGGTGGGTGTTCGTATTAATGGACCGATGATGATGCGTTCGTCCTCGGCAGCGGCGCATCCGGTTTAAGACGTCATTGTCGTCGCCACGGTGCAAGCTAAGCAAAGAAGGCGAGTTCACTACCCTTTGGGTACCTTCTGGAGGGTTGGCCGCGAAAGGGCTCAACTGCGTCCATTCCGATAGTGGTCGGATCAGGCTGAATCCTTTCGACGACCGCAACCATCAGCCGGGTATGTTGCGCTTCAATAGGCGCAGCAATCGGTCCGGCCGTCCTGCAAAATTCAAGACCTTCTATGTTCTGAAGAACATGTCGTACTGAATTGAATACCGTCAATTATTGCGCCGCAATTTCGCACTGTAAATTGCGTGCTCTGAGGTAGATTTTAATGCCGATAGCGACAACGGCGCTTCAGACCGGGTCTTCGCGACACCTCAGTGGCGACCGTCGCCAAGAGCAATTCTCGGCGCTCCTGGCGACGTCCGGCGGCGAGATGGTCTTCGATGCCGTCGAGTAGCTTTTTACCGTCAGGCAGGCCCCGAAATTGACGCGGTGCAGAGCCAGGTCCCGTCAACGGAGCAGGCATCACCGCGAGCACGCCTATACCGAAACCCTCTCTGGAATTACCCCTCGAGAACAGCGCATTTCCTCGCTTGACAATGGGCCGTCCACGATATACCGAAAAGAAATCGCTGCCGCCGACTAGCACTTGATGACCGGTTCCGGTTTAGTTCCAGCCCGTACTAGGGCACGATCGGCCGGCAAGTCTACTCACAATAGCGCGACCGCAGCTCGCAAGGGATATCGAGGGTGGCTGTTCGTTGGGCAGACCACAGCATCTGTTGGTTTCGTCATATATAGGTGGCTATTAAAAAATCGGGTATTCGTCACCACCAATGTGCTGATCATGTCACGGCTTTTCGGACAGTGGATTTACGTGCATAACAAACGACGCCAGAGGGTGGCGCGGGCGCGCTAAGCGGCGCTGTCACCTTGGCTTGATGCCGACGATTGCTCGCGTATTTGCGGGGCGAAGTGTGAGAGATAGGCAACTTTACGGCTTGCCGTGAACCCGACAACATTCGATGACCGTCGCAGTTGTAGTCTGTCGTCAAAATCCCCCATTGATCGCTCCGAAATAAGGTTCGATCATTGTAGAGATCGTTCGCTGGCCGTCTCGGTTTCCGTTTCTTTGCAACAGCGCCCCGACCAGAACGCGTCATCCTTCACTCCCCAGCTCTTTGTTGCCTCACCGGAACCAATGGCTCGCGTGTCTCGTTGGTGACGGCAAGGTGCAGTTGGATAGAGGCTGCAGTGAGAGCGTGAAAAAATCTCGCCGGTACACTCGGCCGCGTTCTGCAATAGTTGTCCTGTTGCCCCTTTCTTTGGAAACAGTGTCGGAGGGTTGTACCATGGGTAGAGGCTTACTGCTTTGGTTGCTGGGAATTCCCATTCCGGTAATCATTCTGCTCTACGTGTTCCACGTCGTCTGACCATTACCAAGGGGCCGAACCAGACCAGAGGCCTCGACTGGCATCACCGACGGAACTGTCGTCGCAATTCCACTGTTGGCGGCATGTCTGATCTCAAACAGGAGGAAAATATGTCGAACGCAACCAGGACCGCGATCTTCGCCGCCATCATCGCCGCTGCAGCGCCCGGCGTCTACGCGCAGACGAGCACAATGCCGGCGGCGCGTACCGCAGTGACGAGCCATATCATTCAATCGGACGAGGTCCGCGCCAGTAAGATGATCGGTAGCACGGTCTACGACCTGCAAAACCGTGACATCGGCAAAGTCACGGATCTCGTCCTCAATAAGGACGGTGCCGTTGATGTCGTCGTGCTTGACGTCGGCTCGTTCCTCGGGATGGGTGGCAAATACGTCGGCATACCGATCAGCGACATCAAGACTGACAATAACCGTCTGACGCTCGACCGCACCAAGGAGCAACTGCAAGCGATGGCGGCTTACCAGCTCGAGAACCCGGACACTGGCGCCGGGACCTCGACGTCACCAGCTACTGGCGGGCGCCTCGGTCGATAAACGAGGCAATCTCGTCAGGACGGGCCGGGCGGACGTCCCTCCGCCCGGCTCGTTTTGCTTGGGACACGAGATCAAAAGTACGATTGGCGAGGTCTTTCCTTGGCGGCACCTTCCCCGAGACCTG
>JGI26340J50214_10000177_pt1 | contig 23004 bp, 22 predicted proteins | sample BogFormECP12_OM2_FD_50214 | JGI IMG/M metagenome (IMG submission 50214)
CCGGCAGTTCAGCCGTTAGCCGTCCCATTTCATGGCTCCTTGCACGCGACGGATCGTAGCCCGCGTCATTCACGATGAATCCTGAATCCTTCTCTTAGATTCTTTCTTTAATAGGCAGACCCCCTTCCCGTGCGCGCGAGTCGGGTGGCAAAACTAGCTCAGCGGTTTAGCATCTCGCGCGGGTGCACGTAGCGATTGTGCAGTTCGGTGATCTTGTCCCACATCGCCTTGCCCCGTTTGTCGGTGAACCGCTCCGGGTAGGTGTGCATCCCGCAGCGCTGCGATTTTATACGGTAGCGTATTGCACGCCATGTCACCCTCGGCCGCTGACCAACGAGTAGGATGGGTATCGCGGTCGTTCCAACACGAACTTGGGCGTATTGCACGCCATCTCGACCCCCCAGATCAGGTGCCGATTTATGGCGTGCAATATGGCGCCCAGATCTGGATCATGGCGTGCATTCCGCATTGCACGCCATGATAACGCGCCATAAATCGAACGTTGCGCAACGAAAGTTCGATTCAGGGCGGAATCACGCCCGGAACAGCCTCCTTACCGTATAAAATCGCAGCCATGCGGGAGGCACACCGCGTTGATCCGTGCGGCCGAAGCGCATCGTCGCTTGATCCGGGAGCCGTAGTGCCGGGCGAGTTCACGGTAGAACCCCTCGGCGCCGCCCATAACCGGAAGAGCTTCTCCTGTGGCGTAGCGGCGCTCGACCGCTACTTGCTCGAACTAGCGACGCAGGACAGCCGGCGGCGCATCAGCAACTGCTTCGTCGCCTGTGATGCGGCGGGGACGGTCGCCGCCTATTACACATTCGCCGCGACCAGCTTCCCGCTGTCCGACCTTCCGGCCGAGGAGACGACGCGCCTGCCGCGCTACGCCGCGCTTCCCGCCGGCTTGATCGGCCGCCTGGCTGTTGATCAACGCTTTCGTGGACGGCGGCTCGGCAGCGCGCTTGTCATCGATACCGCGCGTCGCGCGGCCCGCGCCGACCCCGCGATCTATGCCCTGGTCGTCGACGCGAAGGACGACGCTGCAGTGGCGTTCTATGAGCGCCTCGAATTCCGCCGCTTCGTCGGCCGGCCGATGTCGCTCTATCTGCCGATCGCCACCGCCTTGAAGGCCATTGAAGCCGCGACCGGCAAGCCGTGACAGCCTGAAGCTGCCGCCGAATGTCCCGGCCCTGATCGCTTCCGCAAACGCGGCGTAGCAGGTCGCTTGGCCATCAGAAGACTTGCAGTGCCGAAGCTTCGATCTGTTCCCGCAAAACCGGATGCAAGCTGCCGCGTCATGATGTCCGTCTTGCGGCCAAGGATTTCGGCGCGTTCCATCCCTATAGATTAACATAACACGGGAAGGCTTCGAACCAGGCTGTTGCCCGCCGGCTTGTTCTGTCTTCTTCGGTAATGACACCGGCCGCCGGTACGGCCCCAAGCTTGCAGATTTCCTTGGTCAAATATCCCGGGGGGTTCGGGGGGCAGAGCCCCCTGAGGCAAAAGTTAGAGTGTGCGCGCCTTTAGGCGCGCTCCGCATTTTTCGGCTGTGAGGTGGGATCAGCTCATGTGGAGAAGGGAGAGAGGAGGGGAGGGCGGTTTCTCTGCATGGCGTGCAGTCCGGTAAAACCTACGAGTCGCGCGCCTGCATCGCCCGACCGAGCCGCGCCAACGCCGCAGCAACCGGATCGTCCGGATCGCTGGCGAGGATGGCGAGCACCGTCTGCAGATCGCCGCCTTGCTGCCGCTCCGCAGCCGCCTGGGCCAGCGCGGAGGGGAGGGCAGGGTGGTGGTCGCCCCAGGTGCCCGGCAAGGGCGCTGGCGGCTCCGCCGGGGGCCGGTAGCCGCGCCACTGGCTCTCCGGCAGCACGGCGTAAGCGTTGGTATCTTGCTCCAGCACGAAGCGGCCGTCGCGCCAGCTCTCCGCGCAGCGCCGCACCCAGTTCAGGATGCCGAGCTCGCGCAGGCGTTTGAGCGCGCTCGCGACCGCCCGCTCGCACAGGTTCGCCTTGCGTGCGATCGCCGCATAAGACGGCTCGAGCCGCCCGGTCGCGTAGTTGAGGAAGTCGAAGATCAACGTGTGCAGCACCTGCAGCGCCGTTGGCCCCACCGCGCCGCCGTGATGGCCGGGCCGGTTCGTGTGCCGGTCGAAGTCGCGCGCGCGGTGATAGAGCCGCGTCGCAGCTTTCTTTGACATCGGCTGAAACCGAATCGTCTTCGTAGTGCTGCCCGACCACACCGGCCAGGCGGCGTAAGTCTTCGGCCCTTCGACAGCAGGAAGAGCCTGCCCCGGACGTGATCCGGGGCCGGGCAGGGCAGGGAGCGCGAGCGCCACCTGCTGCATCTTGAATGCGCGCACGAGTTCTCCGTTCGGGCTGCAGCAGCCCGCCGGGAGGGCCGGAATTCGGCGCAAAACCACCCGTTAGCGAAAACAACGTTTTCGCTTGACTAGGGGCCTCGGCTTGGGGAAACTCCGGTTTGTCAGGACCTGAGAGTTTCCCGGCCTCGCCGGATATGCAGCCCCGCCACTGGCGGGGTTTGCTGTTTCTGGTGTGACGATCTCCAGAAAGGTTGACGACGCGGCGCGGGACTCGAATCAGTTCGCGCCATCTGTCAGCTTGTCGCGTCCGGTGAGTCGTGTCGAGAACATCGTGCAACCCCGCAGAATGACTCGCTTCGCGCGCGATGACTCGCGCTTCGCCCGGCGGGAGGCTTCGCGCCTCTCGCGCTCTCCGCGGGATATTTGAACAAGGAAATTGTCAGCTTGATCGCGACTCGGCCGCGCGCGCTATGGCGCGTGCACGGTACAGGCGGGGACGCTGATGACCGTCAAGGAAATGGGGCCTGCCGCAGCAATGCGGCGGGCCTTTGTTTTGAGGGTGGCGCTCATGCCCCACCGACCGAGGCGCGACGACCCGCTCTTCCCGCTTTCATAGCAAAACGGCGCGGCTGCGGGGGCAACCGCGCCTGGTCGTTCACGCTGCGGATTGACCGAGAACGTCGCTCACCAGTTCACCACCGCCGTCGCCGACGGCTTCGTGCACAAGCATCCTAACCTCACGCAGGAACTGATCGGACCGGATGTTGTCGATCACCCTCGCTCCCCTATTTCGGATCTGTCGAGCGCTCAGCACAGCTAGCCGTCACGCGCATCGACCGTCTCGCGGCGCTCTGTCCTCTGGAACGGGTGTGAACACGTTAACACCCGTTCCAGTATCGGCGTGACTACGGTCGGGACGCGGGCAGAATGAACAACATGTTCCGGCCAGCCGAGCCTAGCCCTCAGCAGCGGGAGGAAGGGTGTCCGATCACCTGGGTTATTCACTCGTACTCTCTGATCTGCTCGCCGAGCGCGAGGCCTTACGGGACTTGGAGCGACAGGTAGCAAGGGAACTGGAACGCCTGGAGAACGGTGGGGATGCGGAGCGCAGAAAGCGTCTGGACGCGTTCCGAATGACGGAAGACATCCGCGAGTTGTTCATCACCAAGCTGAAGCACGCGGTTTCGTGCGGGGAGACCGAGCTAATGCTGCTTTCGTTCGCGAGTGAATTCTGTTCGGACGGTGGCCGAGCCGTCGCGAATGCATCACCATCCGACCGGGGGCATGAGGCGCCGCACTCGAACAACGGGCCCGCGTGGCTCGCAACGCTCCCAAAAGGTATGTATTCGCTCTACCGCTTCTGGAAAGAGTGCCTCGAACAAGGCGGCTTCGGTTTCGAAGCGCGAATCGTCTGCTACCCGGAGGGTAGGACCGGTGACGTGGGGCTGTTCTTCACCTGGCCTCGGGACGCAAGCCGCCACATGCATTGAGCGGGCGCGTCGGTATTGTCACGTTAACTCATTCTATGCGACTCGTCGCCAAGCCCTCACGGCGTTGGCGCGATCAGGCGGTCATCCGCACACAGGTCTCCCGCTTCCATACCTGGAACGCTGCGGCCCGCGCTGCGCGATAACTGATCGCCGCCAACCGATGGCGCCGTGGGCGAAAGTGGCCATAGACGAACGAGAGGGCGAATAGGAAGGGTTCTGTCAGCGGTGGCGCCAGCTGTTTGGCGACTGCGGGCCGTCATGGCTACGATCCGTGTCCCGTTTGGGATGAGGCGCGCTGCGGTACCCGGCATGCTCCCGGGGCACTGCTCTCCGCGAAAGCTCTGCGCGATGCTGGGGTTGCGGTTCTGCCTGCGGCTACGCGACTTCCCTGATCGCAAGCCCGTTCAAATGCCCGATTCTACGATGCGACACACGACACGACTGATAGCTTCTTCCACGACCCAGCAGCAGGTAAGCCGTGGGCAGCAGGAACAACGTGCAAAGAGTGCCGAAGACCAGACCACATGCGATGACCACACCAATGGCGAACCGGCTCGCGCTGCCGGCGCCATGCGCACATATCAGCGGCACGAGGCCTAAGACCATTGCGCTGGTCGTCATCAGGATGGGCCGCAGGCGGACAATTGCAGCGGCCCGAATTGCTTGTCCGCGATCAAGCCCGTCACGCCGTTGCAGCTCTCCGGCAAACGAGACCATCAGGATCCCGTGCTTCGCGATGAGCCCGACCAGCGTTATCAGCCCAACCTGAGTATAGAGGTTGAGCGTGGCGATGCCGGCGAAGATCGGCACCAAGGCTCCGCACGCCGCGAGCGGCACAGTCGTCATGACGATCAGTGGATCGCGGAAGCCGTCAAACTGGGCCGCCAAGATCAGGTAAATCGTCAGCAGAGCGAAGCAAATGGTGGCGTTCAGTTTGTGTCCTTCAGTGAGGTACTGGCGCGACTGAGAGAGGAAGTCGAAACGGAAGCTGTTCGGCAACACCGCTTGCGCGATCCCGCTCAACGTCGCGACCGCTTGGCCCATGGTGACCCCCATCGCGGGAATGGCGGATAGCGTAGCGGAGTTGAGCTGGTTGTAGCGGTTCATCGCGTTCGGCGTGGGCGTCAGCTCGAACGAGGCCAGTGTCGCCAGTGGCACCGACGCACCGCCTGCCGCCGTGACATAGAAGTGATTGAGCATGTCGGCCGAGCCGCGATCCTGACGTCTGACCTGCGGCACAACGTAGTAGGAGCGGCCACCCTCGCCGAAGCGGCTGATGAAGTTCTCGCCGACCATCAACGCCAGCGTGTCGGCGATCGCCTGCATCGAGACGCCAAGCTCGTTCGCCTTGGCACGATTGATGTTCAGCCGCATAGCCGGCTGATCGAAATTCAGGTCACTGTCCACCACCATGAACCGGCCGCTGGCGCGAGCCTGTTGCTTGATCCGTTCCATCGCGTGCCAGACGTCGTCGTAGCCGCCGGGTGAGCTGATCACCATCTGCACCGGTAAGCCGTCGGCGGACCCCGGCAGCGGCGGCGGGTTGAAGGCAAAGGCCTGCACGCCGTCCACCTCGCCGAACAGCCGACCCATCAGCGGCCCGGTGAGATCCTGCGCCGTGCGTCTGCGGTCCTGCCACGGCGCGAGGATCATACCAGCTAGGCCGAGGTTGGTGCTTTCGCTGGTGCCGCTGACGACGAAGTCGTTCTCCGTCTCGGCGAAGCTGCGAAACACCGCGTCCACCGCTGCGCCACGTGTCTGCGTGTAGTCAAGATTGGCGTACTGGGGCGCTTTCAGCAGGGCGAAGATGATGCCCTGATCCTCCTGAGGCGCTAGCTCGGTGCCCGAGTTTGCCACTTCGTAGCCGAGCAGGGCGAACACGCCGAGCGCGAACAGCACCGCCGCCGAGTGGCCCGTGCGCGTGACCGGCAGGCAGCGGCCATACCAGCGCGCCAGCGCATTGAAACCCCGGCCGATCTGCCGTTCCAGCCAATTGCTGCGGGCTCGCGGGCGCAGCAGACCGACACACATCATCGGCGAGAGCGTCAGCGCAACGACACCCGACACGATGACCGTGCCGGCGAGCGTGAACGCGAATTCGCGAAACAGCGTGCCGGTCAAGCCGTCGAGCAGACCGATCGGCAGGTAGGCGGCCGCCAGTGTCAGCGTCATGGCGATCACCGGCCCGGCGATTTCCCGGGCGCCCCGCAACGCGGCTTGCAGTGGTGATAGCCCGCTTTCGATACGGCGATAGACATGCTCTAGCACCACGATGGCATCGTCCACCACCAGCCCTACGGCCATGACCATCGCCAGCAGGGTCAGCAGGTTCAGGCTGAACCCGAACGCCGCTACCAGTGCGAGGCCGCCGATTAGTGAGAGCGGGATGGCGACAAGTGGGATGAGCGCGGAACGCAAATTGCCCAGCGTGAAGAAGATCACCGCCAGAACGATCAGGCCCGCTTGCCAGAAGGTGCGCACGACTTCCCGCATCGATGCCGCGATGAAGCGCGTGGAATCGTAGGTGACGCGCACCTGCAGATCAGGCGGCATCTCGCGGCGAAGCTGCGGCAGGCGCGCGCGTATTGCGTTGACCGTTTCCATCGGATTGCCGTCGGGAGTCGCGTTGACAGCGATGAACACCGCGCGATGACCGTTCATCGTCACCGCCGTGTCGGTGCTCTGGGGTCCGAGCTCGACCTCGCCGATGTCGCGCATGCGCACGATGTTGCCGGGGGCGGCTTTCACGATGAGATCACGAAACTGTTCTACGTCGGCGGCATCGGTGCCGGCTTGCAGGCTGGTGACCGTGTATGGCCCCTTGGCCTGCCCTGGCGCGGCCTGGAAGTTGTTGGCACGCACTGCGGCGGCGACATCGGCGGCGGAGATGCCCCGTGCAGCCATGCGGCGCGGATCAAGCCAAAGCCGCATCGCGAAGGTCTGGCCGCCGAGGATGTCGGTCGAAGCAACGCCAGGAACGGAGGCGAGCAGCGGCTGCACCACGCGGCTGAGGTAATCCGAAATGGCGACGCTGCTCATCGTCTCGCTGGAAAAGCCCATGAACAGCGCCGGCGTAACCTGCCCGGTCGTCTTCGTGACCACCGGGTCGAGCGCGCCAGCCGGCATCAGGTATTTCACCTGTTCGACTTTGGCGAGCACCTCCGTCATCGCCCGGCCAGGATCGTAGTTCAGCCTGATGTGCGCGGTCACCACGCTCTGGCTCGCAAAAGAAGCGGAGGTCAGGTAATCAAGGCCCCCCGCCGAAGAGACCGCCTGCTCGATGGGCGTGGTGATGAAGCTGCGCATCAGCTCCGACGTGGCGCCGGGGTAGACGGTGGTGATGGTGATGACGGTGCTGTCGACCCGCGGAAACTGACGTACGGGCAGTTCGAAAAGCGCGCGCACGCCCGCGAGTAGGATCAGCAGAGACAGGACCGTCGCCAGTACCGGGCGGCGGACGAAGATGTCGGTGAAGCGCATGCCTGCCTCCTACTCGTGTGCCAGTGCCACGCGAGGTCCTTCACGCTTCGCGACGATCGCGAACCCCGGGATCAGCCGCGACTGGCCGGACGCGACCACGAGCGTGCCCGGTGTCAGGCCCTCGGTGACGGCGACGAGTCCGTCAAACCGCTGGCCGGTCTTCACCGCGACCTGGTGCGTCTGCATCAGGTCCGGCCGCGTCGCACCGGGATCAGCCTCGGCGACGCGGACCACCTCGCCCTCCAGCGTCACTTCGACCGCCGTCTCCGGCACCGCGACGATCTCGTGGTCTGCATCGACCTGCACCGAGACCTCAGCAAACATGCCCGGCAGCAGGGCGTGATCGGTGTTGTCGAGGCTCGCCTGCAGATGGATCGTGCGGGTATCGGTGCCAACCTGCGGATCAATCGTCGTCAGCCGCGCATTGAAGACACGGCCGGGATAGGCATCGACGGTGAACGCGACCGGCTCGCCGAGCCGCAGCCGCGCGCGGGCGCGCTCGGCCAGCGAGAAGTTGACGCGGAGCTGATCGAGATCGGTCAGCACGGCGACCGTGGTGCCGGGATTGAGATACTGGCCGATCTCCACTTGGCGCAAGCCGATCTGACCAGCAAACGGCGCTACGATGTGCTTCTGCGCGATCGCCGCGTTGGCGCGGGCGAGGCCGGCGACCGCCTGGCGAAGCTGCGCGCGCGTCTCATCGACCGTCTTGACCGGCCCGAAGTCGTGTCGAGCAAGCTCCATCGCACGGCCGAACTCGCGCCCGGCAAGCTCGATTTGTGCCTGGAAGCCCGCAACGTCCGCCTGGTCCTGCGCGTCATTGAGCTGGACGAGCGGTGTGCCAGCCTGCACCCGCGCGCCCGAGTCGAAGAAGATATCGGTCACCCGTCCGCCGACCTCCGGGCCGATGGCCACCTGGTGAGCGGCGACAACAGTGCCGATACTGACGAGCCGGACCGGACGGTGCACGAGCCGCGCCTCCGTGACCGGCACAAGCGGCGGCGGCGGCGTGCTTGCTGCGGCGATCTGCGCGAGGGCCTGCGGCCGGACGACTCGGTTGAAGTAGACGGCACCGCCGGCCACCAGGCCCATGCACAGCAGCACGGGGCAGATTCGCTTCATCGCCCAAGCTCCGAGGGGGAAACCAGTCGCTGTCCATCTATGTTATACGTTTACGTATCCGCATACGTATGCATCAATGTGGGTGGGTGCGCAACAAAAAACTGCGGCCACGTGACCGACGATTTCGCGCGCGATCACCGTTGGTCACACCTGGATACCGGGAAGGGAGCAAACACGTGTCTATAGATTGGTCTGCAGTAAGCCGCCACGCCGGCCCCGAAGACAGCCCGGGGTTCATGCTCTGGCGTGCCAGCGTGGAATGGCGGCGCGCGATCGACCGCGCGCTGGCACCGCTGAAACTGACGCAGCCGCAGTTCGTGGTGCTAGCGGGAATCGGCTGGCTGACGCGCAACGGCGACGGCGTGCGCCAGGTCGATGTCGGTCGGCATGTGGGCATGGATCCGAACACGATGTCGCAGGTGCTTGGCGGGCTGGAGCGGCGCAAGCTGGTCTCGCGCCGTCGCTACGAACGTGATTCCGGCAGCTACCCGGGGCTGACCCGTGCGGGCCGTGCCCTGCTGGTGCGCGCGACGGGGCTGGTGGAAGCGGTGGACGAGCGCTTCTTCGGCGTGCTGGGGGCCGACATTCCGGTGGCGATCGCGTTGTTTGCCAAGCTGTTCTCTGGCGAGGCAGCCGCGACACGATAGCCGGCGCTGGCAAGCGCCAGCCGAGAAGCCGGACCTCCCATGCCAGCGTAGGCGTCTACGCACACGTATGTGTGAAGGCGAGCTATTTTGTTTGACCTGATACGTATACGTATGCCATGTCGGGCCGCGTACGGACTGGTGGCGGCCCCGTAATGATAGGTCGGCACTGTAGTTCCGCAAATTCTACCGGGGGTTCCGTGTCCACATTGCATGCTCCGAAACACTGGATCGGCGTGGTCAGCCGGCAACACGTGTTGCGCGGCGTCGCGGGCGGCTTCGCTCAGGTCTGCCACGGCAAGGGAGCGCCGTTGCGGCGCATGCAGGAAGGCGACTGGTTGATCTACTACTCGCCGGTGGAGCAAATGGGGCAGGCGGAGCCGTGCCGCCGCTTCACGGCCGTCGGGCGAGTGCGTTCCGGCGAGACCTACGAGGCCGACATGGGCGGGGGCTTCAAGCCCTTTCGCCGAGATATCGATTTCCTGCCGGCGGGCGAGGCTGACATACGACCGTTGATCTCGGATCTCGGTTTCATCACGAACAAGGCGCGGTGGGGCTTCCCGTTCCGACGCGGCTGTTTTGCGATTACGCCGGAGGACTTCGCGCTGATTGCCAAGGCAATGGGCGTCACGCTACCCGCGTCGGCACGAGCCCCGGCTGCAACCCCGTCGTCGCGGAGCAGGTGCCGTGCGGTTGTCGCAGCATAGCGCAGCACACGGCGCACGTGGCGGCCAGCAGGTCGACGCCGACGCGCCGTACATCGCCGCCAGCCCGGGCTTCCTACTGTGGCGGACCAGCGTGAAATGGCGCCGTGAGATCAGCCGCAGTCTCGTCCCGCTCGGGCTGACGCAGGCGCAATACGTCGTGCTGGCTGGGACCGGCTGGTTGATGCACGCCGGCGGCCCAGTCCGGCGAGCGGATGTCGGGCGCCATATCGGCATGGATCCAAATACACTTTCCAAGGTGGTTTCCGGTCTTGAGCAGCGTCGGTTGATAGCACTCAGGACGTCGCGCGGCAGCTCCCCGCGCGGCGTCCGACTGACCCAGCCGGGACGACAGCTGCTGGCTCGCGCGCTGGCTGTCGTGGAAGCAGCGGATCTCCGTTTCTTCACTGCTCTGCGCGTCACCGACGAACACGCCGCGCACATCTTCAGGCAACTAGCAAGAGGCGTAAACGGCAGCGGGCAACCGAGTTCGTCGAGTGCACGCGCGATAAACGGCCGGCCGGTTCTGGGCGACGTTTCGGGAAGTTTATCGATGGGTGTGAAGACGATCACAGCCGTCCTCGATACGACGTAGGTATTGCGAGCGAAAGGGAACATTACGATCCATGGATATAGGAATATCGAAAATGAGTGCCGAATCCAAACCCGCCGCGCTGATGCCTGCATCCACTCCCTATCCGCGGAAATGCTATCTCCCGTTTATCCTCTATCCGCCGGCTATGTACCGGAACGAGCAGGGGCACAGCTTTGCGCTGAACCACCTGGAGCTCGATCGGCAGGGCGACGACTTCGTGCTCTATGTCGGCATCCCGTTCTGCCGTGTCCGATGCAAGGCGTGCCCGTATTTCATCGACGTGCTGCCGAAGAATGACCACAAGGGCGAGGAAGACCGCTTCGTCGACGCGCTGGTCAAGGATATCCGACATTGGGGATCGTACCGTAAGTGGAACACGGGTCGCCTCCGCGCGGTTTATCTTGGCGGCGGCACCGCGACCATTCTGAAGACCGCCAATCTGCGCCGCGTCGTTGATGCGGTTTTCGAGAGCTTTCCTGCCACTGACGACTGCAGCTTCACCCTCGAGGGCAACGCTCGCGATTTCGACGAGGAGAAGCTGGACTACGTCGCCAACTCGCACATCAACCGCGTTAGCCTCGGCGTGCAGTCGTTTCAGCCGGAGATCCTGCGCATAGTCGGCTCACCTCACGCGGCGGACCAGAGCACCAAGGTCATTCGGGCCCTGCAGGAACGTGGTTTCACGAACATTCAGATCGATCTGATGTTCAACATGCCCGAGCACACCCTGGAGATCTGGCGCAAGGACCTGGCGGTCATGGCGCAGCTCGGCATCGTGCACTTCACGATTTACCTCTATCGCCTGCACGAGGGCACACCGCAGGACAACCTGATCCGCGCCGGCAAGGTTCGGCCTATGCTCGACCCGGAGACGCCGATCGTCCAATCCATGGTGCATGAGGTGCGTGAACTGGCGGCCCAGTACGGCTTCGAGAACTACATGGTCGATCACTTCGCCAAGCCGGGATACGAGAATCAGTACAATCACTGGAGCTGGAAGATCTACACCGACGCACTGGCGATCGGGCCTGGCGGGTACAGCTACTTCAACGGCTACCGTCTCGGCACATCAAAGGACATTCACGCCTACATCGATGCCGTCGAGAAGGGCGAGTTCCTGATCAGCACCCTCACTCCGAAGATGGACGAGCGCGTCGAGCGCGAACGCTATGTCATCTTCACTCTGCTCTATTTCTATGTCGAGTTTGACGCCTACTGGCACAAATATGGTGCCGATTTCCGATCCGACTTCGCTGAGGTTATCGGGCGCCTGCTCGACAAGGGGCTGGTGGAGATGCTCCCCGACCGCATGCAACTGACCACGCTCGGGCGCGAGTGGCAGTCCAACGTGATCCTCGAATTCTTCAACCCCGCATTCTGGGGTGATGAGAAGGCGTTGGACGAGCCGAACTGGTCGATGAACGTCCCAATGGTCGAGATCGGTGCACAGCAACGCGAATACTGGCTCGGACGGACCTGACGGGAACTACTCCTTCAAGATCAAGGAATGGGGGTTGTCGTGATACTAGATCATCTCTGCACGCTGCTCGAGGAACTCGACATACGTGGCGCAGCGCCGGAGAAGGCGCTGGAAGCCGACCTCGGCATGGATAGCCAAGAGCGCCTGTGCTTTCGCGAGGACGTTGAGGTGCGCATGCACGTCGTTCTCGCCGACAACGAGTTGAGCGGCGACCTGACGGTGGCTGGCCTCGCCGCGCTAATCTCGCGCAAGCAGCTTCCGCTGCCCATGCCGTCCGCTTTCGACGGCATGCTGGTGGAGGACATTACTATCGCGGCTCCGCGCGCTGCCGTCTGGCAGGGGCTGTTCGATGTGAAACGCTGGCCGCGCCTGCTGCCGCACGTCGTAGCGACCGACGTCAGCTACGACGATGGCCGCTACCAGGAATTCACCATGGAGGTCGATGGCGCCGATGGCCGTCGCATCTCGGTGCGCTCGGTACGGCGCTGCGACGAGGACCGCATCACCTTCTTCCAGCCGAAACCGCCGTCGTTCCTGCGCCATCACTGCGGCGAGTGGTTCTTCCGGGACCTCGCCGGCTGTCTGACCCACCTGACGACCGTGCACCGCTGGAACCTGGCGGCGGGCGCCACGGCCGAGGACGCGGTGCGCATCGAGGCGATGCTGCGCGACCATGCGCGCCTCGCGCTGAAGACGTGGAAGAAGGTGCAGGAAGCGGCGTTGCAGGAGCTGCTGGCATGACCAGGCGGGTGGCGGTGGAGGAGGTCTTCAGTGTGCCGGCAACTGTTGCTTTCGATGCGTACTGGACGCTGAGCAACTGGCCAGTAGCGCTGTCGAACGTGCTTGGCGTGGAGGTCGAATACGACGACGGCACGCACCAGTACTTCCACATGGCGGTGCGCGGCCCGGAGCACGTCGAGAACGTGCGCGGCGTCCGCTTCAACGATCGCGGCCGACGGCTCGATCTATGCCAGTTCCAACCGCCGCCCGGCTTCCGCAGCATGACCGGGGCCTGGACGTTCGAGCCGATCGGCGCTGACCAGACCCGCGTACGCGCCGAGCGTCAGTTCGCCGTCGAGGACCCAGCGCGCGAGCCGGCAGCCGCCGCGATGATGGAGGGCCTGTTGAGCAAGAATCTGCTCGCCTTCAAGTCACTGATCGAGGGTAGGCGGGCATGAGGACGATCCATGTCAGTTGCCCAGCGCCGGCCGCGGCCGAGGCGGTGATCGACGCATTGTGGAGCGGCGCCGAATGGCAGGCGGCTTGGAGTGGCATCACCGGCTTCGACGTCGACTACGATGACGGGGAGCATCAGGCGGCGCGTCTGCACGTTGATTGGGACGGCGAGCCACGCACGCTATCGCTGGTCCGCTTCCGCGAATCAGCGAACGCGATCGCCTTCTTCTGCCCCGAAGCGCCGGTCCCGCTGTCGGCACAACGCGGGCGGTGGGTGGCCGAGCCGGCGTCAGGCGGCAGCATCGTCACGGCGGTTCGAGAACTCGACATCGTTGCCCTGCCCGGCGAAAGCGAAGCGGCTCGCGCCGCGCGGCTGGAGACCTATGTGGCGCGGTTGCAGTATCGTCTCGGTCTCATTCTGGAAAGCTTTGCTGCCAGATTGGAGGCGGCTGCGTGATGAGCGGCGGGCGTCCCTCTCAAGCTGTTGTGGTCATCGGCGCGGGCCCGGCAGGGCTAGCGGCGGCGTATGCGCTGCGCCTAGCCGACGTTGCGGTCGAGATATTCGAGCGCGGCCCGGATCAGCCGCTCCGCTTACCGGAGACGCTCTACCCGGCCGCGCGGGCGGAGCTGGCACGGCTTGGCGTTGCGGCGCCACCGCCGTTGCCCTCTGCCGTGCGATTGCTGTCGGCTGACGGTGCGGTGGCGGTGCGGCTGGAGGTCGACGCGCCGATGGGTTTGCCGGCCTTCGATCGCGCCGCGCTCGACTTGGCCTTTCGCGATGTCGTGCTGTCCGCCGGCGCGGCGATATACACGGGGCGATCCGTCACTGCGGTCGAACCGCACGCCGAACGCGGTTGGTCAATTGTTGATCAGGCGGGCGCCCGGACCGAGACAGCCGTGGTGGTCGATGCCAGCGGCAAGACTGCCCTNACTTCCGGCAAGCTGATCGCAGTGATGACGGAGACTGCGGCGCTCGACCCGCGCAGCAGTGTCTTTACGCATTACGAACGCACGGAGCCCTTCGGTATCGACGCGGTGACACTCGTCGCCGATGCCGGCGGCTTCTTCTACTTGGTGCCGTTGCACGCGCGGCGTCTCTGCGTCGGCCGCGTGCGTTATGCTGAGGGCAAGGCTGACAGCGCGGCCTTCGACGCTGCGATCGAAGTGAGCGCGCCAGTACGCGAATTGGTGCAGGGTGCAGTCCGTGTCCTGCCGTTGATCCCGGCGAAGAACGCCGCCAGCCGAGCGATACGCGCGGCGCTGCCCGGCCTGTTCGTGACGGGCGACGCGCTTGGCTTCCGCGACCCCTTCATGTGGGACGGCTTGCACTACGCGTTGGCGAGCGGACGCGCCGCGGGAGAGTGGGCGGCTGCCGTCGCGCAGGGCCGACGCAATGCCGCAGAAGCCGCCGCAGCCTACAGCGTGGACCTGCATAACATCGAGCAGGGCGTGACGGTCGCGACCGAGGCGGCGCTCGCCCCGTATGCCGCGGCGCTGGCGCCCGCCATGCTGCTCGATCCGCACATGCCGCCGCCGTTGCTCGCCGCACTGCTCGGCTTGACCAGGGCCGAAACGGATGCCGGCGCGCACTGGCTGTTGCGCCAGCACCGGGACGACGTCGCGCAGCGGAGGGCCGCGTGAGGATCTTCGACCTCAGCGCGCCCGTGGCCGACAACGCCGGAGAGCCGGTGCAGGTGCAGGTGGAGCGCATCGACCACGCGGCCGGCGCCGCGATCCTCGGTCGCAGCCACAACGCGACTGCGGCGGACTTCCCCGACGGCTATGCGCTATCGACTGAAACGGTGACGCTGTCCACGCATTGCGGCACGCATGTCGATGCGCCACTGCATTACGGGCCGGTCGGACCGGATGGCCCGGCGCCGGCGATCGACGCGCTCGATCTGCGCTTCTTTTACGGCCCGGGCCTGCGCCTACGCTTTTCGGATGATGTCGCCCGGGGCGCGGTGACGCGCATGGAGATGGAAGACGCGCTGGCCTGGACGGGCCGCACGCTGGCGCCGGGAATGATCGTGTTGTGCGATGTCGGTGCTGCCGCGCGGTGGGGCACGAGCGCCTACTTCACGCATTTCCGCGGCCTGTCTGCCGCCGCCGTGGAGTTGCTACTCGATGCCGGCGTGCGGGTGATCGGCACCGATGCGTTCGGCTTCGATCCGCCCTTCGGCGCGATGCTGGATGATTGGCGCGCAACCGGCAACGCAGCTGCGCTGTGGCCAGCGCACATTCTCGGCCGCCGCCGCCCATACTGCCAGATCGAACGCCTGCACGGGCTCGCCGCGCTGCCGGCCGATGACGGCTTCACCGTCGCGTGCTTCCCGATCCGCCTAGCGGCATGCGGAGCTTCCTGGACCCGCGCGGTCGCGATCATGGAGGACCAAGACCATGCCTGAGCAAGGCTCTCGTTCGATCCGTATCCGGTGCGATGTTGACCAGGCACTGAATTTTCTCGGCGATGTTGACGCCTTGCCGCTGTGGACGAGCTTCTACAAAAAGCGTCTTGGTCGTCAAGGGGATATGGTTCGCTTCGCCACGCCGATCGGCGTGAGCCTGACGCGGGTCGAGACCGAATACGGCCAATGCGGCGGGCAGGTCACGATCACCTCGGACTTCGGTGTCCGCATTGAGCAGGCGGTGTTGCTGATCGAGCCGGTGGAGTGTGGCAGCCGCAGCCGTGTGACGCTCCTGATCACCTTTCCCGATCACGTGCCGCTGGAACGTCGGCGGCTGATGCTCGGCGAGATCGAGTACGAACTGGTACGACTACGGGCTCGACTGGAGAACCAGCCGGTATTGCAGGCTGCGCAATGAGCGGCTTTCCTGGCCGCGAACGGATCGTCGTTACCGGCCTCGGCGTGGTGAGCGCCGCCGGTTTGGGCGTGGAGCGCTTCTGGTCCTCTGTCGTTGCGGGGCGACCAGCTTGCCGGATCAATGACCGCTTCGACCTTGCCGGCAGCCGCGCGCGGCCCGCCGGGCTGATCGAGGACTTCGCCCCGGAGACCGAATTCCGTTGGGAAGGCGGTCCAACCCGCCTGGAGGACGACCGGCTGTGCCGCATCGCCGAAGCCGCAATCAGCGAGGCGATCGAGGACGCCGGGCTCGATCCGGAGCACCGGGCCGAGACTGCGCTCTACGTGTCCTCGGCGATCGGCCCGATGACCACGATGGAGAAGGTCGTCGCCCATACGGACAAAGCGCCGGCCGGTGCCTGGCGCGCCTTTTCGCTCGGTCGACTACCGGCGCATTTGGCACGGCGCGCAGGATTAGGCGGGGCGTACGTGTTAGTGCCCACCGGCTGCACGGGCGGCTGCGACGCGCTGGGCTACGCGCTCGCCGCCTTGCGCGAGGGAGCCGCGCGACGCGCTGTCGTGGGTGCCTTTGAGGCCCCGGTGACGCCGCTTGTCGTCGCCTCATTCGCCCGACTGGGTGCCACCTCGGCGCGCGACTGCCCGCCGGAGCAGGCGAGTTGCCCGTTTGATATCGAGCGCGACGGCTTCGTGCTTGGCGAGGGCGGCGGTGCACTGGTCATCGAAACCGAGAGTGCTGCGCTGGAACGCGGCGCCGTGCCGCTGGCAGTGGTGTCGGGCTACGGCTCGGTCAACAGCGGCTACCACATGACCGACATCCATTGCTCCGGTGCGCCGATTGCGCGCTCGCTGGCGCTAGCGCTGGCCGATGCTGGCCTACCGCCGTCGACGATCGACCATGTCAATCTGCACGGCAGCTCGACTCCGCAGAACGACCTCGCAGAAGCCAATGCCATGCGCGCGCTGTTCGGGCCGGAAGCGGCGGTCGCGATTCCGGTGATGTCGCTGAAATCGCAGATCGGCCACGCGCTGGCGGCGGCGAATGCGATGGAGCTGGTAGCCAGCGTGTTGACGCTCCGCGACGGGCTGATTCCGCCCACCGCGAACCTGCGCCGCCCCGATCCCGCCTGCGGGCTGAACGTGGTGGCGGGTGGGCCTCAGTCGCAGCCGGTACGCCATCTGGCTAAGACCGCGAGCGGCTTCTCCGGCATCCACTCCGCCCTCGTCCTCTCCAGATGTGAGGCCTAAGCCATGCAAGCCATTTTAATCGCAAATGCAGCGATGCTGCTGCCGCCCGCCGCGCCCAAGGACGGCGCTAACCGCGCCGTCCGCACGATCGACGACGAGCTGATTGCCGCGGCCGTGCGCCCGCGCCAGCTCCGCAAGCTCGATCGATTCTGCCAGATCGGACTGACCCTGATGACAGCACTCTGCGAGGCGCCAAACGAGGCGGAGAACACGGGCCTGCTGATCGGCAACGATCTCGGCGGCTGGGGCTATGTGGAGGACCAGCTCGGCGAGCTTATCACGACGCACCGGGAGACCGCGATCAACCCGTATGTCGCAACGGCCTGGTTCCCAGCGGCGGCGCAAGGCGAGATTTCCATCGCGCACGACATTCTGGGCTACAGCAAAACGTTCTCCGCGGGCATGCTCAGCGCCGGCCTGGCGATCGAGCATGCGGCGCGACGGCTGCTCGATGGCGCGCTCGATCGGGCGTTCGCCGGCGGCATCGAAGCGCCGGACGCATCGGTGGTGCTGCGCGCCCTGCAGGCGGAGCATCGTGTGTCCGATGTCCATCCGGCGAGCGAGGCGGGCTGCCTGATTGCGCTGCGCCGCGTTGAGCTGGCGGCAGCGGAGGCAGCGCCGGTTGCCGTCCTGTCCCGCCCGCGGCGCAGTGCCGAGCAGGCACTGAACGACATCGCTGCTGATTTGTCCGGTGATGCGCCGACCGACGTGTTCCTGCCGGGCGTGGGCGCCAGCGATCGACGCCGATCCACTGTGGACGCGCTGTCGTCGCTGGCGAAGACCCGGATCGAGGCGCCGATACGCTGCCTGGATTTCGCTATTTACGGCGACACGGGCAGTGCCGGCTTTGCACTGGCGCTGGCCGCCGCCGCTGGCCTGTCGCCGCTGACACCGCCGGAGCCCGCCGCGCGCGCGCTGGTGCTGTGGAGCGACTTCGAAGGTCTGTTCCTGGCTGCCGCGGTGCGCCGGGCGGGAGGTGCGGCGTGACCGCCTATCTCGGCATGTCGGCGCAGCGGCCGGAAACTCGGCTGCTGGCCATGATTTCCGGGGTCTGGATGTCGCGCCTGGTCGCCTTCGCGGTGGAGGAAGGCGTGATTGCGGCACTCGCAGCCGGAGACCGGAGCGCAGCTGGTCTCGCGGAGGAACTCGGTTTCGATGCTCATATCACCGAGCGGCTGCTCGACGGGCTAGTGCATCTCGGCCTGCTGCACGTCGGTCGTGGCGTCTACGGCCTGACCGAAGACGGCGCGCTGCTGGCACCGAATGCCGAAACCGGATTTTCGGCAATGAGCAGGCTATGGAGCCAGTTGTTCGACGGCGCCTGGGCGGAGCTCAGCGCGACCGCGCGCACCGGTACCGCAGGCTTTGAGCTCCATCACGGCGCGCCGATCTTCGCGCGACTCGGCCAGGATATGCAGATGGCGCGCGTATTCGACGACGCCATGCGCGGCTTGGCCGGGCTGGTGGCGCGCGAAGTGGCACTGGCGCTGGCGCCGCGTCGGCACGCGCTGGTCTGCGATGTGGGCGGCGGGGACGGCCTCTTGCTGTCGCGCATCCTCGCTGCCTCGCCGCAGACGCGCGGCATCCTGTTCGACCGTCTGGACGTGGTCGCGGCGGCCAGCATTGCGGATCCACGAATCACCGTCCTCGGCGGCGACTTCTTCGCAGGCGTGCCGCAAGCGCCGGTGCATATCCTGTCCAACATCATCCATGACTGGTCGGACGCGAATGCATTGCGGATCCTGGCGAGCGTCGCGGCGGTGCAGCCGGCCGACGGCACGCTCTACCTGGTCGAGATGATGCTCGGGGGCACGGCCGAGCCGCTGCTCGCGCGCTCGACCGACCTCAATATGCTGATGCTGACCGGCGGTCGCGAACGCAGCGAAGCCGAGTTCACGAAAATCCTTGGCGCGGCCGGCTATGCGATCAGGGCGGTTCGGCCATTGGCCGAGCTCACCTGCCTGATCGAAGCGCACAAGGTGTGACTACGCCTGCCAATGAAACCTTCCATGAGGACGAGACAGATGACTGAGACCAAACGCTTCAGTATCACCCATACCGAAACCACCACGGCCCCCGCCACGAAAGTCTGGGCGCTGTGGAGCGACGTCAACAACTGGCCGAACTGGGATGTCGGGCTTGAGCACTGCGCGCTCGAGGGCGACTTCGCCAAAGGCCAGTCCTTCACGTTGCGCCCGCGCGGCGCCCCGGATGCGATCCGCGCGGAGCTGACCGAGGTCCTGCCGAATCGCGGCTTCACTGACGAGACCCGGCTGCCATTCGGTGTCTTGCGCGCCAAGCATGCGTTCGCCACTGGCGCGGCCGGCAACACGGTCACGCACACGATCGAGGCCGATGTCGTCGCGGAGAAGGCGGACTTCTTCGCGAAGGTCATCTGGTCCGGCATGGAGCAGGGCCTGCCGGAATCCGTGCGCAACATCGTCAAGGTCGCCGAAGCCCGGGCCTGACATCTGCCGGGCCGGCCGCCGCACGCGGTCGGCCCGCCTTCCCTCTACTGGAGAAAACATCCATGAGCGCCACGCAAGCGGCGGTCGTGCCGGGCCGACGCGATCTTCAGCCACCGCCGCCGCGGGCGCGACGCCCGGGCGGACCTACGCCCCTGTTCTTCATTCGCCGCGGCGCGGCGCTGACCGATCCGCATCGCGTGCTCGACGTGTTTCGGGAGATGGCGGCCACCTGGGGTGGCGTTGCATCGTTTCGCTCCGGCTGGCGCGAGCGTACCTACGTGGTCGCCGATCCCGATGTCGCCGCCCACGTCTTCGAAGCGCAGGACAGCTTCGTCAAGTACCCGCACCACACGGCCGACATTGGCAAGCTGCAGGCGCTGATCGGCAAGGGCATGCTGGCCACCCATACCGACGCCGATTGGGAAGCGCACCGCCGATCGATCGCCCGAAACTTCGCGCGCATGGCGTTGATCGAACGCTACGCCGGTGTCGTCGCCCAGCATGTCGCCACCTTCGTCGCTGGCGTGGAGCGGAACGGCGCCGCCGCGAGCAATATCTCGGAGCTGTCCATGCAGCTCTCCGGGCGTATCATGAGCGACCTGCTCGCGCCTGGTCATCAATTCGCCGACAAGAACTTCCTCGAAATCAAGCGTACCCTCGATCGTAGCATTCTTGAGTTTCACCGCCGCGATTTCGTGCGGCGCGCCGGGCCATACAAGCAGGCGTTGCGCCAGCAGGCCGAACGGCTGATGCAGACCGCCATCGACCTCAAGCAGCAGCCCACCGACGGCCTCGTCGCCCGTTTCCTGGCCGATGAACCTGCCTGGGCAATCGACGCTGCCGCGCGTGATCGGCTGCTCGACCGGATCATCAACATGGTCGTCGCTGGCTACGAGACCACGGCGACAACGATGAATTGGATCATCTACCTGCTCGCCGTCCATCCCGAGGAACAGGAGCTGTTGCACGCCGAGGTCGCCAGCGCGGGCCTGGTCGATCGGACGCGACGGGAAGTGCTCGATGACCGCTTCCGTCTGCAGCGTGTGCTGCAGGAAACCATGCGGCTCTATTCCGTGCTGTGGTTCAACATACGCTATGCGACGCGGGAAGTAGCGATCGGCGGTCATCGATTCGACGCTGGCTCGCGGGTGATGCTGCTGCCTTTCGTCGTCAATCGCAGCCCCCGACGGTACACGGATCCGGATTGCTACCGCCCGGACCGTTTTGCGGACGGAGAGCCGCCGCCCCTGCACCCGTTCGGCAACGGGCCGCGCGTCTGCATCGGCCGCACCTTGGCCGAGTTGGAGATGCAGCATCTGACGGCGGTGCTTTCCGCACGCTTCCGCATGAGCCCCATCACCCATCCCAAGCCGATCGGCGGCGTGCTGCTGCAGCCCGACGCCGACGTGCTGGTTCGCTTCACCCCACGCTGATCCGTTCGGGAGAGAACACATGCCGCTCCTCGTATTCCTCATCGCCGCCTGCTCCTTCGTTATCGGCACCGGCGAGTTCGTCATCATGGGCCTGCTGCCGGAGATCGCGCGTGACCTCGGGGTCTCGATCGCCTCAGCCGGGCTTCTGGTCAGCGCGTATGCGGGGGGCATCATCTTCGGTGCGCCCGCCTTCACGTTGGCGGCGAGCGGGCTCCGGCGCGACCGCATGCTGGTGGCGATGATGGCGATCTTCACTGCTGGCGTGCTGCTGTGTGCGTTTGCACCATCCTATGGATGGCTGCTCGCCGGACGCATCGTGTGTGCGGTGGCGCACGGAGCCTTCGTTGGTGTGGCGGTTGTGGTGGCGGCGACCGTGGTGCCGCCGGAGCGTTCCGCCGGTGCGGTCGGACTCGTGTTCGCCGGCATCACCTTCGCCAGCGTGATCGGCGTTCCATTGGGCACAGCGATCGGGCAGCGGTTCGGCTGGACCGCGACCTTCGAGGGTCTCACCGCGATCTCGGTGCTGGTGACCCTGGCTCTCGCGCTGCGTATTCCCGCCATCGCTGGCCGCCGCGCGGAAGGCGCGCGCGGCGAACTGCTCGCCCTGTCCGGATCCCGCGTGCCGCAAGCACTGGCGGTCACGGTGTTTGTGTTCGCCGGCGTGTTTACCTTCTTCACGTTCATCGCGCCAACGCTGTCCGCTGAGGCCCACGTCTCGCCTGACGGACTGTCGCTGCTGCTGTTGCTGTTCGGTGTTGGCATGACGACCGGGGTCAGCATCGGCGGCGTCTTGGCCAATCGTATGCCGATCGCCTCTGCCATGGTGCTTCCGCTGCTGATCGCTCTCGTTCTGGCAGGCTTTCCGGTCGCCACGGCATCGATGATCGCCATTGCAACACTCGTGTTCTTGCTTGGCCTGTTCACCGCGATGATGGTGCCCGGCCTGCAGATGCGGGTGCTGCGAGCAGCCAGCGCCGCGCCGACTCTGGCCTCTTCACTGAACATCAGCGCTTTCAACATCGGCAATGCTGCGGGCGCCTGGGCCGGAAGCCTCGTGCTTGGGCATGGCGGGGGGCTCGGGGGGCTTAGCGCGACGGGTGCTGTCCTGTTACTGCTCGCTTGGCTCACGACGGCCGTGGGTTTAGCCCGCGCGCGCCGCAGCCTTGCGCAAGCTGCCTGACGGCCGTGTCATTTTCCAAAGACGGCTTCAGTGACGGCCATTGATTTATAATGAGAATCTGCCTGGCCACCTATCACACTCCTCTTCAATTCTGGCCAAAGACCACTGCAAAATCCGGCAAATGGTCAAAGCCGGCTGCAGTGCGTCGCAGATGGAGCGGCCGTGGCGGACCTGGCGGCCGCTGCCGGTCGTCTCGCAAGGCAGAATTGGGAGGTTTACAGAGCATAGACAGAGTGACGGCTAACGTGACAGCCTTGAACGACGCAGGATGCGTCGCGCGTGCTGTCACGTATTCGCTCGTTTGTGGAGCAACCCACGCCAGTGCTGATCGGCTACATGCGTGTCTCCAAGGCCGATGGCAGTCAGACACTGGACCTGCAGCGCGATGCGCTGCTCGCCGCTGNTATCAAGCCTGGGCACCTCTACGANGACCANGCGTCGGGCAAGCGCGACAGCCGACCGGGCCTGGAGGCGTGCCTCAAGGCGCTGCGGAAAGGCGACACGTTGGTGGCCTGGAAGCTCGATCGGCTCGGCCGCGACCTGCACCACCTGGTCAATCTCGTCCACGAACTGACAGGCCGCGGTGTCGGCCTGAAGATCCTGGCCGGCCAAGGCGCGCAGCTGGACACCACGACCGCCAACGGCCGTCTTGTGTTCGCCATCTTCGCTGCGCTGGCCGAGTTCGAGCGGGCATTGATCGTCGAGCGCACACGAGCAGGCCTGGTCTCGGCGCGCGCCCGCGGCCGTAATGGCGGCCGGCCATTCAAGATGACCGCTGCCAAGCTGCGCTTGGCGCAAGCCGCGATGGGCAAGCCCGGCACCAAGGTCAGTGAGCTGTGCGC
>JGI26340J50214_10000180_pt1 | contig 22925 bp, 21 predicted proteins | sample BogFormECP12_OM2_FD_50214 | JGI IMG/M metagenome (IMG submission 50214)
CCGGCGAGCACCAGCGGCACCAGCGCCTCGTCGACCAGCACGGAGTCCGCCTCGTCGATCAGAGCCACGTCGGGGTTGGGCGAAACCAGATCGTCGACGTCGGTGACGAGCTGGTCGCGCAGCACGTCGAAGCCGACCTCGTTGACCGAGGCGTACGTGACGTCGCAGGCGTAGGCCGCGCGCCGCTCGGTGGCGGTCGATTCGGCGGTGACCCAGCCGACCGTAAGGCCCATCGCCTCCAGCAGCGGTCCCATCCACTCCGCGTCGCGGCGGGCCAGGTAGTCGTTGATCGTNATGACNTGCACATGCCGGCCCCCGAGCGCATAACCCGCGGCCGCGATNGCCCCNGANAGCGTCTTGCCCTCGCCGGTTGCCATCTCGACCACGTCGCCGGCCAGCATCCGCAGCGCGCCAAGCAGNTGCACGTCGAACGGGCGCAGGGTCGTTGACCGTTCNGCGGCCTCGCGGGCGATCGCGAGGAACTGTGGGATGTCGGTGGAGTCGGCGAGGTCGTCGAGGTTGAGCAACTTCGCAGCCTTGCGCAGCTGCTGGTCGTCGAGCCCTTCGGCCTTCTCGTCGTAGTCGGCCGACGCCTTCACCTCGGCAAGGGATCGGCCCTGGTTCTTCTCGGTGCTCGCGCCGAGCAGTTTCCAGAACGTGCTGCTCAGCCGGCCCGGTCGCGCGCTGGTCGATTTCGCCACAGGTCAACCGTACGCGGCCGCCCTCACCCGAGGTTCGAACGCCGCGGATAGGCCACCGCGGGATCGGTCAGCACATTGACCAGCGCCGGCAGCCCGGAATCAAAGGCCCGNTTCAGCGCGGGCCGCAGCTCCGCGGGGCTTCTCACCAGCTCGCCGTGGCCGCCCAGCACCGACACCACCTCGTCGTAACGGGTGCCGGGGCGCAGCTCGGTGACCACGGAGTACCCGTAGATCATCTCCATCGGATGCTTCTCCAGTCCCCAGATCCCGTTGTTGCCGATCACGGACACGACCTGCACGCCGTGGCGGACGAGGGTGTCCCATTCCATGCCGGAAAAGCCGAACGCACCGTCGCCCTGCAGCAGCACGACCTGGCGGTCGGGCCGGGCCAGCTTCGCGGCCAGCGCGTACCCCGGGCCCGAGCCGAGGCATCCGAACGGCCCGCTGTCCAGCCACGCGCCGGGCACGTAGCTGTCGATCACCCGGCCTGCGTACGACCCGAAGTCGCCGGCGTCGATCACCACGATCGCGTCGCGGTCGAGCAGCGGCATCAGCTCGGCGTAGACCCGCATCGGGTGCAGCGGTGTGCGGTCGTCGGCCAGCTCGGCGCGCTCGCCGGCGCGGGCCTCGATCTCGGCGCTGCGCAGGTCGGCGATCCATGCGTGCCGGTCTGGCGGGTGCACGCTCGCGAGCGCGGCCAGGGTCGTCCGCAAGTCGCCGTAGAGGGCCGCGGCGACGGCGCGGGGATGGTCACGCTCGGGCGCGACCCGATCGGCGACGATCAGCTGGGTGTCTGCCCCGAACACGCCGCCGAACCCGAGGCGGAAGTCCATCGGCACGCCGACCACCAGCGCTACGTCGGCTTGTCCCAGGGCTCGCGACCGCGCCCGCGAAAACGCGAGGTCGTGATCTGCGGGTACCACACCGCGCGCCATGCCGTTCATCAGCACCGGGACACGCTGCGCCTCAGCCAGCCGCAGCAGTTCGCCCTCGGCATGGCCCCACCAAACATTGGTGCCGGCCATGATCACCGGCCGCTCGGCGCCGGCGAGCAGCGCGGCGGCGCGGTCCAGGGCCGCCCCGTCACAGGCGGGCGGCGCGGGAAGGTCGGCAAGCGCGCCGGGCCTGCCGTCGTCCTCGGTTTCGGCGAACACGTGATCCATCGGAAAGTCGACGAACGCGACACCCGACGGCGCGCCCAGCGCGGCGCGGAGGGCTTCGTCGACAAGCGTGCCGGCCGCTGCCGCCGAATCGGCCGTCGCGGCGAAGCGTGCGAGCGGCGCGACGAAGGGCACGTGGTCGATCTCCTGCAACGAGCCCATGCCCCACCGCAGCGCGGGCGCCCGTCCGCCCAGTACCACCAGCGGAGACTGGTTCTGTTGCGCAGCGGCCATCGCGCTCATCCCGTTTGTCACGCCGGGCCCCGCCGTGAGCGCCGCGACGCCCGGGGCGCGCGTGACCTTCGACCAGCCCTCTGCCGCAAACGCCGCGGTCTGCTCGTGGCGGGTGTCGACCAGCCGGATGTCCTCGCTGCGGCAGCCGTCGTACAACGAGAACAAGTGCCCGCCCGACAGCGTGAAGACGGTGTCGACGCCGCTCGCCTTCAGCCGGCGGGCGATCAGGCGGCCCGCGTGGACGGTCTGTGGCGGGTGCGCGGTTGTGCGAAGACCCGAGGATTTCGGAGCGTCGATGCTCATGGGGGCGAGCCTAACGCCTGGGAACGGGCTGAATGGCAGGCGCTGCGGTAGCTTCGCCCCAGGGTTTGGGAACAGGAGAGTTGTTCGTTGGATACGTTTACGCCTTCCCGCGACTGGGGTCACGAGCTCGGTCCGTCGCTGGTGTGGGTTCTCGAAGCCTGGGCCATCAGCACGGTCGGCCTGCTGATCGTCGCGGTGCTCGTTGCCCGCTACACCACCTGGGGCAGGCAGTACTGGCGGATCACAAGCGACTACTTCAAGGGCCGGCAAAGCCTGCCGGTGTGGGGCCTGTTCGTGGTGCTGCTGCTCTCCGTCATCATGTCCGTGCGCATCAACGTGCTGCTCAGTTATCAGGGCAACGATCTGTACTCCGGCCTTCAGGTCGCGTTCCAGGGCGCCGCCGCGGGCAACGCCGCGGTCCGGGACTCCGGGATGCACGGTTTCTGGCTGTCGATCCTTACGTTCTGCGTGATCGCGACCGTGCACGTCATTCGAACGATGCTCGACCTGTACCTGATGCAGCGGTTCATCATCCGCTGGCGCGTCTGGTTGACCGGCCGGCTGACCGGTGACTGGCTCAGCCACAAGGCCTACTACCGCAGCCGGTTCATCGACCACACCATCGACAACCCGGACCAGCGCATCCAGCAGGACATCGACATCTTCACCACGGGGGTGGGCAGTGGCCCCAACCTGCCGTCCTACGGCACCTCCAGCCCGCTGGTGTTCGGTGCGGTGCAATCCGTCGTGTCGGTGTTCTCGTTCGTTCCGATCCTGTGGCATCTGTCCGGCCCGCTGACGCTCTTGGGCGTGACGATTCCTAAGGCGCTGTTCTGGGTCGTGATGGTCTACGTGCTGCTGGCCACCGTGGTCGCGTTCTGGATCGGCCATCCGCTGATCCGGCTCAACTTCCGCAACGAGTTGTTCAACGCCGCCTTCCGCTACGCCCTTGTCCGGCTGCGCGACGGGGCCGAGGCCGTCGGCTTCTATCGGGGCGAGCGGGCGGAAGAGAAGCAATTGAACAGCCGGTTCTCCGCGATCATCGGCAACTACCGCCGCTTCGTGCGCCGCACCATCGGCTTCCTGGGGTGGAACTTGTCGATGAGCCAGGTGATCAACCCGCTGCCGTTCGTCGTCCAGGCGCCGCGGCTGTTCGCCGGTGCGATCAAGCTCGGCGACGCGATGCAATCCGCGACCGCGTTCGGCTCGATTCACGACTCGCTGTCGTACTTCCGCAACGCCTACGACTCGTTCGCCGGCTACCGGGCGTCGATCCTGCGACTCAACGGGCTTATCGATGCCAACGAGAAAGCCCGCGAACTGCCGGAGCTGACCACCGCGGCCAGCCGCGACGGCTCGGTGGAACTGGTCAACGTCGAAGTGCGGACCCCGTCAGGTTTGCAGCTGATCGAGCCGCTGGACCTCCGTCTTCAGCCGGGGGATTCGCTGGTCATCACCGGCAGATCGGGCAGCGGCAAGACCACGCTGCTGCGCAGCCTCGCGCAGCTGTGGCCATTCGCGTCCGGCACGCTACGGCGGCCCGGCGAAAGCCACGACACGATGTTCTTGTCACAGATGCCGTACGTGCCACTCGGCGACCTGCGTGCGGTGATGTCCTATCCCGCCGCCGCCGGCGACATCCCCGACGCCGAGCTGCAGCGGGCGATGAACAAAGTCGCCCTGTCGCACCTGAGCCACCGCCTCAACGACGACCGGGACTGGGCCAAGGTGTTGTCCCCGGGCGAGCAGCAACGCATCGGGTTCGCGCGCATTCTGCTCACCAAGCCGAGAGCTGTGTTCCTCGACGAGTCCACCTCAGCGCTCGACGAAGGCCTGGAGTTCGCGCTCTACGAGATCTTGCGCAGCGAATGTCCCGACTGCATCGTGGTCAGCGTGAGTCACCGTCACACCGTGGAGCAGCACCACGAACAGCACCTGCAGTTGCTCGGCGAGGGCGCGTGGCGGCTGGGCCGCGTCGGGGAACTGCCCGCCCTCGTCTAGATTTATCGAGAACTGTTTAGGAAAAGTTTGCACGCAGCGAACCCAGACCGGCGTATTGTCTGCTCTCTCCTGATGACCACGAGACGGAGGGGATTCGATGCNAAAAATTGCTATGACGGTCGCCGCGGCGGCACTGATGGCCGGATCACTGTTAACCGGCGCCACCGCGCAGGCAGCGCAATCTTCCCATGACACGACGACTTACACCCCGAACCCGACGCCTGTGATCCAGCCGCTCGACTGTCAGGGCACGACCGGCAGCATGGGCTGCGGCGCCGGCTGGGTTTGGAACGGAAACCGGTGCGTGCCCTGCTGACCTAGAAGTTAGCAGCAACCTGATAACAGAATAGATCCGCGGTAAGCGCAAAAGCGGGATTGCTCACCGCCGCTGTGTGTTTCGCTCACCGGCCGCCTTTGCCGCGTGCGCTCCGGCGCGGCGGCCGAAGAACGAGCCCTCTCCCAGCTGGGTACCGCTGGCATAACCCTTTCCGTCCTGGGCGATGTTCGACGCGCACGCGCCCGCGGCGTACAGGCCCGGCACAACGCTGCCGTTCTGGCGCAGCACCTGCCCGTCGACGTTGGTCGCCAGCCCGCCAACGGTGAAGCCTGAATACATGGCCTTGCCCAGCGACAGGTCGAACGCGCCCCATGGACCTTTGTCCTGCGGCGCAAGGTATTCCGGCTGCTTGTGGAAGTCAGGATCCTCGCCGCGGGCAGCGTTCTCGTTGTAGCGGTTCAGCGAAGCCACCAGCTTGCCCTTTGGAATTCCGAGCGCCTGCTCCATCTCCTCAACAGTCTCCCAGCCGTCGATGAACCGGATCAGCGGAAACTGCGGACGCTCCATGTGCGCCTCGTCGACGATCAGGAACGCAGCGCTGTCGGGCTGATCCATCACGAAACCTGANGTGCGGGAATGGTAGGAGTCCTCTGCGACGAAGCGNTCGCCGAGCTTGTTGACGATGATCCCGGTCAAGAGGATCGAGGGTGGATACGCGGCCGCGGTGATAAAGACCTGATTCATGTGCTTGGTGGCGCCCCCGGCGGACACCCCGAGCCGGATTCCGAGGCCGTCGTCGTAGGTGTTTCCCAGCACGTAGGGTTCGGCGAAGCTGCCGCTCTTGCGTCGCCGCTTTGCACCGAGTTCCGGGGTGTACTCGGCGACCATCTCCGGGTTCATCACAAAACCGCCTGCCGCGATGACGACCGCATTGGCCCGGATGGCGCCGGTGTCGTTGAAGTGCTTCCAGGTCACGCCGACGACCACCCCGTCATCGAGCACCAGTCCCGTCGCGCCGGTTTCGTAGCGGATCTGCACGCCGAGGTTGTGAGCCCGCTTGACCAGCAGGTCGATGATCATGCCGGCACCGCCGGTTTCGCCGGGTACCGGCACCTTGTGCCCGCGCGGCGCAGGCACCGCCATGTCCTTGAACGGCCACACCAGCTCGTTGCCGGTGAACATCAGCCCCTCGGTGTTGGGCTGGACGATCGCCTTCTCGGGGTAGAAGCTGCGCTCGAACTGAAAACCCAAGTCCTCCAACCAGTTGAAGTGCTCGACGCTGCCGTCGCAGTAGGCCCGGATCTTGTCGTGCTCCGGCTCCAACGACACCGCCACCAGGTACTTGTACATCTCGTCCGCCGAATCGCTGTGACCTGTGGCCTGCTGGACGGCGGTGCCGCCGCCGAGGTAGAAATGCCCGCCGGCCATGGCGGTGGTCCCGCCCGCCGCGGCCGCGCGCTCCAGCACCAGCACGCGCGCGCCTGCCGCGGCCGCACTGACCGCCGCGCACCCGCCGGCGATACCGAACCCGATCACGACCACGTCGACGTCGTCCGACCACGACTCGACGTCGGTGGCGCGCAAAGTCGCGGGGATTTCACTGCCAGTGCTCACTGCTGCTCCTGTTTCACGTAGTCGAAGAACGCCCGGATCTCCGGCGAGACGTGCGCAATCTCCAGGTACGGCACGCCGGCCAGCTGCGCGGAGACATAGGCGAACTCCATGCCGCCGGGCATCACGCCCCGCTGGACGACGGTGGCGCCGGCGGCCTGCGCCTCCTCGAGCGCGTCGGCGAAGTTGTCGGCCTCGACGCAGATGTGGTGCAGTCCCGGCCCGGCCTCGCGGAGGAATTCGGTGTAGATGCTCTCGCCGCTCACCGGCGCGATGAGCTCCAGTTGCATTTCGCCCGCGTAGCTCAATGAGATGTCGGCGACGAAGTCCGCGGGCGTGCCACGGTAGCTGCACGTGTCCGGCCCGAAATGCACGCCCGGCAGCCGCACCCATTTCTTGGCGCCGAGCAGCCCGGAAAGGGCGGCTTCGGTGGCGTCCAGCCCGGCGGTGACCCACGCAACCTGGACAGGTGTTCGGACAGCAGAGCTCATCGCTCGAAGGATACCCGCCCGACTGGAACGTGTTCTAGTTCACCGGGTCAGCCGCTCAGCACCTCGATCAGCAGCCGCACCTGCGTGTCGAACAGCGCATGGGGCGTCGTCAGCGTGTCGGCGCCGTACTGGCCGAACACCTCGAGGCTGATGGCGCCGATGATGCCGGCCCACGCCAGGAAGCACTTCGACAGCACCTCGTCATCGCCNGGGAATGCGAACTCTTCGNGGATCCGGTCGAAGTCGGCCGAGGTGCGGCGGCCGGCGGCATCCGAGAGNCGTACATCCCCGGCGATCACGCCGTCGGCCACGGCCGAGAGCAGGGCGGCGATGACCCGCGTACCGGGACCGGTTGTGCGNTCGGCGGGCGCGCGGTAGCCGGGCACCGGGCTGCCGTACAGCAACGCCCAACTCGCCGGCTGCTCGAGCGCCCATCGGCGCATGGCACGGGCGATCGCGAGCACTTCGTCGCGCCACCCGCCCCGGACTGTTTCGCGTGTGTCGTCTACCGCATCGGCGAGGTCGGAGTAGGCGTCGACGAGCAACAGGGTGAGCAACTCGTCCCGGCTGGCCACGTACCGGTAGACGGCCGACGACACCATCCCGAGGTCGCGGGCGATCGCGCGCAGGGAAAGGCCGGCTGCCCCCTCCGTCACGAGATGCTGCCGGCCGAGCTCGATGATGCGAGCCTCGATGCGCTCCCGGCTGGCTTGACGTTTGCCCACGTCACCGATTCTCGCACGAAGCGAGATCGGTGCTCTTGATTTTCGGGGCGAGTTGTGCCACCCTTCTTCGAGAGCGCCGCTCTCATATGACCTGTCGGCCAGCGGAAGGGAAGCGCGATGTCGCAACGGTACGACCGGCCAAACATGGTGGCGCGGGCGTTCAACGAGGTGATCCGGGGACTTGCCGAGATCGGCATCGGCATCGGCGGAACCAGGGCGCTACGGGTTCGCGGCCGGAAGACCGGCAAGCGCCGCGGCGTTGTGATCAACCTGCTGACGGTCGACGGCCAGGACTATGTCGTCTCGCCGCGCGGCGACACACAGTGGGCACGCAACGCCCGCGCCGCCGGAGCGGTCGAACTGGGACCCCGCTGGCGCACGGATCAGGTACCGATCGCCGAAGTGGCCGACGACGCCAAGCCGGCGTTGCTCGAGCGGTATCTCGACCGCTGGTTCTGGCAGGTCAAGGGGCACGTCGCCGGGTTGACGCCGCAGTCCAGCGACCAGGAGCTGCGCGCCGCGGCACCGTCGATACCGGTCTTTCGGGTCGTGCGTCAGGTCGCGGGCGGCTGAGGCGTGGCCTGCGCTGACAGCGCGGAGCGCACGTCATCGGACGCCTGCTGTCGGATCGCCTGCCACGACACCGCGGCAGGGATGTTGCCCCAGGTGCTGTTGAACAGGCCGACGAGCAGCGCGCGCCCGTCGTCGGTCAGCACGTAGACCGGGCCCCCGGAGTCGCCTTTCTGGCTGACGATGCCGTGCGTCATCGTGAACCAGCCGTTGTTGACCGCCTCGACGGTTCCGCAGCTTTCGCCGGTGGTGACGCCGAAGTGGCATACCGGCTCCCCCGGCTTCAGGACCACCGTTGGATCGGAGACCAGGACGCGGCCACCCGGCAGGACATTGTTGGGCATCGCGTCGTTGGCCAGCCCGATGCCTTCGTAGTCGAAGATCGAATCGGTCGTCGACACGGTCGAACCATCCGGGGTGTTGTCGCGGTACACCGCCATTCCACCGATGAAGTTGCCGTCCTTGTCGGTGACGTTGCCGCTGCCTCGGCAATGTCCGGCGGTGAACGCGACCTTGAGGTTGGGGTCGACGTAGCCCAGGGTGCACAGGTTGTTGTCCTGGTGAATCTCCATGCCGGGGAAGACCGCCACCGGGGCGGCCTGCGCGGGGGCGGNTGATATCAGCAGCGCGGCGACGGTGGCCGCGGCCGTTCCGAGGGCGCGCAAACTGCGTCGGCGCACGGCGTCTCCGATCGGTCGAGGACCAGGCAGGCTGGCCGGTACTGCCCGTACGGTACCGGCGGTTCACCGGGCGGGCACGACCAGACTCGTCAGCGGCCGTGATACCCGCTTGGGTCCCGTGGTACCCCACTGGTAGGCACATCGGCACGATTAGCCAGCTCGTTACCGCCTCGTCGGGGACGGCGCACACCCTCGCTGCCCGAATGACTCGGCGCGCACGCTCAGCGCGGCTGCCGGCTTTCGGCCTTCAGGACGCGGTCGTCGTCGCGGGGATGCCGGGCCGGACGGCCTCCGCGGGCTGCCAACCCGGCGGGCCGAAGATGTAGCCGAGCTTGTCCCGCAGCCGCCTGGCGGACCGAACGTCCCGCGCGATCGCGACGTACTCGTGTGTCTGAAGTTTCCAGATGTTGAACGTGTTGACCGGCTTGGTCAGGCCGTAATGCGGCCGGCACAACTCGCGCTGGAAGCTGCCGAAGAGGCGATCCCAGATGATGAAGATGCCGGCGTAGTTCTTATCCAGGTACTCCGGGTCCATCCCGTGGTGCACGCGGTGGTGCGATGGGGTATTGAAGACGAACTCGATCGGCCCCCACAGCTTGTCGATCCGCTCGGTGTGCACCCAGAACTGGTAGATGAGGTTGACCGAGAAGCTGGCGAACACCATCCACGGCGGAATCCCCAGCAGCGGCAACGGGATCCACATCAGGATCTCGCCGCTGTTGTTCCACTTCTGGCGCAGCGCGGTGGCGAAGTTGAAGTACTCGCTCGAGTGATGCGACTGGTGGGTGGCCCAGATCAGCCGGACCCGGTGGGCAATGCGGTGATACGTGTAGAACAGCAGGTCGACGCCCAGGATCGCGATCACCCATGTGGACCACTCGTGCGCCGACAGATGCCACGGCGCGACGTAGGCGTAGATCGCGGCATAGCCCAGCAGCGCGACGAATTTCCAGGCCGCCGTGGTGGCCACCGACACCAGGCCCATCGAGATGCTGGCCCACGCGTCGCGGCTGTGAAACGCTCCCGACGGGGGCCTTTCGCGGGCTTCGAGGTGCTCGAGCTGGCGCGCGGCGCTCCATTCCAGGATCAGCAGCAACAGGAAGAACGGCACCGCCAACAGCACCGGGTCGCGCATCTGCGGCGGCAGCACGTCGACAAATGCCCGTAGGCCGTCCACCTGATTGCACCTCCGGAGGAAGTTTAACGCGCGGGTAACCGGTCGGCGCGGGCCGGGCGAGGCGGCGTCACCCGCTGTTAACCGGCAGCCGCTATCAGTTCCATTGACTTGAGGAGGCTGCTTGTTCAGACATGCCGTCGCCGCGCTCGCGGTGGGAATCACCCTGGGTGGGTGCTCGGGCGGCGTCAGCGCCACGCATCCCACCCCGAAGCCCGTGCCGCCGTCCGCGCTGGACGGGCTGTTGCTCAGTGTCGACGACATCAACGCCGTGATGGGTACCACCGGGTGAACTGACCACCGCACTACCTGAAGTTCAGCACCTCGCCCCCCCAGGCTGCGCGGATGTGCACGTCGATGTCGTTGACCACTGCATCCTGCCTGTCGATGATCAGGCACGCGCGGTCGGCCGCGTGGTAGGAAACCCATTCCGGTTCGCCGTTCAGCCCTGTCGGCTTGGCTTGTGTCGCGAAGTTCAGCCAACGCGCCTGCATGCGTGCCGACACGGCCTTCCCGGTCTTCAGACCGCCTAGGCGGAACGTGACGTCCTTCGGCCCCTGCACGAGATTTCCCCAAACATAGGGTAATTCGGTGGCGTGCGTGGCACCGATGCGCATGAGCTTCAGCATCGGCGTCGCCCAGTCGAACCGATACAGGTAGACCGGCGCGACGGTGCTGTGCCCCTCGGCCAGCCACACCGATGGCATCCGGAAACCGACGTCGCGCGCCACTCCCATGCCCCGCGCTTTGACCCGAATGCCCCCATAGACGGACCCGATCTGCGCTTCTGAGGGCAGCTGCAGACTCGGCTGCTCGGCCGCGATTTCGGCGAACATGGCCTTGATCGCGGGCGGGGTGATCGGCATCAGCGGCGATTTCATCCAGCGGAACAGCGCAGCCTCGTGCTTGTTGGTCCCGATGATGAGCGGCACGGGATGCGAGCGGCCCTCGCGGGCGAGCTTGACCGGGTAATCCGGCACCAGGTCGCCGTCGACGATCGGCGCGAAGGCCAGCGTGCCGGGCGTCTGGACTGGCACCGCGTCGAAGACCTGTTTTGACGCGGCGATCAGCGACGCGGTCGGCGTCTGAGACAGCCGGTTCACCTCCGCCCCGTCGATGCCGAGCCTGGCGAGCATCATCCCGGCGACGCGGCGGCCGCGTGAGCCGTCATACACGGAGGTGGCGGGCGAGCTCTGCGCGATGGCACCCGAGAACAGAGCTTCCGCTGCGGGGACCGTCAGGAGCGTGGTGATCACTCCGCCACCGGCGGATTCGCCGAACAGGGTCACCCGCTGCGGATCTCCGCCGAACGCGGCGATGTTGTCGCGCACCCAGTGCAGCGCGTGCAGTACATCGCGGAGCCCGAGGTTGGAGTCGAATCGCCGCTTGGGCGTGTTGAAGGAGGACAGATCGAGAAAACCGAGCGCGCCGAGCCGGTAGTTGACAGTCACCACGAGCACATCCGCACTGCCCGCGAGGACGCTGCCGTCGTAGAGGGGCTGGCTCGCCGCACCGAAGATGTAGGCGCCGCCGTGGACCCACACCATCACCGGTTTGGCGTCGCCAGGCTCGGTGGCTGAAGACGCCCAGATGTTCAGCGTCAGGCAGTCCTCGCCCTGCGGCGCGCCGAGGTCGACGGGGATCGTCGGCTCTATAGGTTGCGGGCAGACGGGACCGAAGGCCACCGCGTCCACGACCTCGGTCCACGGCTTGGGAGGCTCGGGCGCGCGCCAGCGCAGGTCACCGACCGGCGCGGCGGCGTAGCGAACGCCCTTCCACGCCTTGACCCGTCCGTCGTCGCTGCCGCGCACCGGGCCGCAGGTGGTCTCGACCACGGTGGTGTCGGTTGTCATATCCCTCTCACGATTCCTGTTCACTCCCGGTTCTAACGAGTAGCGGCGAGATCATTCGGACATCTTTTCCGATCGTGACCGGTGATGCCTGCCGGCCACGCCGATCGAGCGCTGACTGGCAGGTCGCCTCCATGTCTGGTCCACCCAACCCGATGTGCTCCGCCGCGCCGCCACCGCCTCGTGAGCGAAGATTGCCGGTATGGTTGCGCACCCGCCGTCGCTTGTCGAGCTGGCCCGCCGCTACGGTGTGGCGACCGAGTACGACGACGCGAACGGCAATGACGTGGTCGTGGCGGAGGAAACGCTGATCGCGGTGCTCGCCGCCCTCGGACTGGCCGCGGCGACCGAAGACGAACGCCTCGAGGCGCTGCGCGAGTACGACTGTGCCCACTGGACGCGCGCCCTGCCCCGCGTGATCGTGGCGAGGGCGGGGGCCCCGACGCCGTTCTGGGTGCACGTGACCCACGGCCACCCGGTGGGTCTGTGGATCCGCCTGGAGGACGGCGAGGTCCGCACCGAGCTGCGCCAGCTCGACAACTTCACTCCCCCGTACGACCTCGACGGCCGCCTGATCGGCGAGGCTACCTTCGAGCTGCCGCCCGATGTGCCGCTCGGATATCACCGGCTGCACGTCAGCGCGGGCGGCCACGAGACCACTGCGCCGGTCATCGTCACACCGTCGTCGCTGGCGGTGGGCACCGGCCGCGCGTGGGGCCTGGCGACCCAGCTCTACAGCGTCCGGTCGAAGCGGTCCTGGGGCATCGGCGACCTGACCGATCTGACCGACATGGCGGTGTGGGCGGCCTCGCAGCACGGGGCGGGCTTCGTCCTCGTCAATCCGTTGCACGCGGCCGCGCCAACCGCGCCGATGGAGCCGTCGCCGTACCTGCCGACATCGCGGCGCTTCGCCAACCCGCTATATCTGCGGGTCGAGGCGATCCCGGAGTACGCCTACACGCGCCACCGCGGGCGGCTTCAGCGCATACGTGCCGACGTGCAAAAGGGTGCCGACCGGATCGACTTCCTCGACCGCGACGCGGCGTGGGCGGCGAAGCGCACCGCGCTGGAAGCGGTCCACCGCGTGCAACGGTCGGCCGGTCGTGAGCTCGCTTATGCCGCATTCCGCGCCCGCCAGGGCCGCGCCCTCGATGACTTCGCGACATGGTCCGCGCTCGCGGAGGTGTACGGCGGCGACTGGCACGAGTGGCCGAGGCCGCTGCAGCACCCCGACGGCGACGGCATCGCCGGGTTCGCCGCCGAGCACGCCGACGAGATCGACTTCCACCGCTGGCTGCAGTGGCAGCTCGACGAGCAGCTGTTGTCGGCTCAGGCGTACGCCGTCGACGCCGGCATGAGCCTGGGCATCGTGCACGATCTTGCGGTCGGTGTGCATCCCAACGGCGCGGACGCGTGGGCGCTGCAGGACGTGCTCGCGCTGGGGGTGACGGCGGGAGCGCCGCCGGATGCGTTCAACCAGCAGGGTCAGGACTGGTCGCAGCCGCCGTGGCGGCCCGATCAGCTGCTCGAGCACGCTTACGCCCCGTTCCGGGCGCTGATCAACGCGGTACTGCGGCACGCGGGCGGCGTCCGCGTCGACCACATCATCGGACTGTTCCGACTGTGGTGGATCCCGAAAGGCGCTCCGCCGACAGCGGGCACCTATGTCTACTACGACCACGAGGCGATGATCGGCATCCTTGCGCTTGAGGCACACCGCGCCGGCGCGCTCGTGGTCGGCGAGGACCTCGGCACCGTCGAGCCTTGGGTCAGGGACTACCTCCGTGAGCGCGGAGTTTTCGGCACCTCGATCCTGTGGTTCGAACTCGACCGCGACGGTGCCGGCGGCCCGCTGCACGCCGAGCGGTGGCGTGAATACTGCCTGTCCTCCGTCACCACTCACGACCTGCCGCCCACAGCCGGCTACCTCGCAGGCGACCACGTCCGGCTGCGTGACCGGCTTGGACTGCTGACCCGCTCGTTCGACGAGGAACTCGCCAACGACGAGGCTGAGCAAGCCGCGTGGCGGGCGGAGTTGCGGCGGGTCGGGCTGCTCGATGAGGACGCCGACGTCGAGCAGACTGTGCTCGCGCTGCATCGCTACCTCGGGCGGACCCCGTCGAAGCTACTGGCACTGTCGCTCACCGACGCCGTCGGCGACCGTCGGACCCAAAACCAGCCGGGCACCACCGACGAGTACCCGAACTGGCGGGTGCCGCTCGCCGGGCCGGGCGGGCGGCGGATGGTGCTGGAAGACGTGTTCACCGATCCGCGGGCGGCGCGGCTGGCCGCGGCGATGCGCACGCAGACCGCGCCTGCCGACGGCTCTTGACCATTCGATAGAACAAGTTCTAGTTTTCCAACGATGACGTCCGACACCGCACTGGTGATCGACGATCTCGTGGCTCCGAACCTCACCGTGCAGCAGCGACAGATCCTCGATCACCTCGAGCAGCGGCCCGTCGACCTCGATCCCGACGCGCTGATCCAAAAGGCCGTGAAGCGCACCGGGCTCGGCGATTTCGGATCCGACGACTTCCGGGCCCGGCTGGAGCGCCATGTCGCGGCGATCGAGGCTGACACCGGCAACACGAACCTGAACCGGTTGACGTTGCGCAACCGGATCATCCGGCTACTGTCCAGCCGGTTGCTGCTCACCGACCTGGTGGCCCGCTACCCCGAGATCGTCACAATCGAGATCGAGAGGCCGATCATCGTTGTCGGCCTCCCACGTTCCGGCACAACGCATCTGGTGAACCTGATCGCCGCGGATACCCGACGGCGGGCACTGCCGTACTGGGAGAGCCAGGAGCCCTTCCCGCTGCGGGGAGAGGGCCCCGACACGGCCGGCATCGATCCGCGATACGCCCGCAGCGCCGCCGAGCACGACATGGTCCAGCAGACCGCGCCTTACACCGAGGCCATGCACGACCGCCACCCCTCGGCCATCGAGGAAGAGGTCGAACTCCTCGACATCGACTTCGCCGGCTATGTGCTGGAATGGCACGCCAGGGTGCCGCAGTGGCGCGACTACTACCTCGGCCTCGACCAGGACGTCCACTACCGCTATCTGCGCACCGTCCTGCGGGCGCTGACGTTCTTGCGCGGCCCCCGTCAGTGGGTGCTGAAGTCGCCACAGCACTGCGAGCAACTCGGGCCCCTGATCAGAACGTTCCCCGACGCCACTGTCGCATTCACCCACCGCGACCCCGCCGCCGTGATCCAGTCCGCGGTGACAATGCTCGCCTACGGCGACCGCATGCGCCGCAAGACGATTGACCCTGATGGGCTGATCGACTACTGGACCGACCGGATCGAGCGGCTCCTGCGTGCCTGTGTGCGCGACCGCGACCTGATCCCGGCCGACCGCAGCGTCGACATCGGCTTCCATCAACTCGGCGGAAGAGAGCTGGCCGTCTTGGAGGACGTGTACGCCCGCAACGGCACCGAATTGCCCGAGACGACCCGTACCGCGCTGCAGCGCTACCTCACCGACCACCCCCGCGGCATGCACGGTCAGGTTCGCTACGACTTGCAACGCCACTTCCGGTGTTCAGCCGACGACATCCGCTCGCGGTTCGGGTTCTACTTCGACCGGTTCGACGTGAGGCCGGAGCCATGACCCCGTTTCAGCCCGTGTACCGGACCCGCCCGGGCGCCGAGGCGATCATCGGCGCGAACGCGGCCGCCGCGCAGGAGGTCCACCCCGGTATCTGGGTGTCGCCAGGCCTGTCCAATTCGTACCTGCTGGTGACCGGCGAAGGCCGCGTCGTGGTCAACACCGGCATGGGCTTCGAGGCGCCGGTGCACCGCGCGAATTACGACGCGGTCGACGGCTGCCCGATCCGCTACATCATCCTCACCCAGGGCCACTATGACCACGTCGGCGGCGCCGACGTGCTCAGCGATCCGGGAACCGAAATTGTCGCACAGGCGAATTGGGAATCCTGGCGGCGCGACAACGAACAGCTGCTGACCTTCCGGAGCGCAAACGCGTACTTCGCCTGGACGGCCGCCATCTCAACGGCGGTCAACTACGCCAAGACGCGCTCGGGCGGCCCGCTGCCGGCGCAGAGCAGCCCGATCCCGACGATCCTCGTCGAAGAGGAGCTGACTCTCACTGTGGGCCGCCGCGAACTCGTGCTGCGTGCCACGCCGGGCGGCGAAACGACCGACAGCCTGGTGGTGTGGCTGCCCCACGAAGGAGTTTGTTTGTGCGGCAACGTCTTCGGTGCGCTGTTCGGTCATGTTCCGAACCTCGTCACGATGCGCGGCGACCGCTACCGCGACGCGCTGACGGTCATCGAGTCGATTGAGACAGTGCGGGGCCTGCAACCCGCCGTGCTGCTGACCGGACACTTCGGTCCGATCACGGGCAAGCAGCGGATCCGCGAGGAACTGACCCGGCTGCGCGACGCCGTCGCCTACATCCACGACCAGACGGTCGCGGGGATGAATGCCGGCAAGGACGTGTACACGTTGATGCGCCAGATCGCCCTGCCGCCGAACCTGGAGGTCGGCCAGGGCTATGGCATGGTGCGGTGGGACGTCCGGGCGATTTGGGAGAACTATGCGGGATGGTTCCATCACCGCTCGACCACGGAGCTTTATCCCGTGGCACCGAGCAATGTTTCGGCGGATCTGCTCGAACTGGCCGGTGCCGACGCGATCGTCGGCCGGGCCCGCAAGGCGCTGGGCGAGGGCGACGCGCTGCGCGCGATCTCCCTGGCCGAGATCGTCCATGACGTCGAGGCGCACCACGAAGGGGCCCGGCATGTGCTGATCGCCGCACATCGCCATTTGCTCGCGGAGAGCACCAACTTCTGGGAAACGGCGTGGCTGCGCAAGCAGATCGCGGACCTCTCATGATGAACCGGGCCGTCTACGACTTCACTGGTACGACGGTGCTGGTCACCGGCGGCACCAGCGGCATCGGCCACGCGACGGCCGTTGCGTTCCGCGACGCCGGAGCCGCGGTCACGATCACCGGCACCAGGCCGGCACCTGGGGACTACGACCTGGAGCTGGCCGGCATCGGCTACCGCCAGGTCGTCTTTTCCGATCGTGCCGCGATCGACGATTTGGCCCACGCCTTTCCCACGCTGGACGTGCTGATCAACAATGCCGGCGCGAACTTTCCCGGCGGCCTGGACGAGGCCACGGCCGAGGGTTTCACCGCATCGGTCGAGCTGAATCTGCTCGGGCCGGCCCGACTTACCCTGACGCTGCACCGCGCACTTAAGGCGTCGCAGACCCGAGGCGGCGCGAGCGTGTTGATGCTCGGATCGATGGCGGCGCTGCGTGCGGTGCCGTTGGTGCCCGGCTATGGGTCGGCGAAGGCGGGCATCCTCTCACTCACCCGCAATCTTGCCATGCGGTGGGCCGGTGACGGGATCCGCGTGAACGCGGTGGTCCCGGGGGTGATCGACACGCCGATGACCGCGCCGATGAATGCGGTACCGCAGCTCAAACGCCAACAGCTCGACCACATCCCGATGGGACGCTTCGGTGCAGCGGAGGAGGTCGCGTCGGCGATCGCATTCCTGTGCACCGAAAACGCCTCGTACATCACCGGCTCGGCGCTGGTCGTCGACGGCGGCTACGGCGTGGTGTGATGAAGGCTCGCCGATGAAAGATGAAGGCTCGCCGATGAAATATGCCGTCCTGGCACCCGTGGCCGCCGGTGTCACCGCCGACCCGGACTGGATGGTGCCGTTCGCCCGGCACGTTGAGGCATGCGGCTTCGAGTCGATCGTCGCCGTCGAACACACCGTGCTGGCGACCCGCTACGACAGTGTCTATCCCTACGACGCGTCGGGACGCGTAGAGCTGGCCGCCGACTGCCCGGTCCCCGATCCGCTGGACCTGCTGGCATTCGTCGCCGGCCACACCGACGGCCTCGGACTCGCCACCGGCGTGCTGGTGCTCCCCAACCACCACCCGGTCGTCCTGGCCAAGCGCGTGGCGACGGTCGACGCGCTGTCGGGTGGCCGGGTGCGGCTGTGCGTCGGCGTCGGCTGGCTGAAAGAGGAGGTCGAGGCGTGCGGCACCACGTTCAGCACCCGCGGCCGTCGCGCCGACGAGCAACTCGCGGTCATCCGCGCGCTCTGGGCCGACAACCCGGCCGGCGTCAGCTATCGAGGGGAGTTCTTCCACTTCGACAACGCCACCTGCTACCCCAAACCCGCGCAGGGTGTTCGGCTGCCGATCCACATCGGCGGGCACAGCCGGGCTGCAGCCCGGCGGGCCGGGCGCCTGGGCGACGGCTTCCAGCCGTTGGGTGTGGCCGGCTCCCGGCTGGAGGAACTACTGACCGAAATGCGTGATGCGGCCAGACAAGCCGGCCGCGACCCCGCCGCCCTCGAGTTGACCCTCGGTCACCTCGTCACCAGGATCGACGCCGAGCGCGCGGCAAGGCTGGCCGAGTTCGGTGCGGACCGGATCGTACTGGCAATGCCACCAACAGCCGATCTCGGCCAAGCGATGGACGCCGTGTCGGCGTGCTCCGAGCGCTTGGCGTTACCGACATGACACTCCCGGACCGTCCCGCGCTTGCCGACCTGGTGCACCGCTATGCGGCCGCGGTCGACGATCGCCATTTCGACGACGCCGTCGACTTGTTCGCCGACGACGCCGAACTCGTCCTCCCCGACCCGCCGCGATCCCTCGACCCCGTCACCCGCCATCGCGGCTCAATGGCGATTCGGGCCGCGGTGGCGGGCGTCGAGGCGGTCGACCGCACTGAACACGCAATCGTCGGCGAGGTGTACACCGCATCTGGTCCCGACCGGGCGCTGGGTCGGATCACCTGCGTGGCACACCACTGGAGCCGGGGCACCCAACAGGGCGGCGAAAAGGTCGGCGACCTGGTGTGGCACCTGCGGTACGACGATGAGTACGTTCGGAGCGGCCAGGAATGGCTATTCTCCCTGCGCACACTGACCATCAACGCGATCGAGACCCGGCTTGCGCGGCGGCTGAGGCCCGGCTAGCGCGTCACGACGAAAGGCGGACTCGTTGCGTGCCTGGATCGTGTGGTCCACCGGACTGTTCGCCTACATCGTCGCGGTCCTCGACCGCACCACGTTCGGGGTGTCCGGCCTGCAGGCGGCCCACCGCTTTGCGGCGAGCCCCGGCGTGCTGTCGTCGTTCGTTGTGCTGCAGGTCGTCGTCTACGCCGCAGCACAGGTACCCGCCGGTGTGCTGCTGGACAAACTCGGGTCCAAGACTTTGCTCGTTTCCGGTGCATTGGTGATGTCGGCGGGTCAGCTGACGCTGGCTCTCACGGCCTCGTTGCCGGTCGCGATCGGCGCGCGCGCAGTGGTCGGCCTTGGTGACGCGGTGACGTTCATCTCGGTATTGCGGCTGGTACCGCACTGGTTCCGACCCAAGCAGGTGCCGCTCGTCACCCAGCTCACCGGGATCTGCGGTCAGCTGGGCCAGGTGCTGTCGGCGGTCCCGTTCCTGGCGCTGCTGTTTCACTCCGGCTGGGCCGTTGCGTACACGTCGGTGGCCGCCCTCGGCCTGCTGTCGGCCGCGCTGACGTTGGCGCTGGTCTACGACATCCCCGAGGGCGCGGTCGTCATCGACGAGAAGACCAACCTGCGCGCCACACTGGCCGGCGTGCGCACCGTGTGGCTGCGGCCCGGCACGCGGCTGGGGTTCTTCACGCACATGGGCACCCAATTCTCGGTCACTGTGTTCGCGCTGATGTGGGGAGTGCCGTATTTGACGACGGCTCAAGGTGTTTCGACCGGGGTCGCCGGTGCCCTGCTGTCGATCTCTGTTGTCGCCGCGATCGCCGCGGGCGTCGTGATCGGGTTGCTGACGGCCCGATATCCGATGCGCAGGTCGCGGATGGTGCTGATGATCGTCTCCAGCAACGCGCTGATCTGGACGATCGTGCTGGGCCTGCCTGGCCGCGCGCCGCTGTGGCTGCTGGTCCTGCTGGTCGTCGTGATCTCGGTCGGCGGTCCCGGCTCGATGGTCGGCTTCGACTTTGCGCGCACGTTCAACCCCACCGCCACCCTCGGCACCGCCCAGGGCATGGTGAACATCGGCGGCTTCGTAGCGTCCCTGGTGGTGATGCAGGCGATGGGCGCGATCATCGGGGTGGCAGGCGGATACTCTTTCCCGGCGTTCCGGCTGGCATGGACGGTGCAGTACGCGATCTGGGCGCTGGCCGTGGTCGGGATCCTCATCACCCGCAGGAAGGCTCGGCGCGCGATGGCACTCGAGCAGGAACGCTACGTGCTGGAAGCTTTCGAGCCGCCGCACGCCGAATCACACCCGGGGGAAACGAGTTAGCGGTTTCGGGCGGTCACCCGCCGATTCGCCTTCTGGAGCGCCGACACCAGCTCCTCCTTGCTCATCGACGAACGGCCGGGGATGTCGAGTCGGCGCGCGACGTCCATCAGGTGCTTCTTGGGTGCGTTGGCGTTGACGCCCTCGGCCGACGCGCCCCTGGCGTTCGGGCCGCCGCTGCGGGCGCGCTGGTCGGACGGTCCCTTGTCGCTCTTGGGCTCCCAGTGGTCGCCGACCCTTTCGTAGCTGTGCTTCAGCGCGCTGTAGGCCACCCTGTACGCCGGCTCACCCTCGCCGTATTCCTGGACGGCCGCATCGTGAGCCTTGGCGAACGTCCGCTGTGCCTTCGCATCCGACTTCTTCAGCGTGCTCGGCAATTCGCTCTTCTTCGCCGCGCCGGTCTTGGTTGTCTTCGGCATTTCGGGCTCCTTCGTGATTCTTGCGCTCGTTTCGCCGTTTACCCGGCTACGTGATGGCAAAACCGGCGTTCCTACGACTCGACCGGGGCCTTGAGGCGCCCGGTGGCCCGCCGCCCAACGCCGGCTGCACCACCTCGCGGAGACCCATCGCGGCCCGAAATTCGCCGCGCGGGTGCCCAGTAAACTCGATCCTCAGCTCCTCAGAGGAGGTTGAGAGCCGTGCCGCAACCACGACGTTTCGCGCCCGGCGCGAGCGAAGGCCGGAGCGCTGCCGAAGTCGATCCGGGGCCGGTGCAGATTCAGCCGCGCAGGGTGCACTTCGACTTCGCCGGCATCCCGCTGCACTGGATCCCGGGCCACCCGGTCGCGTCCGATCTGATCGGCGTGCTCAACGTCATCCTGCCGGCGGCCGAACGCTGGTTCGTCGCAACCCTGGGCGAAGCGCTCCCGCTGGTGAAAGACCCCAAACTGGCCGAGGACATCCGCGGGTTCATTGGCCAGGAGGCTATCCACGCCGACGTCCACGAGCGGGCGCTGCGCGAGTTCATGGTCGCCAGGGGCGTTGACCCCGGGCCGATGCTCGACCAGGTCGAGTACGTGTTCTCCCGGGTGCTGGGCCCGTCGACGTCGACGGATCCGCGGCGCCGGCACAACCGGCTGTGCGACCGTCTGTGGTTCATTGCCGCACTGGAGCACTACACCGCGGTCCTCGGCGACTTCGCGCTGAACAACAGCTGGGACGATTACGGGGCGCATCCGACGTTCGTCGATGTGTTCCGCTGGCACGGCGCCGAGGAGGTCGAGCACCGCAACGTCGCCCACGATGTCGCCACCTACTTCAGCGACAGCTACGCCGACCGGTTGGGTGCCATGGTGATCGCGGCGACGCTGATACTCGTGGCCTTTCAGCGCTTCGCCTGGTATTTGGTGAAAACCGATCCCGAGGTGGACTTCGGATGGTGGACGATGCAGCGACTGCGCTACCTCGATTCCAAGAAGGGGCTTCTGCCCCGCTTCGGCAAGCTCTTCGGCACGAACACGCTCGCATACCTGCGCCCCGGGTTCTCCCCCGAGGAAATGGGGTCGACCGCGCAGGCGGTCGCTTACCTGGCCAGCTCGCCCGCCGCCCGCGCCGCGCACCTGTGATGGCGCCGTTCGACCGGTTCCGCGACCTGCCGCCCACCACCTTCGGCCGTGCGCGCCACGACGTGTCGATCGGGATCGCGCATGCCGCGGTGTCGGCGATGTGGCGACTGTCCGGATCGCTCAGGCGAGTGCCGTCGCCGATCCACCGCGACCGCACCCGTGTGCTGCGGGTGGTGGACCGGCGAGTGGTGGCCCGCGACGCGGACGTGGTCGCGATCCGCCTGGCCGCAGCCGACGGCGAGCCCCTGCCGCGGTGGTATCCGGGCGCGCACATCGATGTCCACCTGCCCAGCGGCCGGGTGCGTCAGTACTCACTGTGCGGGGATCCCGGATGGGACTCCTATCGAATTGCGGTGCGGCGCATTCCCGACGGCGGCGGCGGATCGATCGAGGTGCACGAGACGCTTGACCTGGGCGCCACCGTCACGACCAGCGGTCCGCGAAACGCGTTCCCGTTGACCGTGCCGGGCTACGGATCCCCGGCGCGGCGTTTCCGCTTCATCGCGGGCGGAATCGGCATCACCCCGATCCTGCCGATGCTTCACCTGGCCCAGCGTCTCGGCGTCGACTGGTCGATGATCTACGTCGGACGCAGCGCCCAAAGCCTTCCGTTCATCGACGAGGTGACGCGGTTCGGCGGGCGTGTCGAGGTCCGCACCGACGAGGCTGCCGGTGCGCCGACGGCACCCGAGCTGCTGGGCGAATGTGCCGATGGGACGGCGGTTTACGCGTGCGGACCCGCCCCGATGCTGACGGCGATCCGCGCGCGGCTTGCCGGCCGCGACGACGTCGAACTGCATTTCGAGCGGTTCGCGGCACCTCCGGTGGTCGACGGCGAATCGTTCTCGGCGACGNTCGCATCGACCGGAGAGGTTNTTGCCGTCGGCGCCGACGAGACGCTGCTCTCGGCGCTCCGGCGTGCCCGGGTGCCGGCGCCGTACTCNTGCCGGCAGGGCTTCTGCGGCACCTGCCGGACGCNGGTGCTCGGCGGCCGGGTGGAGCACCGCGACACGCTTCTCACTGAGCCGGAGCGCCNCGATGGGATGATGCTCGTTTGCGTGTCGCGCGCCCGCGAGGGCGAATGCCTCACGCTGGACTTGTGATCGCGTGGTCAGCCCTCCCCTGGGTTCCCGCGCGCTTCTTCAGCCTCCAGCTCCGCCAGGGCCTGCCCGGTGCGGTTGCGCAGAACAAGCGCGACGGTGATGCCGCCCAACACGACGGCCACGAGGCCGATCCACGAAAACCGGGACAGCCAGCGCTCGGCGGCCAGACCGATGTA
>JGI26340J50214_10000183_pt1 | contig 22529 bp, 21 predicted proteins | sample BogFormECP12_OM2_FD_50214 | JGI IMG/M metagenome (IMG submission 50214)
GCGCTGCGACCGTGTGGACGTCCTCGAAGCCGGCCCGGCGGAGCACCTCGACCGCAGTCGCGCCGCCGACCCCGTGCAGCGGCGTCAGCGCCACCCGCACCGAGCCGGTCGTGCGCCGCACAGCCGCGGCCCGGGCCACGTACTGCTGCACCTGTTCGGTCCCAGACGCCCCGACCCGTGTCCGCGCAATCTCGTCGGCGAACGGCGCGGCCGCGATCGCCGTCTCGATATGGTGGTCGGTAGGCGGGATGATCTGCAGCCCGCCGGCGAGATAGACCTTGTAGCCGTTGTCCGATGCAGGGTTGTGAGACGCGGTGATCTGCACGCCCCCTGCCGCGCCGATGTGACGCACGGCGAACGCCACCACCGGCGTCGGCACCGGCCCCGGGAACAACGTGACGGAAAAGCCCTCGGCGGCAAGCACCTCGGCCGCCGCAACCGCGAACCGCCGCGAGCCATGGCGTGCGTCATGCCCGACGATCACAGCGGAGTCGGGAGGGTCGAGCACACGCGCCAGGGCCCACGTCGCCCGCAGCACCACCGCCAGGTTCATCCCGCCCGGACCGCCGCGCAGCGGGCCCCGTAACCCGGCGGTGCCGAATGTGAGTGAGCCGGCGAACCGGGCGGCCAACTCGTCGGGGGGACACGCGGCCAACTCCGCGGCGGTCACCGGGTCGGGGTCGTGAGCGATCCACTCCTCGGCTGTCACGGCGCCAATTCAGATTCCGGCCAGCAGCTCGGCCAGCAGCGAGCCTATGTGGGTAGCCGATTTGCGGCCGGCGGCCAAGACCTCGGCGTGGGCGATCGGTTGCCCCGTCATCCCGGCGGCCAGGTTGGTGACCAGAGACAGGCCGAGCACCTCGATGCCCGCCGCGCGAGCGGCGATCGTTTCGTGCACCGTGGACATGCCGACCAAGTCGGCGCCCAACGCCCGCAACATCCTGATCTCCGCGGGGGTTTCGTACTGGGGTCCCGGCACGGCGGCGTACACGCCCTCGGCCAGCGACGGGTCGAGGTCGCGCGCCAAGGCCCGCAGTCGCGGCGAATACGCGTCGACCATGTCCACGAATTGCGCACCCACCAGCGGCGAGCGCCCGGTCAGGTTCAGGTGGTCGCGGATCAGCACCGGCCGGCCGACCGTGTAGTCCTCGCGCAGTCCGCCCGCGGCATTGGTCAGCACGACGGCGCGCACGCCGGTGGCCGCGGCGGTGCGCACCGGGTGTACAACGTCGGCCAAGTCGTGACCCTCGTAGGCGTGGATGCGCCCGAGCAGCACGAGAACGCGGTTCGCTCCGACGGGGATCGACAGGATCTGCCCGCGGTGTCCCTGCGCGGAGGGCGGGATGAACCCGGGCACCTCGGCGGTCGGCAGCGTCGTGGTGGCAGGGCCCAGCGCCTCGGCGGCCGGCGCCCAGCCGGAACCCAGCACCACCGCCACGTCATGACCTGGGACGCCGGTGCGTTCGGCGATGAGGCGCGCCGCGCGCTCGGCGACGTGGTCCATGATCGGCGAGCTTAACTGTGGGTGGGATACTGCGATGATGCCCACCAGTTCGCCGACGCGCCGTCACGCCGATGCCGACGCGCCCGCGGAGGTGGCCTCCGCGGTGATCGCGCGGCGACGCGCCGACCTCATCTCGCTGTCGCACGACATCCACGCCGAGCCGGAATTGGCGTTCCGCGAGCACCGCAGCTGCGCGAAGACGCAGGCGCTGGCCGCCGAGCGCGGGTTCGCGATCACGTCGGCTCCCGGTGGCCTGGATACCGCGTTCCGCGCCGACTACGGCAGCGGCGACCTGGTGGTCGCGGTGTGCGCCGAGTACGACGCGCTGCCCGGGCTCGGGCATGCGTGCGGCCACAACATCATCGCCGCGTCCGCGGTCGGGGCGGCGCTGGCGCTGGCCGAGGTGGCCGACCGTCTCGGCCTGAGCGTCGTGCTCATGGGCACTCCGGCGGAGGAATCGGGTGGCGGGAAGGTGTTGTTGCTCAAAGCCGGAGTGTTCGACGACGTCGCCGCCGTGGTGATGATTCACCCCGGCCCCGTGGACATCGCGGCCGCGCGTTCCCTCGCGCTGACGGAGGTCGCCGTCGACTACCGCGGCCGCGAGTCGCATGCGGCGGTCGCGCCGCACCTGGGCATCAACGCCGCCGACGCCGTCACCGTCGCGCAGGTGGCCATCGGTCTGCTCCGTCAGCAGCTGGCACCGGGCCAGCTGGTGCACGGCATCGTGACCGAGGGCGGTCTGGCGACCAACGTGATTCCCGGCCGTGCGGCGATGCAGTACACGATGCGGGCCACCGACCGGGCATCGCTGCGGGCCCTCGAGGAACGCGTGGCCGACTGCTTCCTCGCCGGTGCGATCGCCACCGGCTGCGACTATCGGGTCAACGAAACGGCACCCACCTATGAGGAACTGCGGCCCGATCCGTGGTTGTCGGCGGTGTTCCGCGCCGAGATGGTGCGCTGCGGGCGCACGCCGGTCTCCGACGAACTCGCGGCCGCGCTGCCGCTGGGCAGCACCGACATGGGCAACGTCACGCAGGCGTTGCCGGGCATCCACCCGATCGTCGGCATCGACTCGGGCGGTGCGTCGCTGCACCAGCCGGGCTTCGCCGCTGCCGCCGTCGGCTCCAGCGCGGATTCTGCCGTCATTGACGGCGCAACCACGTTGGCGCGCACGGTGATCCAGCTGGCAGAGACGCCGGCGGAGCGAGAACGTGTGCTTCGCGCAAGGGCAGAGCGGGCAGCCTGATGAGCCTCGTCGACACCGCGGAATCGTGGCTGGCCGCCCACTACGACGACGTCATCGCATGGCGCCGGCACATCCACGCCCATCCGGAGCTGGGCCGACAGGAGTTCGCGACGACGCAATTCGTTGCCGCGACACTGGCCGACGCGGGTCTCAACCCGAAGGTGCTGCCCGCGGGCACCGGCCTGACCTGCGACCTGGGGCCGGACCATCTGCCGAGGATCGCGTTGCGCGCCGACATGGACGCGTTGCCGATGCCCGAGCGCACCGGAGCGCCCTACACATCGGTGATACCGAACGTCGCCCACGCGTGCGGCCACGACGCGCACACGGCGATGCTGCTCGGGGCGGCGCTGGCGTTGGCGTCGGTGCCCGATCTGCCCGTCGGCGTGCGGCTGATCTTCCAGCCGGCCGAGGAACTGATGCCCGGCGGGGCGATCGACACGATCGCCGCGGGAGCGCTGGCCGGGGTGTCGCGGATCTTCGCATTGCACTGCGACCCGCGGCTTGCGGTCGGCAAGGTGGGAATCACGGTCGGCCCCATCACGTCGGCGGCGGACCAGATCGACATCACGCTGCAGTCGCCCGGCGGCCACACGTCGCGGCCGCACCTGACCGCGGATCTCGTCTACGGCCTCGGCACGCTGATCACCGGGTTGCCGGGCGTGCTGTCCCGGCGCATCGACCCGCGCAACAGCACCGTGATGGTGTGGGGTGCGGTCAATGCGGGGGTCGCGGCGAACGCGATCCCGCAGATCGGCACGCTCTCCGGCACGATCCGCACAGCCAGCCACGACACCTGGCTTTCGCTGGAAGCGATCGTTCGGGAAATCGTTGCCGCGTTACTGGCGCCGCTGCGCGTCGAGCATGCGCTTGCGTACCGCCGCGGTGTGCCGCCGGTGGTCAACGAGGAGACCTCGACCCGCATCCTGACCCACGCGATCGAGGCTGTGGGACCCGACGTGCCGGCCGAAACGCGTCAATCGGGCGGCGGCGAAGACTTCTCCTGGTACCTGGAAGAGGTGCCGGGCGCGATGGCCCGCCTCGGGGTGTGGCCGGGACGCGGGCCGCAGGCCGACCTGCACCAGCCGACATTCGATTTGGACGAGCGGGCAATGGCCATCGGGGTCCGCGTGCTCGTCAACACCGTCGAGCAGGCCGCCGCGTTCGAGACCTAGCCTAGCGGGCCTTCCCGGCAATCGCCGATAGGCCGGGCGAATTCTCTTCGGACAAGCAAAAGCGCAGCGTGCCAAGAACTTTGAACGCAGAGCCTAGCCGCCGTGGCCGGGGCCGACGTTGCGTGCCGGGCGGGTGCGCAGCGCCTGCACGTAGTCCGATGGTGCCCCGGCGATTTCGGCGGCATCGGCCATCACGCCGAGGTAGCGGGCCGACGGCACGCCGCCCTCCCATGCGTCGAGCACGTACAGCCACGCAAGAACGGGATCGGTGGTGGTGTCCGACGACAACCGCTCGACACGGCATCGGATCTTCTTGTGGATGCCCAGTTCCGAGCCTTCCCAACGGTCGAGGTTCTTCTCGTCCGCCGGGGTCATGTCGTAGAGCACGACGAACACCTTCGAGTCGGGCTCCTCCACAACGGTGGCCAGGGCGCCCTCCCAACCGATGTCCTCGCCACCAAAGGTCAGCCGCCAGCCGTGCAGCCAGCCCGTTCCGGCCATCGGGGAGTGGGGTGCGCGCTGCAGCATCTGCTCGGGATGCATGTTCGACCCGTACGCGGCATAGAGCGGCACGGGAAAAGCCTAAAGCGTTTCGGTGTGGCTGGGCGCTCAACTGTGCCAGTAGCTACGGTTGAGGCTGTGGCGACCCGCATCGTGATCATCGGCGGAGGGCCGGCCGGATACGAGGCCGCGTTGGCCGCGGCCGCACACGGATCTGATGTCGACGTGACCGTGGTCGACTCCGACGGCGCCGGCGGCGCGTGCGTCCTTTTCGACTGTGTGCCGTCAAAAACGCTCATCGCGTCCACCGGGGTGCGCACCGACCTGCGCCGCGCTCCCGACCTCGGCTATGACCTCAACTTCGAGGACGCGAAGATCGTGGTGCCCAAGCTGTACCGGCGGGTCAAGACGCTGGCGGCCGCGCAGTCGGCCGACATCGCCGACACGCTGTGCAGCCACGGCGTGNAGTTGCTCAACGGCAGTGGTGAGTTCGTCGACGACAGCCCCGGCATGGCTTCGCACCGCGTGAAGGTCACCTCGCCCGATGGCGATACCCGCACGCTCGCGGGCGACGTCGTGCTGATCGCCACCGGTGCCAGCCCGCGGATCCTGCCGGGCGCAGAGCCCGACGGCGACCGCATCCTGACCTGGCGGCAGCTCTACGACCTCGACCGGCTGCCAGAGCACATGGTCGTGGTCGGTTCCGGCGTCACCGGCGCGGAGTTCGTCAACGCGTACACCGAACTCGGTGTGACGGTCACCGTCGTGGCCAGTCGCGACCAGATCCTGCCGCATGAGGATTCCGATGCGGCCGCGGTCCTCGAGGACACATTCGCCGCGCGCGGCGTCACATTGGTCAAGAACGCCCGCGCCAACAAGGTCGTTCGCACCGACGCCGGAGTGACAGTGGAGATGACCGACGGCCGCACTGTCGAAGGAAGCCACGCACTGATGACGGTCGGGTCGGTGCCCAACACNGGTGGTCTCGGCCTCGAGCGGGTCGGCATCGANCTCGGCAAGGGCAACTACATCCCCGTCGACCGGGTATCTCGCACGTCGGTGCCGACGATCTACGCCGCCGGCGACTGCACCGGGCTGCTGCCGCTCGCCTCGGTGGCGGCGATGCAGGGCCGCATCGCGATGTACCACGCGCTCGGTGAGGCCGTCGTCCCGATCCGGCTGCGCACGGTCGCCGCGGCCGTCTTCACCCGGCCCGAGATCGCCGCCGTCGGCGTGCCACAGTCGGCCATCGACAGCGGCAAAGTGCCCGCTCGCACGATCATGCTGCCCCTGAACACCAACGCCCGCGCGAAGATGTCGAGCCTGCGCCGAGGCTTCGTGAAGATCTTCTGCCGCCCCGCCACCGGGGTTGTGATCGGCGGCGTCGTGGTTGCACCGGTCGCATCGGAGCTGATCCTGCCGATCGCACTGGCCGTGCAGAAGTTGCTGTCCGTCACCGATCTCGCGGCGACTTTGTCGGTATACCCGTCGCTGTCCGGGTCGATCACCGAGGCCGCCCGCCAGTTGATGGCGCACGACGACCTCGATTGACCCAAGCGCAGCGACTAGGGGCCAGGCCAGCCGCCACCGTGGAACGGGCCGCTCCCCGGCCAGCCTCCACCCTGGAAAGGCGTAGCTGTAACGCTGGCGGCAACAGAGGGCGCCGCAGGCGCATTCGTCGCCTGCGTGTCATCCCCGTGAGTTGCGATCATCCTGGTCGAGGTCGACGTATCGGATTCCCAACCACCGACAAGAATCGTGAGCGTGGCCATCGCCGCCACACCCCCAACACCGACCAGCATCCTGAGCCGATGGCCTGATCTGGTTGATGCCCCGTGCGTCTTCGTCATCATCGACACCTGTCTCGACTTCCGTTTGTATTCAGATGGCCTCACCCCCGGCCGACTCCCCAAACGCTAAAACGCTAGCCCGCGGCCTTGCCCCGCGCAGCATATCCCACCCTTTGCTCAGGATTTTCTCAGGACCCCAACGCAAGGTGCGTGGCCAGGCCCGTGTGCGAATACCCTGGGGTCAAGTGACTGACCAGTAACAAGCAAGAGGGAGGGCCTGTGATCGAGGCTGCCCCGGCTCCAGGCAACGGGCAGACGTTTTTGGGTCCGCGCGAGCGTGCCGTCGCGTGGGAGCGGCTCGGGTCCGAGCAGTTCGACGTCGTGGTGATCGGCGGCGGCGTGGTCGGTGCGGGCGCTGCGTTGGACGCCGCCACCCGCGGGTTGAAGGTGGCGTTGGTGGAGGCGCGGGACTTCGCGTCCGGCACATCGAGTCGCTCGTCGAAGATGTTCCACGGCGGCCTTCGCTATCTCGAACAGCTGGAGTTCGGCCTCGTGCGGGAAGCCCTGCACGAGCGCGAACTGTCGCTGACCACGCTTGCGCCGCACCTCGTCAGGCCGCTGCCGTTCCTGTTCCCGCTGACCAAGCGGTGGTGGGAGCGTCCGTACGTGGCGGCCGGGATCTTCCTCTACGACCAGCTTGGCGGCACGAAGTCCGTTCCCGCGCAGAAACACCTGACGAAGGCGGGCGCGCTGCGGCTGGCGCCGGGTCTGAAGCGCAGTTCCCTGATCGGCGGCATCCGCTACTACGACACCGTCGTCGACGACGCGCGGCACACGATGACCGTCGCACGCACCGCGGCCCACTACGGCGCCGTGGTGCGGTCGTCGACGCAAGTAGTGTCACTGCTGCGCGAAGGCGACCGAGTGATCGGTGTGCGGGCGCGCGACTCCGAAGACGGCGCGATCACCGAGGTGCGCGGCCACGTGGTCATCAACGCCACGGGGGTGTGGACCGACGAGATCCAGGCACTGTCCAAGCAGCGGGGACGGTTCCGGGTGCGAGCGTCGAAAGGCGTGCACATCGTCGTCCCGCGCGACCGCATCGTCAGCGAGGCCGCGATCATCCTGCGAACCGAGAAGTCGGTGCTGTTCGTGATCCCCTGGGGGACACACTGGATCATCGGCACAACCGATACCTACTGGAACCTCGACCTGGCCCACCCGGCCGCGACCAAGGCCGACATCGACTACATCCTCGACCATGTCAACACCGTGCTGGCCATGCCGCTGACCCACGACGACATCGACGGCGTGTACGCCGGGCTGCGCCCGCTGCTGGCAGGCGAGAGCGACGACACCTCCAAGCTGTCGCGCGAGCACGCCGTCGCGGTGCCCGCGCCGGGGCTGGTCGCGATCGCAGGCGGCAAGTACACCACCTACCGCGTGATGGGCGCCGACGCGGTCGACGCGGCCAGCGAGTTCATCCCGTCCCGGGTCGCGCCGTCGATCACCGAGAAGGTGCCGCTGCTGGGGGCCGACGGCTATTTCGCACTGGTCAACCAGGCCGAGCGGGTGGGGGCGTACTACGGGCTGCACCCCTACCGCGTGCGGCACCTGCTGGACCGCTACGGCTCACTCATCGGCGAGGTGCTGGCGATGGCCGAGGACAAGCCGGAGTTGTTGACCCCGATCGCCGAAGCGCCGATGTATCTGAAGGTGGAGGCCGTGTACGCGGCGGCCGCCGAGGGCGCGCTGCACCTCGAAGACATCCTGGCGCGGCGGATGCGGATCTCGATCGAATACCCGCATCGCGGCGTCGACTGCGCCCGCGAGGTCGCCGAAGTCGTCGCGCCGGCGTTGGGTTGGGACGCCGAGGATATCCAGCGGGAGGTCGACACGTACGCCGCGCGCGTGGACGCCGAGATCCGGTCCCAGCAGCAGCCCGACGACGAGTCGGCCGACACGCTGCGGCGGGCGGCTCCGGAGGCGCGCGCCGAAATTCTCGAGCCGGTTCCGCTGAATTGAGACCGCCCCCGCTGCCGGTACGCGACGGCCTGGGCCCCGCGCGGCTGCGACTGCGGGGCGGATCGGTCGTGGGCGAGTTCCGGGTACGGTTCGGCCCGGCTGCGGCGGGCAAGGTTCTGGCCGGCGAGGTGGTCGACGCCGACGGAGCTGTGCTGGGCGCGGCCAGTGTGCTGCCGGCGGGCGCGCACGTGTACTTCTATCGCGAGCCGCCCGACGAGGTGCCGGTGCCGTTCGACATCCCGGTCCTGCATCGTGACGACGACATCGTCGTGGTTGACAAGCCGCATTTCCTGGCGACGATGCCGCGCGGTCGCCACGTCGCACAAACCGCGTTGGTGCGGCTGCGCCGCGAGCTCGACCTGCCGGAGCTGAGCCCCGCTCATCGGCTGGACCGGCTGACCGCGGGNGTCTTGCTGTTCACCACGCGGCGTGAGCTGCGCGGGCGCTACCAGTCGCTGTTCGCGCGCGGACTGGTGCGCAAGACGTATCTGGCCCGCTCGCGAGGGCAGGCCCCGGTCGAGTTGCCGACCGTGGTGCGAAGCCGGATCATCAAGCGCCGGGGATCNTTACAGGCTGTCACGGAGCGGGGCGAGCCGAACGCGGAGACCCTGATCGAGGCGCTNCACGCCGACATCTACCGGCTCACGCCGCGCAGCGGTCGCACGCACCAGCTGCGGGTGCACATGGCGTCGGTGGGTTTGCCAATCATCGGCGACCCGCTGTATCCAGACATCGCCGAAGTCCGCCCGGACGACTTCTCGACACCGCTCTCGCTGCTGGCGCACCGGCTCGAGTTCAACGACCCGGGCAGCGGTGAGCGGCGCCGCTTCGTCAGCGGACGCACGCTGTAGTCCCGGCGGGGTCGTAGTGAATCCGGTCGAGGCTGCCGAGGGCGCTAATTTGAGGGCATGTACCTGATTACCGGCGCGGCAGGCGCCGTCGGCGGCGTGAGCCGCACCGTTGTCGAGCTTCTGCTGGAAAAGGGCGAGCAGGTGCGGGGGATGGTGCACCGCGACGACATACGCGCCGATCGGCTGCGCGAACTCGGCGCGGAGGTCATCGTCGGCGACCTGACCCGGCCGGAGGACGTCGTCGCCGCGATCCACGGCGTCACCCGGATGTTCTTCAACATGAGCGTCTCGCTCGACTACCTGCAGGCCACCGCCGTCGTGTGTGCGGCGGCACTCGACTATGGCGGTCTCGAGGTGATCGCGAACATGTCGCAGATGACGGTGTCGCAGATGACGCTGACCAGCACCGAAGAATCGCGGCAGCAGCGGCTGCACTGGCTCTCCGAGCAGATCATGAACTGGTCCGGTGTGCCGGTGGTGCACGTGAGGCCGACGGTGTTTCTCGACAACCCGCTCTTCACACTGTTGGACAGGCGGTCGGTTCGTGACCGCGGAGTCTTGGCGCTGCCGTTCGGGACCGGTCGCACCTCGCCTGTCGCTGCGTCCGACGTGGCGCGCGTGGTCGCGACCGTCCTGCGCGATCCCGCCGACCACATCGGAAAGGTCTACGAGCTCACGGGCCCCCAGGCGCTCGACATTCACGGCCTCGCCGAGCAATACTCACGCGCGCTGAAGCGTCCGATCGCGGCAGAGGACATGCCCTACGACGAATGGCTGCGGCAATGCCTGCGACCGTCGGGGCTGCCCGACCACGTTCAGCAGCACATCGCGACGATGGCGCGGCTGCATCGCGAAGACCGCTACAACCGGGTCACTGACGACGTCGCGCACATCACCGGGCAACCGGCCCTGACCGTCGAGCAGTACATCGCCTCGCACCCAGACCTGTTCGACTAACGCGTTTAGGGCATCAATCCCCCGGTTTCGAGGACTTTCGCCCACGTGTGGGCGGCGACCGCGGGGGCGACGATGGCAATCATGAGCGAGAAGCACCACCTGATCATGATCGCCGGGTATCCCGATCTGGACACGGCCCGCCAGGATTGGGTGTTTCTCGCCGATCGGCTGCGCAAGAAGCTGTTCGACGTTCGCGACGCGTTGCTCGTGAGCAAGGACGCCGACGGAAAGCCCACAGTGGTGGAGACCGGAAACCACCTCGCCCGCCAAGGCGCCGGCTGGGGTGTGGCGATCGGTATCGTCGTGGGCTTGTTCGCCGCTCCCATTCTGGCCACGGTGGCCCTCGGCGCCGTCGCCGGTGCTGCGGTCGCGAAGTTCGCCGACCACGAGCTCAGGTCCCGCTTGCGCCACGAGATCGGTAAGGCCCTCGACGCCGGGACCGCTGTGGTGATCGTCATCATGCCACCGGAGAGCCAGCTGTCGGTGGACCGGGTGCTGTCGCGATCAACAGCAAAAACCGTTGTAGCGATGGATGACTCGACGATCAACAGCATCGAGGCCACGATCGCCGAGGAAATGAAGCAGGTCGGGTCCGGCGTCCACGCGTCTAACGCTGGCAGCTCGGGCACCAATAGGTGATCCGATCGCCGCTGCCCCCCGCGGGCGGGAGTCCCCCGCAAGCGGGTGGTACCCCCAGACCCCAGTCGGACTCGATGAGCGTTCCGCAGCGTCGGCACGGTTCCCCGCGCCTGCCATAGACCCACAGCTCGTGTCCGTGCCTACGGTTCCCTGTGGTCGTTCGGTTCCACCGCCACCGGTTGGCCATCAGCATCTCGTGCGCCCGCGACACCAGACGTAGCGGATCGGCGACCTCAGCCACCGGTGAAGTCGGCAGATGACCGCTGATGAAGCACAACTCGTTGCAGTACACGTTGCCGACCCCGGCCATCACCCGCTGATCCAAGAGCGCTGCCGCGACGGGCCTGTGCGGTCCGGCGGCGAGGTTGGCCGCCGCCCGCTGAGCGTTCCAGTCGTCGCCGAGAAGATCGGGGCCGAGGTGCGCGACGACGGACAGGTCGTGTTCGCGGTCGAGGACCTCCAGCGTGCCCAGGTCGATACCGACGGCCTGCACGTCCTTCGTTTCCAAGATGATCCGGACTCGGTGGTCGCTGTCGCGCCAGCGGCGGCGCTGCGGGCCCGCCAGCCGCCAGCTGCCCTCCATCTTCAGGTGGGAGTGGATGCTGGCCGGCCCGACCCGGATGAACAGATGCTTGCCCCGGCTGATCACTTCGCCGACGGCATGGCCGGACAGATCGACCGTCGCGAAGGCAGGCACCCGCACGTCGCACCGGGTCAGCGTCTTGCCAACGAGCCCGTCGCGCAGGTTGGCGGCGGTGTGCCAGACTGTGTCGCCTTCGGGCATCTCAGGACCATCGGCCCTTCGCGCCGGCGCTCATCTCAGGCCCGCAGCCGCAGGCCGCGCGGTGTCCTGACGAACCCGGCGTCGGCGAGCGCCGCCGCCACCCCCGCGCGTTCATCTGCCGGTGATGGCTCCAGCACCGATACGCCGTCGACCCTCTCCACGAGAAGGCCGCCAATGCGTCCCGCCCCGACCAGTTCGGCGAGTGCCTCCGCGGCCGCCCGCCCGGCCTCGACGTCGTCGGTGCCGAAGTTCAGCAGCGAGCGGCCGCCGCGCTCCAGGAACCACACGAGCTCGCCGTCGACCAGGACGACGATCGCGCCCGCCTTGCGGCCGGGTCTGTGGGGGGTCTCGTCGTCGCCGGCCGAGCGTTTGGACGGCCACGGCAATGCCGACCCATACGGGTTGGCCGGGTCGGCGGCGGCCAGCACCACCGCCCGGTACCCGGGTCGGTCCGGGTCGATGCTGTCCTGGAACGACCGCAGCCGGTCGACGGTGGAGGCCGCGGCGAACTGGGCACCGCCCAGTGACTCCACGAAGTAACCGCGTTGGCACCGGCCGGCGTCTTCAAGTGCCGTCAGCACCTTGTAGAGCGTCGCGAAGCCCCCGGGCACGCTGCCCCTGGTGAGCACGCCGTAGCGGCCGAGCAGCGACTCGGCGGTGAAGTGCGCGCGCACCGTCGAATCCGGCTCAGGAGTCGGCAACGCCGACCACCGGCCCGCCACCGTCGGATCCGCGGCCCGCGCGTGCGCGTGCGCGACGCTGTACCGGCTCAACCGCGGCGGCCTGCGCTGTTGCCGATGGGCGGGCGCTGAGCGCCGCCCGCGCTGCGATCCGGCCAGCAGCGCGCGCACCGGCGCAAACGTGTCGCCGGTGACCCAGCCGGCCCACACCAACTCCCACAGCGCCCGCTTGGGCTCCTCCGTGTCGTCGTCGGCCAACTGCCGGAAGAAGTAGCCGCCGCCGTGACTCAACATGTCCAAGATCATCCGGTGGCGGTCGGTGAACTCGATCTCGGCCGGCGCTGGGAGCGACAGCGGCGCGGTCTCGGCGGGGTGCAGAGCGATCCAGCCGTCGCTGCCCGAGATCATGCCTGCACCCGACCAGGTGACCTCCCCGGCGGCCAGCAGCTCGTCGAGCATCGCCGGCTGGTAGTCGCGGACGCGCTGGGCCAACACGAGCGGCTCGATCGCCGACGCGGGCATCGGCACCCCGGCCAGCTGCTCGATCACCGCGGCGAGGCCATCGACGCCCGACGACCCCTGCGCGCCCACCTGCTGCCAGGTCGGCAGGAACCGGCCGTAGGCGGCGGTGCTGACCGGCTCGACCTGGGCCCGCAACGCAGCCAACGACCGCCGCCTGAGCAACCGCAGCACCTCGGAGTCACACCACTGGTCCGGCTCAGGCAGGTCGGAGAACTCACCGGGGGTCAACTTGCCGTCGACCGCCAGCCGGCCCAGCACGTCGGCGGCCACCCGCAGCCCCAGCCCGAACCTCGCCGCGGCGTCGGCGGTTGTGAAAGGCCCGCGGGTGCGGGCGTAGCGACCGAGAAGCTCGGTCAGCGGGTCGGCAACCGGCTCGGTGAAGCTGGCCGGCACCCCGGGCGGCACCGCAATGCCGACGCCGTCGCGCAGGCGGCCGACGTCCTCGACGGCGACCCACCACATCCGCCCCGCGTAGGAAACCGTGACCGCGCGCCGGGCCGCGCGCAGGCCCTCCAGCCAGCCACCGACGTCGGCCGCGGTGGATCGCTCGGCGATTTCGTCCCCGGTCAGCGGGCCGAGCAGCCGCAGCAGGTCCGCCAGGCCCTCGACGTCGGGGGCCTGGCGGTCCGGGCTCACATGTTGCAGTTGCCGGTGCGTCGCGGCGACCACCTCGGCGTCGAGCAGTTCGCGCAGCTCGACCCGGCCCAGCAGTTCGGCCAGCAACGTGGTGTCCAGCGACAGCGCCGCGGCACGGCGCTCGGCAAGCGGCGCGTCGCCCTCGTACATGAACGCGCCGACGTAGCCGAACAGCAGCGAGGCCGCGTACGGCGACGGGGTCGTGGTCTCAACCTCGACAACGCGAACCCTGCGTTGCGCGACCCGGGTCATCAACTCGGTGAGCGCGGGCACGTCGTAGACGTCCTGCAGGCATTCGCGGACCGTCTCCAGCACGATCGGGAAGTCGGGGTACTTGCGGGCCACGTCGAGCAACTGCGCGGCGCGCTGACGTTGGTGCCACAGTGGCGACCGCCGGCCCGGGTGGCGTCGGGGGAGCAGCAACGCGCGGGCGGCGCACTCGCGGAACCGCGACGCGAACAACGCCGACCCGCCTACCTCGGCGGTGACGATCGGTTCGATCTCGTCGGCCTCGAACACGAACAGATCAGCCCCCGGCGAAGCGTCTTCCGTGTCCGGCAGCCGGACGACGATCCCGTCGTCGGACGCGGTCGGCTTCTCGTCGATCCCGTATCGCTCGCGCAGCCGCCGGCCGATCGCCAGCGCGAGGGGCCCGTGCACGCGAAGCCCNTACGGCGAGTGCAGTATCACGCGCCAGTCGCCCAGCTCGTCGCGGAATCGCTCGACAACCAGCGTGGTGTCGGTGGGCACGGCGTTGGTGGCCCGGCGCTGGTCGTCGAGCAGGTGGCGCAGATTCTCGCCGGCGTGCCCATCGAAACCCAAAGTCGCGCANCGTTTCTTAAATTCTTCGTCATCCAGCCGCGCTAGCTCACCGGTGAACGCGCCCAGCGCGGCGCCGAGTTCGGCGGGCCGGCCCGCACCGTCGCCGTGCCAAAAAGGCAGCCGCGCGGGTTCGCCGAACGCCGGTATCACCAGAACCCGATCGTGGGTGATCTCGGTGATACGCCAGCTGGTAGCGCCCAGAGAGATCACATCGCCGGGACGTGACTCGTAAACCATCTCCTCGTCGAGTTCGCCGACGCGGGAGGGCTTCCCGGAGTCCGCGCTTGCCGCCAGGTAAACCGTGAACATGCCGCGGTCGGGGATCGCGCCGCCGGAGGTGACGGCCAGCCGCTGCGCGCCGGGCCGACCGGTGAGCGTGCCGGCGTCGCGGTCGTACACGAGCCGCGGCCTGAGCTCGGCGAATTCGGTTGACGGGTACTTCCCGCTGAGCAGGTCCAGCGTCGCTTCGAACGCGCTGCGGGGCAGGGTGGCAAACGGCGCGCTGCGCCGGACCGTATCGAACCAGTGGTCGGCGTCCAGAGGCTCCAGCGCGCAGGCGGCGACGGTGTGCTGCGCCAGCACGTCGAGTGGGTTGGCGGGGACGCGGAGCTGCTCGATCTGGCCGGCGAGCATGCGCTGGACGGTCACCGCGCAGCTCACCAGATCGGTGCGGTGCTTGGGAAAGACCACGCCGCGTGAGATCTCGCCGACCTGGTGGCCGGCGCGCCCGATGCGCTGCAGCCCGCTGGCCACCGACGGCGGCGCCTCGACCTGGATCACCAAATCGACGGCGCCCATGTCGATTCCGAGTTCGAGACTCGACGTGGCGACGACCGCCTTGAGCCTGCCGCTTTTCAGGTCGTCCTCTACCGCGGCCCGCTGCTCCTTGCTGACCGAGCCGTGATGCGCCCGCGCAAGCAGCGACTCGGCGCCGAACGTCTGGCTCATGCCCATGATGTGGGCCGGCGCGCCGCCGGGCACCTGCGAGTTCGGTTCGGCGACCAACTCAATTCCCAACCGCTGCGCGTGAATCTCGTTGAGCCGGGACGTGAGTCGCTCGGCAAGCCGGCGAGAGTTCGTGAACACGATCGTGGACTGGTGGGCCTCGATCAAGTCGGCGATGCGCTGCTCGACGTCGGGCCAGATCGTGTTGTTCTCCAGCTTCGCCATGTCCGGCACCGGGACGACGACCGACATGTCGAACGTCTTTTCGGCGCGCGGCGACACGATGGTCGCGGGGGCCTGCCCGGACAGGAACCGCGCGACCTCCCCGGCGGGACGCACCGTGGCCGACAGGCCGATCCGCTGCGCAGGCCGCTCCAGCAGCAGGTCCAACCTTTCCAGCGACAAGGCCAGATGCGAGCCACGTTTGGTGCCGGCCACCGCGTGCACTTCGTCGACGATGACCGTCTGCACCCCGGCGAGGGTTTCCCGGGCCGCCGAGGTCAGCATCAAGAACAACGACTCGGGGGTGGTGATCAGGATGTCCGGCGGCCGGGTGATCAGCTCACGGCGGCGCGCGGGTGGGGTGTCGCCGGACCGCACGCCCACGGAGATCCCGGGATCGGGCAGCCCGAGCCGCTGGGAGGTGCGGGTGATGCCGGTCAGCGGGGCGCGCAGGTTCCGCTCGACGTCGACGGCGAGCGCCTTCAGCGGCGAGACGTAAAGAACCTTGGTGCCCGCCCCCGCGCGGGGGAGTCCCCCGCAAGCGGGTGGTACCCCCAGCCCGCGGCCCGACTCGGGTTCGGCGGTCAGCCGGTCGATGGCCCACAGGAACGCCGCGAGCGTCTTGCCTGAGCCGGTGGGGGCGATGACCAGCGTGTTAGCGCCGTCGGCGATCGCCGACCAGGCCTGGGCCTGCGCCGGCGTGGGCGCGTCGAAGGTGCCCTCAAACCACTCGCGCGTGGCGATGCCGAAACGCGCAAGCGGGGAGCGGGCAGACCGATCCACAGTCACCCATCCATGGTGCCAACCGGGTACGACAAGTCNGCGGGTGTTCGCGTCAAGCTGAGTACATGCTCAACACGGCGGTTCTGGTCGCCCTGCCCGGCGTGAACCTGAACAAAACCGACCCCCGGCGGGTACGAATATGGGATATGGCAGTCGTGCTCGCCTACGGTTCCCCGGCACTGGGTCACCTGTACCCGATGTGCCCGCTATTGTCCGAGCTGGTCGGGCGTGGCCACGACGTCCACTTGCGCACCCTGTCTGACGGTCTCGCCACCGGCCGCCGCCTCGGCGTGCAAACCGCTTGCGTGAACCCGCGGATCGAGGACATCGCAGGCGAAGACTGGACCGCGGGCAACGCGTTCGGCGTGCTGAAGATGACGATCGACGTGCTCTGCCATCGAGCCGCGCTCGAAGTCGGCGATCTGGCTGCCGCGATCGATCAGGTTCACCCGGATGCGCTCATCATCGACGCCAACTGCTGGGGCGCCATGTCGGCGGCCGACGCGGGCACCACACCCTGGTCGGTGTTCTCGCCGTTCACGCCGTTTCTGCAATCACCGGGCACGCCGCCGTTCGGTCCCGGCCTCGCCCCGTGGCCCGGCTTGGCCGGGCGCTTCCGCGACGCCGGCGTGCGCGCCGTGGTCCGGCGCGTGATGGACGGGCCGATGCTGCCGCGCGTCAACGCGATACGGGCGTCGGTCGGCGCGCCGGAAGTCCGCTCCGTCGACGAGTTCTTCCGGCGGCCGCCGCTGATGCTGGTGGCCAGCGGCAAACCTTTCGAGTACCCGCAAACCCACTGGGGTGACACGGTGCACATGATCGGCCCGTGCGCGTTCGAGCCCGCGCCGGCCGTTCCGGACTGGCTCGCCACGATCGACCGACCGATCGTGCTGGTCACCACTTCCTCCATCCGGCAGGCCGACACCCGGCTCGNACTCACCGCGTTGACGGCGCTGGCCGACGAACCCGTCCACATGGTGGTGACGTTTCCCGCGGGGGTGCCCGACGGTGTCGTCGCGCCGGCCAACGCGACCGTCCGGCGGTTCGTGCCGCACGGCGCGGTGCTCGACCGCACGATCTGCGCGGTCACCCATGGCGGGATGGGCACCACGCAGAAGGCTTTGAGTCGTGGCGTGCCGGTCTGTGCGGTGCCGTTCGCACGCGACCAGGCCGAGGTCGCCCGTCGGGTCGAGGTGGCCCGTTGCGGCACCCGGCTGCCCGCGAAAAAGCTCACCCCCCAGCGTCTCCGGGCCAAAGTCCGTCAGGCCATGACGATGGCCGACGGGGCCCGCCGCGTTGCCGAAGGGTTCGCCGCCACCGGGGGCGTGGCCCGCGGCGCCGAGCTGATCGAACAGCGGCTGCTGGGCGAGGAGGGAGCCCAAGAGCCGGACGCCCTGCCCCGCCGGCGGAGAATACGCGCCGCTGAGCCCCCGCATCCGTTTGCTGGAGGGCACGGCACGCGCAGGTAGGATGCCGTCATGCGGCTGCCGGTGTCCCTCGCGGGACTTTTCGCGGCGGCGCTGTTGCTAGCCGGCTGCGCGCAGCCGATCGGCGGTCGTGCCGTCGCGCCGCCGTCACACGTGAGCCGGCCGGTGTCCGGCGGCGACCTCGACAGCATCCTGCTGACCCCGTCGCAGCTGAGCGACATCGTCGGGGCGAAGCTGCAGCTGCAGGCCGACGTCAGCCGCCCGGTGGCGGGTGATCCGGCGGAGGGCCCCTGCGCCGCGCTGGACACCGTCGGCATGCAACCCTTCATCGGCAACGGCTTCAGCGCATTCCATCTGCTGCTGCTGTCCGACGGCAGCTCTGCTGTGCACGACCACGTCATCACGCAGGCTGTGGCCGTCTACCCCGACGCGCCAAGTGCCACAACGGCATTCACGACAGCAACGTCGGGCCTGCCGCCCTGCGACGGCAAGAACGTCAAGGCCGAGGCCGCGTGGAAGTTCGCCGTCAACGACATCACCGCAGACACCGCACGGTGGAACAAGGAGCAGACCGACCTGCCGATGCTCTGGGTGTGCTACGGGCAGGCCCGGGTCCGCATCAATGCGATCGTTCAAGCCATGTCCTGTCAGGGCGACGACGGCGGCCAAGCAAACGCCGACGCGATCCTGAACCGGATGTCGGCTACGGTCTGGGAGCTGTCCGGCTCCTGAGGTGCCCACGTTCTGATGGCCGACCAAGCGCGCACGAAGTGCCCGGTGGACGGGATATTCTTCGTGCCGTGGCCGAGAATCCGGTCGACGACATGGGCGCATCCCCCATCGGGCGGGCGTTGGCCGGTGGAGCGCCGCAGCGTGTCGGGTGGTTTCGGTTCTACTTTGCTGACCAGCGGTGGGAATGGTCGCCGCGGGTAGAGCGCATGCATGGCTGTGAGCCCGGCGAGGTCGGGCCCACCACGGAAATCGTGTTGTCCCACAAGCACACCGACGACCACCGACAGGTTGCCGCGACGCGTTTGCCGTTGCGGCGTAGCGGGAACGCGATGAGCCGAACGCCACATCACAGGGGACAATCATGAAGATGGCGCCCGACACGAGCGAGCCGCGCCGCGATCGGCAAACCTTTGCGGCGGCGGCGCGCTTCTGCGGCGTCGTCGTGGCGATCGCGCTCGTGGCCCTGCTGGCTTGCCTCGCCTGGCTCAGCGGCTGCAAGTCAGGCACGGGCGAGGGGTCCCTGGCGCACTGCAGCGGATTGCAGCGCAACGCCTTGGCGATCGGGCCTGCGCTGATCCTCGCGGTCGGCGGGATCTGGGCCTTCGTGCGGACCTTTCAGGTGTGGCGGGCGCGTGGCGGTTGGTGGATCTGGCAGGGCGCGGGCTGGTTCTTGATGTTGTTCATGCTGGTCGTGTTGGGGATGACCGCGCCGGTTGCGCTGCTTTGAGGCATAGCCCCACGTCACAGCCAAATTCGGGCATCCGCATGCGCATTTCGTGAGTATCCTGGTGGGTATCTCTGAGTTAAGGAGATGCGATGGGAGATACGCATCACGACCCGGTTGATCACTCCCGCACACATCACCAGCACGCTGGCGAGTCGATGATCGACGTCTACTTCTGGCCTGGGTTCTTCCTGCTGGCGGTGGGGCTAGTCGCGTTGGTTGGCTGTGTGGCGGCCGCCGCCTACAAACATCACGAGTGGCTCCTGGCGACAGGTGTGATCGCGCTCACCGCGGTCGCGGCCGGCTCGGCCTGGATTGCCGTCGAGCATCGCCGGGTGCGCCGCATCGAGGCGCGCTGGAGGGCCGACCACCCGGTCGGCAGCTCGCATCGGCACGCGGCCTAACGCAGGCGCGCGCCCGCTTCCCGACGTGGACCATCCGCCGGGGAGTTTCGTGATGCCGCCGTGAGGTTAGCCAGGCTAAACGACTTGATCACGGGAGGACAAACTGGTGGCAGACGTAGATCCGACAGACCATGCCCGCACCACCGTCCCGCGCGCCGGCGAGGCGATGAAGGACACCCGCAGCCTGCCCGGCTACTTCCTCATCGGTTTGGCCACAGTGGCTTTGGTGGCCTGCCTCGCTGCTGCGGGGATAGGCCGTCTCGGTTGGACCGTCGGGCTCGGCGTCATCGCGGTCGTGGCCGCCGCCGGGTCGGTGTGGGTACTCCTGGAGCGCCGCCGCGTCGCACGGCTCGCGCGGCAGTCGCCCAACGCACGGCTGATTTCGCGCGCCAAAATCTAAAAAAGGTGGGCCCAGTCCGATTCGGACTGGGCCCACCCGCGCCACGGAGCACGGGTTACTGGTGGGACTTCTGGCGTTGTTCGGCAGCCTTGGCACCGGCACGAGCCGACTCCGCCTCGGCCTCCTTCTTGGCGGCGCCCCGCTCGGCCTCGGCCTTGTCCTGCTGGGCCTTTCCCTCACCGACCAGGTCGTCGCGACCCGTCACGGTGCCGACGGCTTCCTTGGCCTTGCCTTTGGCGTCCTCGACGACGCCCTTGATGGCTTCCTCGGGTCCGCTGTTTTCCGCCATGAATTCCTCCTTGTTGGCTTTTTCGGTGAGCGCGGTCGCTCTGTAGGGCGACGAGCGCCGTTGCCCGCCCCCGCACCGGGTTCCCGTTGGTTAACGGGGCTAAACCTCGGTGGGCCGGGGCTAGGAGTTGTCCTGGTCGTCCCAGTCCTCGTCGCCGGTGTCGGCACTGGTCAACTGCTCCTGCCAGTCCGCAGGATCGACGTCGGTGGGCGCGGGGTTCCCGGCCGCTATCTGGCTGGCCTCGGTCGGCTGAAAGTCCTCGGAGAGCTCGCGGGTTTCACCGACCGGGAGCCGCTGCTCCACCGCATCGGCGATGGGNACCTCTTCACCGATGGGTTCGTCGGAATCGGGGCCAAGTGTCACATGCGAAAGCTACCCCGAACGGCCTCCCACCGAAACAGCCGGTGCCCGAGGGGTGAGGCGGTCGCGTCAGGACGGCGGCGCCCGATGAATTCGTCAAGCATCCGCCGTTTACCCGGCGGCCGGACATGGGTATCCGCGAAACGATGAACACGGTTGCCGGGACGAAGCGAGGACAGGTCGGCCGGAGGGTAACCTCGTGCAGATGACGTCGGGAGGCCAGATGTCCGAGGCGCACACCGATCACCTGAAACCGCGATCGCAGGGTCAGCCGGTCGAGTTTCGGGTGCCCGCCCGCCTGGAAAGCCTGGCCGTCAGCCGGACGCTGGTCAGTGCACTCGGCACGTTGGAGGACCTCGACCTCGACGCTGTCGCGGACCTGCGGCTGGCGNTCGACGAGGCCTGTACCCGGTTGATCCGGTCGGCGGCGCCGAATTCCACCCTGGTCGTCAATGTCGAGCCTCGCGAGCACGACCTTTTGATCAGCGTGTCGACCACATGCGTCGAGGACGACGTCCTGCGGCCCGGCACGTTCAGCTGGCATGTCATCAGCTCGTTGACCGACGATGTGAAGACGTTCCGCGACGGTGGACCGGGCGGGGTATTCGGCATCACGATGACCGCGCGAAAGCAGCTGGACGCCGACACGTGAAGGACAGTTCGTCACCGCGAACACGTTCTGAATACGCCGACGTACCGGACATGTTCCGGAAAATGAACAAGTATCCTGCCGAATCGGTCGAGCGGGGACGGGCCCGCGACCAGATCGTGCGGCGATGCATGCCGCTCGCCGAGCACATCGCGCACCGGTTCGACGGGCGCGGCGAGCCGCGGGAAGACATCGCCCAGGTGGCTCGGCTCGGGCTGGTCAATGCGGTGAACCGGTTCGACGTCGAGTGCGGCAGCGATTTCGTGTCGTTTGCGGTGCCGACCATCATGGGTGAGGTCCGCCGGCATTTCCGCGACAACAGCTGGGCGGTGAAGGTGCCGCGCCGGCTGAAGGAACTGCATCTGCAGCTCGGCAGCGCGACCGCCGAGATGTCGCAGCGGCTCGGCCGTGCACCAACCGCGTCGGAGCTGGCCGCCGAGCTGCAACTCGACCGCGAGGAGGTTGTCGAAGCGCTGATCGCGGGCAGCGGTTACAACACCCTGTCGATGGACAGCGGCGGCGGTGGTGATGACCAGACGCCGCCGCTGACGGAGACCCTTGGCAGCCACGACGCGAACCTCGACCGCATCGAGAACCACGAGGCGCTGCGCCCCTTGCTGGATGCGCTGCCCGAGCGGGAGCGCACCGTCGTGGTGCTTCGCTTCTTCGAATCGCTCACGCAAAGCCAGATCGCCGAGCGGGTAGGCATCTCCCAGATGCACGTGTCGCGCCTGCTGGCGCGGACACTAGCCCGCCTTCGTGACGAGCTTCAGTAGCCGACCGCGCGGCTTGGACCCGAAAACCGTTTCACAGCCTCGTCTACCGACGACACGGCGGGCAGCCGCCGGTCCGTGTCACAGATGCGCAGCAGCCTGCTCACCGGCCGGCCGGGCACCAGTGCCCACTCCACTCCGGCGTCGGCGCACCTGCCATCGATGTCGAGCAGCGCCGGAATACCCTGGGCACCAAGGAAATCCAACTCAGTCAAGTCGATGACAACGGGCTGGCGCCAACCGATGAAGTGCTGTGTGTAGTCGGTGAGCTGGTGGATGTTGGAAGCATCGATTTCACCGGTGGCGGCGATGACGGTGGCACCGCCCTTCGCGTGGCTGCTCAGGACTACGCCTTCACAGCACACCGAGAAATGGTCGAGACCGCCTGAAGTATTTGTGTTGTGAACAACAGTCATTGACGACTCCATCAGTCTGGAAAATGTGTCGCAATTCTGACGAGAGCGTACGAAAACAAAACCCACGAGCAGGGAGTTCGTGTCCTGCGCGCCGATGGGCGCTCTCCTCCAGGCTGTGAACTCAACCCTGAGTCTGATCCTACTCCCGGGGCAGTCGGGTGACAACCGAGATTAATGACAACGTGCCAGTCTGAATCGTTTCTTAATCGTGTTCTCAGGCGCGGCCGTTTCGCGGCGAAACGCAACCCGTGGTAGCGAAAGCCTTTGCAG
>JGI26340J50214_10000199_pt1 | contig 21378 bp, 17 predicted proteins | sample BogFormECP12_OM2_FD_50214 | JGI IMG/M metagenome (IMG submission 50214)
CGGCAGGTGCCAGCCTCTCTCCGGATTCCAACCTCGGCAGCGGCACGCCCAACATCAAAGACCAGCAGGTCAGCATGGACGGCGACATTGTTCACGGCAAATTTCTTACCGAAATTGGCGGCAAAGATGTCTGGGTGACGATTTCCGGTCACATGGGCGAAAAAGACGGTTACGCGACCTTCGACCCCACGGAATTCAAAGTCGGAGACCTGGAAGTTCCCGTCTCACTCGTGAATCCCGCACTACAGAAGAAGCTGTCCGAAGAGCGCGACCGGCTGAAGGTTCCGAACAACTGACCCTCGCAGTCGCGAACAGCGGATCGAAAGATAGCTCAAGCCGCCGCTGACCGAAATCCCCCGCCTGTGGTATCGTTCCGCCATTGTCATGGCAAGTTCGCCGGAAAAATCTGTAGATCGTCCGATCGACGATTGTCCGTCGTTCCCAGTTCGTTTCGCGCGTTCTCGACCGCTCACGCTTTTCTTCGTGCTCGCCTATGCGTGGGCGTGGGCGTTCTGGTTGATCGGGCCACGTGCCATTCGCCACCTCACCCTTGGAGCAGACTCTGACGCTTTCGACATCACTTTCGTCATTGCAGGTGCGTTCGGACCCACGGTGAGCGCCCTGACTACCCGCTGGCTGGCTCACCGCGATCTGAAGATCTGTACGCTCTGGACGGGATGGCCCAGCTTGATGACCGGTCTCGGTGTTGGCCTAGCTGGTTTCTTTGTCGCCGCAGTCGCGGCACCTGCGCTCGCACTCGTCAAGGCACCACTGAACGTACTGAACTGGTCGACGCTCACACACTGGAGCACGTATGCGGTCAACTACTCCACTTTCCTCGGTGGTCCGGTCAACGAAGAGCCCGGATGGCGCGGTTTTGCTCTACCCAAGTTGCAGGAGCGCTATGGGCCCTACTGGGCCACAGTGATTCTCGCCCCGCTTTGGGCCGCATGGCATCTTCCCTTGTTCCTGGTGGAAGGCTGGAGCAGCGCTAACCCGTGGCAGTTTCTTCTGATTCTTGTGGGAGCTGCCTTCCTGCTGACTGCGGCAGCGAACCTAGCCAAGTTCGGAGTCCTGGTCGCGATCGTGCTGCATGCCTTCTTCAACACCAGTTCCGGGATGGTAAACGCCCTGACTCATAATCTGCCGCCTCGGCCGTATCCCATAGTGAGCTATTCGCTGGCCGTCTTCGCTGGAGGCACGGTAATTGGTCTCGTTATTCTCGCAGCGCAGCGAACCGCACGGCAACGTCGAGTGTTTCAGAGCCAGTAGTCAATAAAGAAATAAATATCTGATAGGCGGGAATCGCTAGCGACGCGCCGGAACTGCATTCTTCAGCGCGACAGCGGCATACCACCGCCCCGATTCTTTAATCGTCCGCTGCTGCGTCTTGAAGTCGACATACGTCAGTCCAAAGCGCTGGCTGAACCCTTCCGCCCACTCGAAATTATCGAGCAGACTCCAGGCGTGATACCCGCGAACATCCGCGCCCTCGGCCATGGCCCTCCCCAGCGCCGCCAGGTACTCGCGGTGATAGGCAATCCGGCGGCTGTCGTGAACCACGCCGCTCGCGTCAGGCCCATCGTTATACGAACATCCGCTCTCGGTAATTTCGATCACCGGCCGATTGTAATCCCGTGTGATGCGCAGCACCATGTCATACAGTGCTTTCGGCCAAACTTCCCAGCCGAAGTCGGTTTTCGGTCCCTGCTGTCCGATATCCATCTTTACCGGGAACAGCCACTCTTGCGCATGCGAGAAGCGTTCCATCGTCCCCGGCGCCGAGGCAATCGTCCGGTAATAAAGATTGATACCGATGAAATCCAGCGGCGCCCGCGTTTTCTCCATGTCGCCGGGCTGAATTCTCATCGCAGTCTCCGGCAGAAACGTAAGCGCCTCGGGATAACGCCCGCGCAGTGCAGGCTCCAGAAACCAAATATTGGTGATGGCGTGCGCTCTCTCCGTCGCCAGCTTGTCTTCCTCGGAATCGCTCGCCGGCTCGCACGGCGACATGCTGAACGCCGTTCCCACGCGCGCCAAAGGACGAACCGCCTTCAGCGCCCGGAACCCTTCGCCCTGCGCCAGATTCACCACGTGCGTGGCCCGCAAAAAATCCAACAGGCTCTTGCGACCGGGAGCGTGTGTGCCTTCCAGGTGTCCCAAATCCACAAACGCATCCGGTTCGTTAAAGATCATCCAGTCACTAACCCGATCGCCCAGCGCCCTCGCCACCAGTTGCACGTAGTCGGCAAAGCGGCCCGCGGTATCGCGATTGGGCCATCCTCCCGCATCTTCCAGCGCCTGCGGCAGGTCCCAGTGATAGAGCGTGACCAGCGGCCGTATGCGCGCCTCCAGCAACGCGTCTAACAGGCGGCTGTAATAGTCGACGCCCTTGGCATTCGCCGCACCGGACCCGGACGCCTGAATCCGCGGCCACGCAATCGAGAACCGGTAGCTGTTCAGATTCATCGCCCGCATCAGCGCGATGTCCTCACGCCACCGGTGGTAGGAATCGCAGGCTACGTCGCCCGTGTCGCCATTCTTGATCTTGCCCGGACTATGCGCGAATCGGTCCCAGATCGATTCACCCTTGCCGTCTTCATTCCACGCGCCTTCAATCTGGTAGGCGGCAGTGGCCGTGCCCCAGAAGAATCCTTTGGGGAATGTGGCTTCGTAGGACGTGTCGAACTGATGGGCCCGGGCGCCGGCCGCAGGCGCCGTTCCTGCCTTTGAGGGGACACTGCACCCGGAAAATGCAGCGGGCAGCCCCAAAGCGGCACCGGCCCCGAGAATCGATTGCACAAACTTACGGCGTGTCAGACGCAAAACGAGACTCGATCTCCTTCAAGAATTGTGCCGCAGTCGTCCTCGGATTCGTTTTGCGACACGGGCTGACATTCTAAACCGCGCGGATTGCGGCGGGAATAGCTCAATAGAGACTGAACTCCAGCCATTCCTCTTTAGTAGTGGATGCGGGACTCCTTTACTCCGGATGCAGACTATCGAACATCTTCCACAACTTGTCTGCGCTCGCGCGATAAATGACCCAGCCGCTGCCGCCATCCGTAATCTCGCGGAAGAGCAACTCGCCGCGCCCATCGCCGTCGGCGTCCACCGCGTCAATCAATTCGAGGCGAGGCGTCAGGTCGAGATGGTACTTGTCCGTGACTCCCACATAGATCTTATGCAGGTTGTTGTAGGTGTCAGGATAAGCCACCAGAAGCACGGAATACTGCAGCTCGGAATCGGCGTCCGCCTGCGGACCGCCTGCGGGTGGCGGCATGTGCGCTTGGGCACTGAAGACCAGCACCGGCTGGTTGGTAGTCCAAACGTCGAATGCCTTCATCTGCACGTTCTCAAGAATCGGGTCTCTAGTTTTCGCGGCTGCTTTCGTGGACGCGGTGTGCCGCGCGCCCGCCGAAGGCGCAGGTCCCGGCGCAATCCTTGCCTTCGCCCGCGCCTCCACATAGGCGCGAACCTGTTGCTTGGCCAGCTCGACCATCTGCTGACGGCGCTCTCCCTCTTCGTCCTTGAGCCACTCGAACCCGAACGACCGCGGCTCAGGCCCAGTCGCATCGGAAATTGCGGGAACCAAGTCAACCGGCACGGCATCGGCCTTGGCTGCGACCGTCTTCGCTGCATCCGCGGCTGAGGATGCAGCCGCCGCTCCCGGCCTGCTGTAACCCGGCACGGCATCGTCAGGCAACGGCTCGACGGGCTTCCCGCGCCGCAGTCTGGGCCGGTTCGCCTCAGCGGCTCCGCTGTCGGACGCCGGCACGTTCGCATGATCATCAGCCTTGGCCTCGGCTGGCTTCGAGTCGCTGGTCTTTGAGTCGCTAGTCTTGGAGTCACCGGGTTTCGTTCCGCCCGTCGCCGCGGGCCCCGACGAGCCTGCCCCCGGTTGACTCTGACCCGCCGGAGCCGAACCGGCTGGCGGCGCCGCCTCCGGCGTCGAAACGCCTTTGGTCAAGCGCGGCGGTTCGTCTCCCGAACCCGACTGCCCGGAGGACTGGGGTGCGCTGGCAGCCGGCGCCGTAGTAGAAGCCGGCGCGCTCGTCGGCGTCGTCTGTTTCTGCGGATCCCTGGTCAGCCGCGGCGGCTGGTCGCTGTTGTCGATTCCCACCGGCACGGTTTCCGCCTTGACCGCGGTCTTTGCCGCTTCGCTTCCCCCGGGAATCCACTTGCCTGTAGCGATCCACGGAGTCTGAGCGTTGACGGCTCGGCTGTGCAGCGCCGCGTTCACCGTGAACAAGCCCAACGAACTGCCGTTGCGTTCGGCCTCGTAAACCGTGCCCGGCTCGAGCGCCATCGGCACCGGATCCGCCTTGTACGCCGATGCGTCCCAAAACTTGCCGCCGATCAGAATCGCGATCGGCACCAGCGAAACCTTGCCGTTCGCTCCCATCTGGAGCACTCCCACGGCCCTCGGTCCCGCATCTTTTTTCTTCGCTACCTTCCGCTCTCCGGGCGTGATCTGCGGCCGCTCCTCCTGCGCCCCCGCCCAGCCCGCAACGCAGGCCAGCAGCGCGAGCAGAAACCATCCGCGGCACAAAATCCGCCGGTGTAAAATCTTGACGGAAGCTGGCTGGCCGCACGCCGTTTCGGCTGCACTCCCGGCGCACGAATTCGATTTCCCCGGAGACACTCCCATGAATATCAATGATAAGGCTCCCGACTTCACTTTGCAGGACGAGAACGGAAAAGAAATCGCCTTGAAAGACCTGCGCGGCAACACCATCGTTCTCTACTTTTATCCCCGCGCCGACACGCCCGGATGCACCATCGAGGCCTGCGAGTTCCGCGACACCTACAAGAAGATGCAGAAGACCGGCGCCGTGCTGCTCGGAATCTCGCCCGACACTCCCAAAGCGCAAAAGAAATTTCAGGATAAATTCAGCCTTCCCTTCACCCTACTCGCCGACGCCGACAAGAAAATCGCCGAGGCCTTCGGAGTCATGAAAGAAAAAAACATGTACGGCAAAAAAGTCTGGGGAGTCGCGCGCACCACCTTCATCATCGGCCCCGACGGCAAGATCCAGCACATCTTCGAAAAAGTAAAGCCCGAGGGCCACGCCGAAGAAGTCCTCGCCTACCTGAAAGAAACAGCCAAAGGCGCGGCCTAATTGCCTGGCAAAGCGGGCTTGATAGAGTTAGGGAAAAGAGTCCTGTGCAAGTACCGTGGGCGTGCAGCGCAGCGTGTGTGCCGTACCGTGACTGCGCGCGGTACCGTGGAAGAGCGGCCCTTTAAGGGCCGCGTAGGGCGCGTGAAATGATCACGGGCTTCAGCCCCTGCGGGGAACTATTCCCGCCCGCGTCTCGTATAACATTGCAGAGGCGTTGTGTCGCCGCGCCCCGCCAGTTCGGGAGGCAATCATGCGTGGTCTCGTCACTGCCGTTGGAGTTTTCGCAGTTCTGTTGCTTGCCTTTGCCGCCGTTGCTGCCGCAAAGCCCGCCCCCGCCGACGATCGCAGCTCCATCGTCATCGTCTTCAAAGACGGTCACCACCAAACCTTCGCCATGGGCGAGATTGCACGCATTGACTTCAAAGCCCCGGCCGTAATCGTTTATAAAGACGGCCACCACGAAAAAATTGCTGCCGCCGACATCGATCGAATCGAATTCGGCGCTCCGGAAGCCGCCATGCTGCCGGGCCGCGCTCATTTCATCGGCAAGTGGGAAGTCGGTGAAGGCAACGGAAGCACGTTCTTTATCACCCTCGAAGCCGACGGAAACGCCAAGAAGACCCTCGGCGAGGAGCATGGAACCTGGACTCTCGTCGATGGCGAGGCTCACATCGCCTGGGACGACGGCTGGCACGACGCAATCCGCAAAGTCGGCAGCAAGCACGAGAAAGTCGCCCACGAACCCGGAAAATCGTTCGACGACCCACCCTCCAACGTCACCGCCGCCAAAAACACCGAGCCCAAACCGATCTAACGCCTTTGGGTGGCGCAGCGCTTCCAGCGCTGCGATGAGCGTTTCGTTTCGAGCCGACTTTAGCCGCTGACGGACCTCTGTCCTCGCGAAACGACAACTCACTCCCGTTGCGTTTAAGATTGCTCCAGATGCCTGAGTCGCAAACTTCGGCCTCCGCAGCCCAGATCCATCCCCTCGCTCGCGCTTTTTTCGCCCGCGGTCCGCGCCGCGTAGCCCGCGAACTCTTGGGCAAAGTTCTCGTCCGTGACGCCGGACCAAACCGCCGCACCGCCCGCATCGTCGAAGTCGAAGCCTACCTCGGCGAGAACGACCCCGCCGCCCACTCTGCCGCCGGCAACACCGCCCGCACTTCCGTGCTCTTCGGACCACCCGGTCACGCCTACGTCTACTTCATTTACGGGAATCACTACTGCCTCAACGTGTCCTGCGAACCCGCAGGCAAAGCCGGAGGCGTTCTGTTCCGCGCCCTCGAACCGCTCTCCGGCGTAGACGAAATGGCCCGGGACCGTGGCATCGAAATTCATGATCCCAAGAGCCATGGTTTGAAGGACCTCGGTTTGAAGGACCTCGGTTTGAAGGATTTTGGTTTGAACAACAAAGACCTGACCAAACTGACCAGCGGTCCCGGACGCCTCTGCGAAGCCTTCGCCATCACCCGCGCCCGCGACAACGGATGCGATCTCACCTCCCGAGCCAGTGGCCTCTGGATCGGCGATGATGGATATCGCGCTCGCTCCATCCGTACGACTCCCCGCATCGGCATCAGCAAAGCCATCGACAGACCCTTGCGCTATCTTCTGGATGGCAATCCCTTCGTCTCCAAAAAAACAAGCCCTAGGTCACAAGCCCTCGACCCTCTCTGAGGACGCATCAATCGTGAACCTGCAAGCGAGATCAAACGCCGCGCCCGACGCCCGTCTCCTCTTGTCCCTCCGAGCAAAAATTGGGCAACTTCCGGGCTGGACCGAGAATCTAAAAAGAGTAAAATGACTGTAGGCGGTTTGCCCTCCCGGGCAGCCCACCTCCGTTTGCGTTGGAGGGAACTGAAATGAGTAAACCCACCTTGCTGTCGGCTCTTCTCACTGGTATTGCCTCTTTCGTGCTTGTGTGCGCCCCCATGCCCGCCCTTGCCCAACATGGCGGCGGTGGTCACGGCGGCGGCGGCGGTGGTGGTTTCCATGGTGGTGGTGGCGGAGGAGGTTTCCACGGTGGCGGTGGTTCCTACGGTGGCGGCGGCTTCCACGGCGGTGGTGGCTACGGCGGAGGCTTCCATGGTGGTGGCTACGCAGGCGGTCGCGGCGGTAGTTATGGCGCAGGCGGCCGGGGCGGAAGGATGGGCGGCTACTCCTCATCGGGACGCGGCTTCGGTTCCGGCAGTCTCGGCGGACGCAGTTCCGGCTCCGGACGAGCTTGGACCTTCGAGGGTCGAGGCAACGGCCGCGGCATGGCGTCATCTAGAGGCTCAGGCGTTGCCGACGGAAACTGGCACTCCTTCGCTGGCGCTCGCGGCACGACCGGATCAGCTTCGAGCGGTCGATCCGCAGCAGGCACATCGGCTGGCCGTAGTGGTGAAGTAGCATCCGCCAACTTTGCCGGGCGCGGCGCCTTCTATGGTGGACATGGCGGCTACTACGGCGGACGAGGCGGCTATTGGGGCGGTGGTTGGGGCCGAGGTTGGGGTTGGGGCGGCTGGGGTTGGGGATGGGGCTGTTGCGGCTGGGGATTCGGTGTTGGCTGGCCTTTCTGGTATTGGCCATCCTACTGGTATAACCCGTGGTGGGACTATGACTATCTGTCGCCCAGCTACATTTACCCGGATCCCTACTAGTCTGATCCGTAACTAGCAAACCCGCGCGTTACTCCGCCGCGACTGGCGGCAGGTTAGTCGCGAGCACGATGTTGTCAATCAGCCGCGTGCTGCCTACGAACCCCGCCACCGCCACCAGCGCGCCGCCGGAAACATCCTCGATCGGATCGAGCGTCTCCGCATCCACGATCTCAAAATAATCCAGACGCACAGAATCTTCCCCGGCAAATTCCTCGCGCCCCGCGGCCAGAAGTCGGGCTGCACTCCGCTCGCCCGCCTCCGCCAACCGCTGCACCAGCATCAGCGAGCGGTGCAGCACCAGCGCCCGCATCCTCTGCTCGGTATTCAGATAAGCATTTCGCGAACTCATGGCCAACCCGTCGGCCTCGCGTACAATCGGACAAACTACAATCTCCACCGCCAGGTTTAAATCGCGCACCATGCGCCGGATAATCGCCACCTGCGCCGCATCCTTCTGCCCGAAAAACGCCGCATCCGGTTCCACCACATGAAACAACTTGGCCACTACCGTGGTGACCCCGCGAAAATGTCCCGGCCGCGAACGCCCGTCCAGCTTGCCGCTCAGCCCCTCGACCATCACCCACGTCACCGCGCCCGCGGGATACATCTCTTCCACCGCCGGCGCAAACAGCAACTGCACGCCTTCCCGCTCCAGCAACTCGCAGTCGCGCTCAAACGATCGCGGATACTTCGCCAAGTCCTCGTTCGGTCCAAACTGCATAGGATTGACAAAGATCGACGCCGCCACCACGTCCGAAGACCCCCGCGCCGCCCGTACCAGCGAGAGGTGCCCCTCATGCAGCGCGCCCATGGTCGGAACAAATCCCAGCCGCTTGCCCGCGCCCCGGGCAGCACGCGAACCGGCTCGCATTTCGCTGATTGTCGTGCAGATTTTCAAAGCAGATCGAAGAGAACTTCGGGTGCCCCATTTCTCGCGCGTTCTTTGCGCGAGAAGTGGGGATTCACATAACGTAATCGGGAAGCTGATTTAGGTCATTAAAGCGAACGTTCCGTCGCCCTATCCGCGTTCATCCGCGTAAATCCGTGACCAAGAAGTTTGCCGCCGAACCTACCTTACCATCACGGGAACATCGTTCTTCGCCGCCCACACCAGCGCGACGATCCATCCAATCACGCTCCATCCCAGAAAGAGGTTCAGCAGGAAGATCGCCAGCAGATCCCGCTTGCTCCGGGCCAGTGCAATGATCGACGGCAGAAAATACATCACCAGCCCAAAACCGCCGAACAACGGGAAGAAGAAAAATGTTGAGAGAATCATGGGCCCCTCCCTTTCCTTTAGCCTAGCACCATCCGGTCATTCCGGCATTGGCTGCGGCTGGCACAAGCCGAACTGTGCCCTCACCAGAGAGTACGCAATCCAGAGCAGTTTCGTTCCGTCGCTTTATCCGCGTAAATCCGTGGCCAAGAAGCAAAGCCCTACCGCCGCATCGCCCTCTTCCGCGCCAGCACCGTCTCCAGCCCCGCCCTGGTCTCCTTCGGCAGATGATACGATTCCTCGTCTGCCGGATACTGCAGCGACCGCACGTCCGCCCGGTACGCCTGCACCGCATTCGTAATCAGCGCCGCCGCATCCCCGTACCGCCGCACAAACTTCGCCGGAGGCCCAAACGTCAGGTTCAAAATGTCATGCAACACCAGCACCTGCCCGTCGCACTCCGGCCCGGCCCCAATCCCAATCGTCGGAGCGTCCACTTCCGCGGTAATCATCGCCGCCACTTCCCGCGGAATGCCCTCCACATAAAGACACGCCACGCCCGCGTGATCCAGCGCAACAGCATCGCGCATGAGTTGCTCAATCCCGCTCAAACTCTTCCCCTGCACTTTGTATCCGCCCATCACATTCACCGACTGCGGCGTCAGCCCGATGTGCCCCGCCACCGGAATCTCGGCGTCAATAATCTGCCGGATCAACTCCGCGCGCTTCTCTCCGCCCTCGATCTTCACCACCTCGGCCCCGCCTTCTTTCATAAAGCGCGCAGCATTGGTCACCGCGTCCTTGGCGTCGACCTGATAAGACCCATACGGCATGTCGGCGACCAGCAGTGCATTCTTCACCCCGCGCCGCACCGCCTTCACGTGATGCAGCATCTCGTCCATCGTGACCGAGAGCGTGTTCTCGTAGCCCAGCATGGTTTGCGCCAGCGAATCGCCCACCAGCACCATGTCTATGCCGGCTTCATCCACCAGACGAGCGGCGGAGTAGTCGTAAGCAGTCAGGCAAGTGATGGGTTCGTGGCGAAGTTTCTGTTCCCGCAGAGTTGCGGTAGTTACCTTATGGCCGGAGCCGTCGAAAAGACGACCGCCGATAGGGGTGATGCTCATGATGTCCTCCAGTGCCCCTCCGCCTCCGGCGGATAGAGCCTGTGCGCGTCTTGGCGCTACAACATCTTTGATGACGCTTCCGATTATTGTAGCCGCAAAACAGCGATGGTGCCTAACAAAAGGTCGCTGATCGACCTGGTACCTGTCACGATGCAGTGCACTGGCGTTTCGGTGCATTGACGTGGATGCTGTCATTGTGTCAGTATATTCCAGTGACACAGCGATACAAAGACGACTTAACAGACGCGCTCGGGGAGCTGAACCTTCTGATAGCGCAGCGCGAAGAACTTGAGGCGCGGATAGCGAGGCAGAAGAAGAAGGTCGCGGCTCTGCATGATCTCGTCGGGGCGGGTGAAGACGCGGCACCCCCAGAAGGACTAGTAAGCGGAATCACCGATGCTTGCCGCACGGTCCTAAGGGCGGCAGGAAAACCGTTGCTTCCCATTGAGGTGCGCGACGGAGTTGAGAGGCTAGGACTGCCTCCACAAGCTAACCTTTTGGCATCCGTTTACACAGTGTTGAGACGACTCGAGCTAGCTGGCGAGGTAGTCGAGGACTTTGAAACCCATCGCAATCCCGGCGGAAGCGCTGTAAAGGCGTACAGGTGGGCCGGACCGGTGCAGAGGCTTGGTCATCCGAACCCGACGAACACTCAGAAGAGATGATATGGCGGGAAAGCGAAATCGCGACTTGGAGCGCCGGATCGACGGATTCTATTCTCTCTGTGAAAAAGTCCTGCTGCGGACATTGATCTTTTCTTGCTTTGTCTACGAACTTGGAAGGTTTGCAAAATGGCTCTGGCGTTAACCACTGGAGAAACGAAATGCATCGAAGCACCATCAGCACGAAAGGCCGGATCACAATCCCCGCCGAACTGCGCCAGAGACTTGGGCTCAAGCCCGGCACTAGTGTCAACTGGAGCAAACAGGACGGCGGAATCGTTTTGACTGCCGTAGCAGTGCCGAAGAAGAGCGCCAAGCCTGCCGGGGCTGGACGAAAACGACCACTGGCAACTGGCCACTAATCACTGACCACTGCTGTCACGCCCCCACCCCATCCTGCCCGCCCAGCGGCAAGAAATACTGCGTCCCCTTGATCGGCTCCGTAACCTTCCGCAGCAGCTCTTGCAAGTCCTCATTGCGATCGACGAAATCAATCTCCGACGTATTCACGATCAGCAGGTCCGACGACGTGTAATGAAAAAAGAAATGCTCGTACGCCTTCACCACTTCCTCCAGATACTCTTCACTCACCGCCCGCTCGCCCGGAGCATTTTTTCTCTTGAGCCGTTTCTTCAGCACCTCCGGCGTGGCCTGCAGGTAAATCACCAGGTCGGGCGTGGGCAGCAGTTCGCGAAAATGGTTGTAGTAGCGGTTATAGGTGTCGAGTTCGTGGTCGGTTAGATTGAGGCAGGCAAACAGCTTGTCTTTCTCGAAAATAAAATCGGAAACGACAATCTTCTGCGACCGTGGCCCCAGATCGAGCGCTTGCAGTTGCTCGAACCGCCGCACCAGAAAGGTGAACTGCGCCTGAAACGCCGCCCCACGGTCTCCTTCATAAAACGAATCCAGAAACGGATTCGCCTCCGGCTCCATCACCCGCTGCGCATTCAGCCGCTCCGCCAGAATGCGCGCCAGCGTGCTCTTGCCCACTCGGATGGGCCCTTCCACTGCAATGTACCGGGGCAGCTCAAAAAGATTGGCCATGAGGTCGTGGGAAACTTGTTGCGATGTCTCGGAAACAGCAGGATATCTCGGATAACGCCGAGTGGCAATTGAGGGAAGAGTTAACAGCGCTCCATTGCTGATTACTGATTGTCGATTGCTGATTGAAAACCGCGCAGCAATCAGCAATCAACAATCAGTAATCAACAATTACAATCCCTGCATGCTCGGAACCGTCCTCGCGGGAACGGCCGCAACCGCCGCGCTCACTGCCGCGGGATATCAGACCATGTCGCCCACCGGACGGTGGTACGGCCGCACCTTCACCGGCCTCGCCCCCGGAACCAAACAACTCGCGCTCACCTACGACGACGGCCCCAACGATCCCCACACGCTGCGTCTGCTGGAAGTCCTAGCCCGCCACGACGTGCACGCCACTTTTTTCCTGATCGGCCGCTACGTCCAGCAACGACCTGACATTGTTCGCGAAATTGTCCGAGCCGGACACATCGTCGGCAACCACACATTCACGCATCCCCTGCTCACCTTCAAAAGCGCCGCGGAAATCCGCCAGGAACTCTCCGCCTGCCGCTCCGCTCTCGAAGACGCCGTCGGCGGGAGTTCCAATTCAATCTCCAATCTTTTCCGCCCCCCGTTCGGTGGACGACGCCCCGCTGTCCTCCGCATCGCCCGCGAACTGGGCCTCGAGCCCGTCATGTGGAACGTCACGGGCTACGACTGGAACGCGCCGCCGTCCGCCGTGATCGAGCAGAAGGTCGCAAACCAAATCCGCGGCGGCGACGTAATTCTCCTCCACGACGGCGGCCACAAACAAATGGGCGCCGACCGCGCGCAAACGGTCGAAGCCACAGATCGCTTGATTGCGAGATACAAATCGGAAGGTTATGAATTCGCCACGATCTCACAAATGATGCAGCAGAAGGCCGTGATGCAGAAGAACACCGCTTTGTCATCCTGAGCGAGACGCTTTTGTCTCGCGAAGGACCTATGCACTTGCCTTTACCGCCGCAAACGCCACCTTCGCCGCCGCCACCGTCCGCTGCACATCTTCCTCCGTGTGCGTCGCCCCCAGAAATGCGGCCTCATACTGCGAAGGCGGCAAATACACTCCGCTATCCAGCATGCTGCGAAAGAATTTCCCGAACGCCTCGGTATTCGACTTCGACGCCGAATCCCAATCCGTCACCGGCCCCGGATTGAAGAACCAGGTAAACATCGATCCCACGCGGTTGTGGCACAGCTCAACCCCAGCCTCCTTGGCCGCCGCCGCCACGCCCTCCACCAACTCCCCGCTCAACTTCTCCAGCCGCGGATAAATCTCGCCCTTACGATCCCGCAACTGTTTCAGCATCGCGCATCCCGCCGCCATGGCCAGCGGATTCCCGGAGAGCGTCCCGGCCTGATACATCGGCCCCAGCGGCGCCACCAGATCCATAATTTCCTTCGGCCCGCCGTACGCCCCCACCGGCAACCCTCCGCCAATGATCTTCCCCATCGTGGTCAAGTCAGGGCGGATGTTATACAGCTCCTGCGCTCCACCATAGGCCACGCGAAATCCCGTCATCACTTCGTCAAAAATCAGCACCGACCGTTCCCGCTCGGTCAGCATCCGCAGCCCCACCAGATAGTCGTCCGCCGCCGGAACGCATCCCATGTTCCCCACCACCGGCTCCACAATCACGCACGCAATCTGATGTTTATATTTCTGAAACGCGTGCTCGACCACCGAGAGATTGTTGAACGGCAACGCCAGCGTGAACTGCGTGAATTCCTCCGGAACCCCCGCCGACCCCGGAATCCCCAGCGTCGCCACCCCCGAACCAGCCTTCACCAGCAGAGCGTCCGCGTGCCCGTGATAGCAGCCTTCAAACTTCACAATATATTTTCGTTTCGTGTAAGCCCGCGCCAGCCGGATCGCCGACATCGTCGCTTCCGTCCCCGAACTTACGAAGCGCACCTTCTGCACGTGCGGAAACGCTCCGATCACCAGTTCCGCCAGATCCGCCTCCGCAGGTGTCGAAGCCCCGAAACTCGTGCCATTGCAAGCCGCGCCCACAATTGCATCCAGCACATTCGGCTCCGCGTGCCCCAGAATCAGCGGCCCCCACGATCCGATGTAATCAATGAACTCGTTTTCGTCGGCATCCCAAATGTGCGACCCCTTGCCCCGCACAATAAACGGCGGATCGCCTCCCACCGAGCGAAACGCTCGCACCGGAGAGTTCACTCCTCCCGGGATCATGCTCTCCGCCCGCTGCTGCAGGCGCCGCGACTGTTCGGTCTTACGCAATGTAGTGGACGGCATCGAGCCCTCTCGACACGGAAACCGCGTAGGGTGGACGCATTCGTCCGCCTCCGTTACCAGAATTCAAAAACGCAACCGACTACTATAGCAGCGCCCGCCAATTGGAATTCATCAGATATTCATCCTTCTGCAATCCCTTTGCAACATCGCGGCGGTAACGTAAAACCATCAAGTTGCCCTTCTAACCGGGAGGGTTTTTGAGGGACAGTCTCGGGGGCTCCGGACTGTCCTTTTTGCTTTTGGTTCTTGCTCGTGTAGGGCCGGGCCCATTGGCCCGGCCGCGGCGCGCCAGCGCCGCGGGTTTCCCATCCACCAGCACAGCCCATTAACCCCCATTAACTCCCCATCGTATAATCATGCCAGATGATTACCGTCTCCAAGGAAGACTACCTCAAGTCAATCCTCGAAGCGGAGAGCGAAGGCGAAACCGTCATCTCCGCTCGCCTCGCCGACTTGTTAAAGGTTTCCCCGCCCGCTGTAACCATGGCCTTGCGCCGCCTGAAAAAAGACGGCCTGGTGCGCGTCGAGTCCAGCGGAGAAGTAAGCCTCACTCCGGCCGGCCGCAAGATTGCCCGCAAGCTCACCCTTCGCCATCATCTGATCGAGCGCATGCTCTCCGAACTCTTCGGCATGGAATGGTGGAAAGTCCACGACGAAGCCGAGCGCCTGGAGCACGCCGTTTCCCCCGACTTCGAAGCCAAGCTCCTGGCCAAACTGGGCTCCGGCGGAGCGTGTCCGCACGGCAACCTGAGTGAACTCGAAGGCCCGTCCAGCCGCCGCCGCCGCGGCCTAGTCCTGCTCGCCGATGCCGAACTCGACCACAATTACACCGTCAGCGGAATCTACGAACGCGACCGCCGTCTTCTCGAGTTTCTCGAGCATCGCGGTGTCCGCCCCGGCGCCAAACTCCGCCTCGTCGAACGCAACTACGATCAAACGGTTACACTCTCCACTCCCGCCGGAACCGTATCGCTAGGCCCCGCAGCCTCCGGCCGCGTTTGGCTCGCCCTAGCCCCGCACCCAAAACGCTGACGTCAGTCAGCGCGCGTTCCCGCGAGTGCGTCGATGCGAAACCCAGGGACTGCAGAAGGAACTTAGCCTGCGTGCATCGTCCTGTCATAATCACCACATGCTCTCGACCGTTCGGCAGGATCTGAGCTTCGCCCTACGTCAATTTCGGCGCAGCCCTGGCTTTGCCGTGACCGCCGCTCTTACCCTCGGCCTAGGCATCGGAGCAACCACCGCAATATTTAGCTTGGTCGACGGCATCCTCCTGCGGCCCCTGCCATTTCCACACGCCGATCAACTGGTTGCAGTCAGCACTCTCGAGTTTCCTCCGGGAGTCGCGCCCACGAATCTTTCTGCTGCGAACTATCTTGCAACCTCCTATCCGAACCTCTTCGACTGGCAGCGCCAAAACCACACCTTTGCATCGCTAGCTTCCTACGATGAAGGTGCTCGTCTGTTCAGCAAAGCCAACGGTGAAGGCGCGCGAGTCATCCCGGCCGGCCGTGTTTCGGCGAATCTTTTTCCTACACTCGGAGTAACTCCAGCGCTCGGTCGCAACTTCACTGCAGAAGAAGAACAGGCCGGTCACCGCGTAGTCATTCTGAGCCACGAGCTCTGGGTGTCCGACTTCGGCGCATCGCCCGATGCGATCGGTCAAACCGTGAGAGTCAGCGATTGGCCGTCGACCGTCGTCGGTGTCATGCCGGCTGGATTTCACTATCCCATCGGCAATCCAGCCTATTTCTGGGCGACCTACGCCGCCGACAACGAAGGTTCTACGCCGAACACTTCAATCCGCGATCGTGACCGTCTCGCCGTCGTAGGCCGCCTCAAGGGTGGAGTCGGAATCGCGCAAGCACTTGCCGAGCTGAACACGATCCAGCGCGGCCTCGCCCAGCAGTATTCCGAAGACCGCTACAAGTTGGCCATCTCTATAAATCCGCTGTTAGACGACGCTGTCGCTGATGTGCGTTCGGTCTTGATACTCTTATTCGCCGCGGTCGGAGTCCTTCTGCTCATCGGATGCGCCAACGTCGCCGGACTGCTCCTGGCTCGCGCCAATGCACGCCGTCCGGAAGTGGCCCTGCGCACGGCATTGGGCGCGAGCCGGATTCGCGTAGTGCGTCAACTGTTCATGGAAGCGCTCCTCCTTGCCGTTGCGGGCGGAGTAGTCGGTATCCTCGCATCCTACGCACTACTGCGGGCGGGTCTCCATTTTATCCCCACCGATCTGCCGCGCTTGTACAGCATTGCCATCGACGGCCGTGTGCTAGCCTTCGCAGTTTTGCTTTCGGCGACGACCGCCCTGATCTTCGGATTGCTCCCCGCGTGGAAAATGTCACACTCGGACCCAGCAACTGCTCTGCGAGAGGGCGGACTCAATGTAACCTTCGGCCGTCAGCGTAACCGGCTGCATCACGCGCTCGTCGTGACTCAAACCGCATTGGGTTTCACTCTGCTCATCGGCTCTGGATTGTTGATTCGCAGTATGGTGAACATACTTCACATCGACCCTGGCTTTGATGCGGCGCACACGGTGTTCTTCGATGTCGCGCTGACCAATAAGCGTTATCCAGACCCGCGCAAGGTCGACTACTACAAACGTCTTCTGCCCGAGCTTGCAGCGTTGCCCGGTGTCGAAAGCGTGAGCAGCGGCCATCCTCTGCCGATTCAGTGGGGAAGCGGGGAGTGGACCACTGTCACGATTGCGAATCATCTGAACTCACCGGATGATCCTCCCGGCGCCGGGGAAGCAGCGGTTATGCCCGGGTATTTTGAGGCGCTTTCAATTCCGCTTCTTCGCGGACGCACTTTCAACCCGCGCGACAACGACCCCGCGTCACCTCCCGTGGCAGTGATCAACCGAAGCTTCGCGCAGCAATTCTTCCCCGCGGAAGATCCTATGGGGCAGTACTTCACGCCCAAACTCGTTACCGGCGAGCCGGTCGTCGCCCGGCAGATTATCGGAGTCGTCGGCAACACCCGCACCAGCGACATGTGGAATCCATATCAGCCGCAGTTCTTTCTGCCCTACGGTCAGGACCCAACTCACCAGCGAACGCTGGTCGTAATGAAAGTCGCGGGTGATCCGCGCAACTATGAAACCGCAGTTCGCCGGATCGTTGCCACCTTGGACGAAGACGCTCCGGTTTTCGACTATCGCAGCTTTGCCGAGACCATCCAAGCGCAGGCCGCGCAGCCCCGCTTCGAAGCCGTTCTGGTCGCGGGCTTCGCCGCAATCGCGCTGCTGCTGTCGGCCCTCGGCCTGTATGCAGTTCTTTCTTACGTCGTTTCCGAAAGAATTCGCGAACTCGGCCTCAGAATCGCGCTAGGCGCTTCGCGCTCTGACATTTTAAGCCTCGTGCTGCGGCGCGCCCTGATTCTCGCAACTCTCGGCATCGGGATCGGAGCATCCGCTTCGATCTTCGCCGCCCGACTAATCACCAATACTTTATTTCAAGTCGCCCCCCTGGATCGGTCAGTTTTCCTGGCCGTGACCCTGGTGCTGATACTTGTATCCATGATCGCCGCGCTCATGCCCGCCCTGCGAGCCGCCCGAGTCGACCCCATCCGCACGCTCCGGGAGCAGTAGGCACCGGAGTTTGATCAGCAAGGTTTGTTGTCCCACAAAATAGTTAACCATAGTTTATAATCTGCTATATACTTGCGCTAATAGTTTGAGCCGTGACCGAAGGCTCCTCTGGGCCCTGCTTCTCCTCGATGAACGAGACAACCACAACGCCGAACCCGCGCAGGGAATTGCCGTCGCACGCCGCAGCCCAATCCACCCCCGACAACCTCGTCATCACCCACGAAGACATTGACCGCGCCCACGACCGCGAGCGCGTCCGCACCACCCGCTCCCGGCGCGGCCCCTGGTTCCGCGCCCGCCTGCTCTGGCTCCTCATCGGCCCCGGCATTCTCGTCATGCTCGGCGAAAACGACGGCCCCAGCATGCTCTCCTACGCCGCCACCGGAGCCCGCTTCGGCATCGGCTTCTTCCTCCCCTTCGTTGTGCTCACCTTCGTCATGGCCTGCGTGGTCCAGGAAATGACCGTGCGCCTCGGCGCCGCCACACACCGCGGCCACGCTGAACTCATCTTCGATCGTTTCGGCCCCTTCTGGGGATGGTTCTCCATGATCGACCTCATGGTCGGCAACTTCCTCACCCTGGTCACCGAGTTCATCGCCATCCGTGCCGGCCTGGGATTTTTCGGCGTGCCCCCCGCGGTCTCGGTCCTCGGCGCATGGATTGTCCTCTTCGTGGCTCTGATGGCCCACCGCTACTGGACCTGGGAACGCATCACCCTCGTCGCCGCAATGTTCAACCTCGTGTTCATCCCTGTCGCCCTGCTCAGCCATCCTCACTGGGGGGCGATTGGCAGCGCACTCCTCACCTGGAAGCCGCTCCCCGGCGGCCTCACCCAGGAAACCGTCCTCGTCCTGCTATCCGATATTGGAGCGACCGTCACGCCCTGGATGCTTTTCTTCCAGCAGAGCGCCATCGCCGACAAGGGCCTCACCACTCACGACATCCGCTTCGGCCGCATCGATACCATACTGGGCGCGGCTTTGGCCGCTCTGGCCGCGCTGGCGACAATCGTGGCCGCCGCTCCGCTGTTCGCCCACGGCATGTCCACTGGCAACTTCGAAGCCGCCGAGTTCGCCCAAGCTCTCCAGCCTTTCGTCGGACATTGGGGCTCCGCGCTCTTCGCGCTCGGCATGTTTGAAGCAGGCATGGTCGCCGCCGTCACGATTTCAACCTCCTCGGCATACGCCTTCGGCGAAGTCGCCCACCGTCCCCATAGCCTGAATCTCCCCTTCGATCAGGGAAAGAGTTTTTATCTCGTGCTGATTCTCGAAGCCGCCGCCGCCGCCGGATTAGTCCTGATCCCCGGCATCCCCCTGGTTTACATCGTCCTCATCGTGAACGTGATCGCCGTGCTGGCCATGCCTCCCGCTCTTCTGTTCCTCTACATGCTGGTCAATGACCGCGAAATCATGGGAGACCTCGTCAGTCCCTCGTGGGCAAACATTCTCGCGCTCGCAGTCGTCGTCATCCTGGTCGCCGCCGGAATCCTGTTCGGCGTTAGCGTAGTCGCGCCCCATGCCCTCACCTTCATTGGAGGTAAGTAGATGAAAGCAGAAATCAGCCGTGGAAGAGCGGCGCCTTTAGCGCCGCGTAAAGCGGGCAGAGTGAATCCGGGCTTTAGCTCCGGAGGTTTTGGGTGGCGCGGTTTTGGGTGGCGCAGCGCTTTCAGCGCTGCGATCAAGCCCTCCCTTTATTCAAGGGCTTTAGCCCCTGAGGGCACACCTTCCACCCCACCCGGAGGAGCATCCTAAGATGGACCCACACTTCAATTCCGCTCCCAGCGCCGATGTCAGCGGCGAAGACCTCGCCTCGGTCGTCGCCTCTCTCGAACCCGACCAACTGATCTCCGAAAAAGAAAAACATCACTGCCCCCGCCGCCGGTTGACCCGCACCGAAATGATCCTCTTCTGGGCCCTCCGGTTTTATCTCGTCTTCATGTTCGGAGTCGTTATTTATCAAATCTTGACCGGCGCACGATAACTTGCTTGTGAGAAGAAAGAAATAGGTCTGGAAACATGATCCGCGCAGTGCACATCACGCTTGTTCTCGCAGTAGTTGCACTGCTCTCTCCCCGCACATTCGGCCAGGGAGAGACCACCAGCGCGATCGTCGGCCAGGTCTCCGACGCGTCCAACGCCGCCATCCCCGGTGCCGTCGTCACGGTCACAAATCGCGACACCGGCGCCACCCGAACAGTTCAGACCGACGACTCCGGCCGCTTCGACTTTCCCCAGCTCAAGCCCGGTAGTTACTCGGTGCGAGTCGCAGCTGCGGGCTTCGCGCCCCAACAAAATAACAGCGTGTTCTCCGGTCTGGGCCAGAAGCAGACCGTCGACTTCAAGCTCAAAGTCGCTCAAGCCAGAGAAACCGTCGAGGTCAGTTCCTCGCCTCCGCTCATCAACCCGGAAGATGCCAACACATCAACCAACCTGAACGCGCCTGCGCTCGAGAATCTCCCCAATCCCGGCGGAGACTTGACCTACCCTCTGCAATTCGCCCCCGGCGCTCTCATCAACACAGCCGGCAGTGGCAACGATTTTGTGGGCGGCACCAACGGTTACGGCAACGTCGAGTTCAACGGCCTGCCTGCGCTCTCCAACGGTTACATCGTCGACGGACTCGAAACCAACGATCCCCTCACCAATCTCAACAGCGGCCTCTCCACCAACCTCGTGCTCGGGCTGAATTCCATTTCCGAAGTGACCGTCAACACTCTTTCGTACTCCGTCGATCAGGGCCGCTACGGCGCGTCCCAGGTCAACTACGTCACCAAGTCCGGCACCAACGACTTTCACGGAAATCTCTACGAATTGTGGAATGGCGCCCTTCTCAACGCGGCGGATTATTTCACCAACGCGACTCCGGGCAACCACAAGCCCGGATCGACCGTGAACCACTTCGGAGGCAGCCTCGGCGGTCCTATTCTCCATGACAAACTGTTCTTCTTTTTCGATAGTGAATGGGTTCGCATTGCACTGCCCATTGTCACGCCGACCACGGTTCCCACGGTCGCTTTCCAGCAATACGTTTTGCAGCAGCTTCCGCTCGGTGGCACCGACTCGGTCACCGGATCGACTTATCCCGCAGAGCCGCAGCTGGTCCCGTTCTATCAGCAGATGTTCTTGCTCTACGGCAACACCACCGGGTCGCCACTAGCCATACTCGGCTGTCCCTTCGATGTAGGCGGAGGCCCGCCCGCAATTGCCAATGACGGAAACGGTTGCGCGAATCGCCAAAGTGTCTCGCACTCCAGCGACGACCACGAGCAGGTCCAGACCGCTCGCATCGACTACAACCTCAACGAGAAGAACATTGCCTGGTTCCGCTTTCAGGCCGACACCGGCCTGCAAGCCGCGTGGACCGACCCCATCAACCCCCTGTTCAATGCAATTTCTCCGCAGCCTCTCTACTCTTTCGCGGCCGGACACACGCACGTCTTTTCCCAACATCTGGTGAACTATTTCAATCCGGCTTTTTCCTGGTACGAGAGCCTGTTTGCGCCCAACGACTTTCAGAAAACACTTTCCGCATTTCCGATTGTGCTGCAAGGCAGCGGCGCCAACGCTCCATTCACCAGCGTCGGAGGACTGGACAACACCTGGGTGCAGGGCAGGCGCGCAACCCGCTTCTTCATCAACGACAACCTTGCCTGGAGTCACGGCGCGCACGAACTGCGCTT
>JGI26340J50214_10000201_pt1 | contig 21312 bp, 23 predicted proteins | sample BogFormECP12_OM2_FD_50214 | JGI IMG/M metagenome (IMG submission 50214)
GCCGAACATGGCTACCGCTTTGCCTGCGGGCATCTTGGGCCGCGCGGTGGTGCACAAGGCGTTTTGCAATTTTTCCGGCTCGTTCAGCCAGCCCAGGCCGCGGAGCAACTGCTCGCGCGCGATGCGCCCATTCGTGGCGCCGCCGGAGAGCCATGCCAGCGGGCCGCGCGGGCGCACGATGGGATCCATGAGGCGGCCAGTGGCCTGACCATCGCGGAATTCCAGGCGATTGGCGATGAAATGCTTTACGCCGAAATGCGCGGCCAGGGGGCGCAGCACGCTTTCGAGCAACTGACCGACGAGCACCACGTTTTCGCCCCTGCGTACTGCAGCGACTAATTGCTCCGCGGCTTCGCGCCGCAGTTGCGGCTTCAGGACGTAGTGAAAATACTCTTCACCGAGGAGATCCAGGCGGTCGCGCGAGACGCNGCGTAGTAGAGTGTGCAGGAAGCGCGTGGCAAAGGTGCGGTTGGCGGCGTAAGCAAAGGGGCGCACCAGCGCCATGCCGGCCATGCCCGCGCGGCGCACCCAGCGTTCGGAGAAGCTCTGCCCATTCCAGGTGAAGAATCCGACGGGACGCAGCGCGCCGAGTTCGAGCAGGGAGCCTTCCACGCGCCAGTAGGTCACATCTTCGCCTAGCGCGCGCACCACGGAATTCTGCGAATTGGAATGAGTTTCGAGCATACCTGCCGGGCGATCGCTATCGTGCGCCAACACTCTGCATGACGAGCAACGCTACACACGTATCTGCCATCCGCATACGTGGAAATGGCCTGAAGGACAAAACACCTGCGCCCGAAACGATCCGGATTCCCCCGGACTCACGCGGGCGGCGCTGCAAGAGAAGCATCAAAATATCATCCCTCCTAGGTTCTCGCAATACAGAGCGAAGCCCGACACGTTGCGTTCATTCGGGCTCCTGGCTCTGGCACAGCAGTTTGTGACGTGTGCGGGCGCTAAGCGTTCATTCCGCTAGATTCAGGTCCATGATAGGCCCGAAACCGACGGCCTCGCGGATCCGGCGGGCCGTGGCCCCCTTCTTATACGCCCCAGCCGTAGCGTTCGGCGTGTTCGAGGGTACGCTGCATCTCTTCGCGGAGGATTTCCATGAAGGCCGTGCCGCCAATGGCCTTTGCGCCGGGTTCGATGATGTCGGGGGTGCGGTAGCCGCCGCCGAGGACGCGGGTCAGGGATTGCTCGACCCACTCGGCTTCCAAGGTTAGGCCGAAGGCGTCGCGCAACATCATGGTGGCGCTGAGGATGCTGGCCACAGGATTGGCGGAGTCCGTACCCACGAGGGACGGGGCGGAGCCATGGATGGGTTCAAAGAGCGGTGCGGTGCTGCCGAAGCTGGCGCTGGGGATGAGGCCGATGGAGCCGACCAGCGCGGCTGCGGCATCGCTCAGAATGTCGCCGAACATGTTGGAGCTGAGCATCACGTCGAATTGCGCGGGGCGCAGCGTCAGCTGCATGGCGGCGTTATCGACGTACATGTGCTCGACCTTTACGGTGGGATATGTTGCGTTCATGGCGACTACCGTGCGACGCCAGAGCTGTGAACTGGTGAGCACGTTGGCTTTATCGACGGAGCACAGGCGGCGGGAACGATCCTCGGCGCGGGCATAGGCGAAGGCCGCTACTCGTTGGATCTCGGGAGTGGAGTAGGACTCGGTATCCCAAGAGCGCTCGACGCCGTTTTCCGTGACGGTGCCGCGTTCGCCGAAATACATGCCGCCAGCCAGCTCGCGGATGATTTCGAGATCCAGGTCGCCGAGGCGTTCGCTTTTCAGCGGGGAAATGCCGCGCAGGGGATCCCAAACCTTCACGGGGCGAACGTTGACGTAGAGACCCATGCCCTTGCGCAGGTCGAGCAGGCCGGTTTCCGGGCGTTTGCCTACGGGCAGGCTGTCCCACTTGGGTCCGCCTACTGCGCCGAGGAATACAGCGTCGGCGGAGCGGCAGGCGTCCAGCGTGGAGGCGGGGAGTGGCGTGCCGGCGGCATCGATGGCAGCGCCGCCTACGGGCAGCTCTGCGAAATCGAATTGATGATCGAACTCTTTGGCGCATTCGCGCAGCACGGAGGAGGCGGCGCGTGTTACTTCCGGGCCGATGCCGTCACCGGGCAGGAGGACGATGGTCTTCTTCATGGAAGAGGCCTTTCGCTAATAGTAGCAGGGCGATGGGAAGCCCCAAAAACAAAAGATTAACGCAGAGACGCAGAGTGCACAGAGCAACGCGGAGAAGAGCGCGCTCGAGTGCCGCATTGTGGTTAGGCGGCGGAAGTGGCTTCCGCGGCGAGCGTGGAGCCGCGGCGCAGGACTTCGTGCGCTATAGCTACTACGTCGCGGGGGCGCACTTGCTTGGATTCGTCGGCCAGTGCGGTGACGCGCTTATACACTTCGCCGAGTTCCACATCCGTGGGTTCGTAGCCCAGGTCGCGCAAAGATTCGCGCAGGGCGTTGCGGCCAGAGTGCTTACCCAGAACCATGGAGCGCTTGGGAACGCCTACCATTTGCGGGGACATGATTTCGTAAGTCAGGGGATTCTTGATGATGCCGTCCTGGTGAATACCGGCTTCGTGAGCGAAAGCGTTGGCTCCGACGACGGCCTTGTTGGGCGCAACCTGAGCGCCGGTAATTTCGGAGAGGAGGCGGCTGGCGGGGAAGAGCTGCTCGAGGTTGATGTTGGTGGTGACGCCAAAGCTCTCCTTGCGCACGGCGAGGGCCACCACGACCTCTTCGAGAGAGGCATTGCCGGCGCGTTCGCCGATGCCGTTGATGGTGCACTCGATTTGGCGNACNCCNGCNCGAATGGCGGCGAGGGAGTTGGCTACGGCCAAGCCCAAGTCGTCGTGGCAATGGGCGCTTAAGGTGATGCCATGCGCGTCGCCTAGTGAGGCGCGAACCTTGCGGAACATCTCGCCATACTCTTCGGGAACAGCGTAGCCGACGGTGTCCGGCAGATTCAGGACGGTGGCACCGGCTTCGATCGCGACCCTGCACACGTTGCAGAGAAAATCGATGTCCGTGCGGCCCGCATCTTCGGCGGAGAATTCGACTTCGCCTACGTGCTGGCGGCCCAGGCGGATCATGGCGGCGATGGAGTCGAGGGCCTGCTCACGGGTCATGTTGAGCTTAACTTTGAGGTGTAGGTCGGATGTAGCCAGGAAAATGTGCAGGCGGGAGGAAGCAGCGGGCTCAAGGGCTTCGACGGCGGCCATGACATCGTCTCTGCGGGCGCGCGCGAGGGCGGCGATCGGCACACTGCGAATTTCTTTGGCCACCTGACGCACGGCTTCGAGGTCGCCACGGGAAGAGATTGGAAAGCCCGCTTCGATGACGTCCACGTTGAGGGCGGCGAGTTGATGCGCCACGCGAATTTTCTCCGCGGTATTCATGGAAAACCCGGGCGACTGCTCGCCGTCGCGGAGCGTGGTATCGAAAATGCGGACTACGTCCATGGAGTCTCCCCCTTCTAGTAACGCAGAGGCGGGCGTTCCAGTCAAATTTATCTTTATTCTGCTTTTGATAACTCTGCCTTATACTGCTGAACGTGCAGCTTTGCCGGGGATAAGCGGTTCTTAAGCGGAGTACACAGAGTTCGCATTGAAGAGGTGGGCGGCTTTTATGGATTTGGGAGAATTGCAGGTTTTTTTGATGGTGGCGAAGGAAGGGAGCTTTTCGCGTGCGGCGGAGCGGCTCTTCAGGACTCAGCCGGCGATCAGCTTGACCATCCGCAAACTTGAGGATGATCTGGGCCAGCCCTTGTTTGTGCGGGGGGCTCGGCCGGTGCGGCTTACGGATGCGGGCACTTTGTTGCGCGAGTATGCGGAACGGCTCATCAATTTGCGCGACGAGGTAAGGAAAGGGCTGGATGAGCTGGAGGGTTTGAAACGCGGGGAGCTTTCGCTGGGCGTGAATGAAAGCTCAATTCATGCACTGCTGCCCGCGCTGGCGGTTTTCCGGGAGAAGCATCCCGGAGTGCAGGTGCGCGTGAACCGCATGTCCTCGCGGGATATTCCGCATGAAGTGCTAAATTACCGGCTGGATTTGGGAGCGATTTCTTTTGTACCACGCGATCCGCAATTACAAGCCACAGAGATTTTGAAGGACGAGCTGACGCTGGTGGTGCCGCCGAAACATGCGCTGGCGAAGAAGAAGGAAGTCGATATTCCGGAGTTGAGTGAGGAAAGTTTTATCGCGCACAGCGTGGAAAGCCCGTTCCGGCGACGGGTGATCGAGCTTTTTGCGCGGCACCGAACGGATTTGAAAATGCCCATCGAAATGCCGACCATCGAGAGCATCAAGAGATTTGTGCAAATGGGCATGGGCGTGGCCATCGTGCCGCGCATGTGCGTGCGCTGGGAGATTGAGCACGGGTGGATGAAAGAAGTGAAGATACGGCAGATGAGCATGCCGCGGCATGTGTATATGGTGTCGCGGCGCGGGGCGCGGCTGCCGCATGCGGCGACGGAGTTGCTACGAATCTTGAAAGAAGAGTAGGACGGCACAGCTTGTCTGACAGTTCCAGTACTCCTCACTGTGTGACCAAAGTCTCGGTATGGTTGCTCCCTTCAAATGGGGTAAGCTGCGGGTAGCTTATGGCCAGCGGACTCGCCATTCTCGCGTTGGGCTTTTTTTTGGGAATGCGGCATGCCACGGATCCCGACCACGTCATCGCTGTCTCGACCATCGTGAGTCGTGAGCGGTCCATGGTGAAGGCCGGGCTGATCGGCGCGCTCTGGGGTCTGGGGCACACCATCACGATTGCCATCGTGGGTGCGGCGATTATTCTATGTGGGCTGGTAATACCCGCGCGCCTCGGACTGACCATGGAATTTTCCGTGGGACTGATGCTCATCCTGTTGGGCATTCTGAACCTGACGGGCGCGATGAAGTGGCTTACGGAGAAGCTTTCTCCTTCGCACTCCGCCGTTAGCGGCGAGCATAGCCACGTGCACGCGCATGGCACGGCATTGCATGTGCACCGCCATACGCACGCTCCGGAGAATACGCATCATGGCGACGCTGTGCCGCCGCCCGCGTGGCTGCGTGGCCCCTTCGCCAAGCTGGGAATTTTTCACACATTACGGCCGCTGTTCGTGGGACTGGTGCACGGGTTGGCAGGCTCTGCCGCAGTGGCGCTGCTGGTGCTCAGTACCATTCGCGAACCCAAATGGGCGGTGGCGTATCTGGTGATCTTTGGCGTAGGAACGATCGCCGGGATGATGCTAATTACCACGGCGCTGGCGCTGCCCTTCAGCTTTGCTGGGTATCGATTTGCGTGGCTGAACCGCAGCCTAGTCACCGGCTCGGGATTGCTCAGCCTTGGATTTGGGTTATTTGTGGCCTACCACATCGGTTTCGTGGACGGACTGTTCACCAGCCACCCGGTTTGGACCCCGCAATAAGATTCGCCGGGCAAGCAGGGAAATCATCTCAGAAAATACTCAGACGCTGGTGAGCGCCTCGGCCGCGCTCGGATAGATGGGCAACAGCTTCACCAGGCCGGAAACCTGCATCACTGCGACGCCTTGGGGCGTTAAAGCAGCGAGAGCAAACTTCTTCCCGGAACTCTTGCGGTGCACGAACAGCTGAACCAGCGCGCCCACCCCCGCCGAATCCAGAAAGGTAACGCCGCTCATATCGAGGACCATCGCGGGCGTGGGGTCGGGCCTGAGCTGGGTGATAAAACTGTGCACCGTCTCCAGGCTCAATTTGCCGTTAAGTAGTAGAACCAGACGGGCTTCGGAGGATTCTGGTTGCTTCACAAACTCCAGGTTGGCGAGTGTCATAAGTCGGGAAGATTAGCGCAAAGCCCCGGGGAAGAATATGAATATCTTGTTAACGCGAAATTTCGGGGCTAGACTGCGGCCAAGGCGGGAATCGCGGCCCATAGTCCGTCCGCTCACTTTCAAGAATACTCTTAGGTTTTTGAACTGTTTGTTAGACTTCCCTCGATGCTCCAAGTCATTCCTGGCTATTTCGCCACAGAGACGCGATAGACGATGTTCGCGGCGTCGTCGGAAACCAGCAGCGAGCCATCTGACGCGACGGTTACGCCCACCAGACGGCCATACACTTCGGATTTCGCGGGATCCGGCACCAAGCCGGTCATAAATTCCTCTGGTCCAGCCACGGCCTTGCCGTTTTGAAACGCTACAAACGCGATTTGGTAGCCTGCCAGGTGGGAACGATTCCACGAACCATGTTCGGCGATGAAGGCTCCGCCGCGATACTTTTGCGGGAATTGCGTGCCGGTATAAAACGCGAACTGCAGCGGAGCATGATGCGCGCCGAGCAGCACATCGGGGACGATGGCCTTGCTTACCAGCTCCGGCTTTTGGGGATTGACGCGCGGATCCACGTGGTTACCGATGTAGCTGTAGGGCCAGCCGTAGAATCCACCGTCTTGCACGGAGGTAAAATAATCTGGCGGCAGGTCGTCGCCCAGGCCGTCGCGTTCGTTGACGGAAGTCCAAACTTTGCCGCTCTGCGGTTCCACTGCCAGGCCAACTGGATTGCGCAGTCCGGTGGCGTACGGGCGCGCGTTCTTTCCATCAGGATCGCAAATGGTGATGGCCGCGCGCGGGGGTTCGCCGCCGTTTATGTTGCCTTCGGAACCGACGGCGACGAGCAGATGCTGGCCATCGGCGGTGAAGGCCAGATTTCGCGTCCAGTGGCCGCCGTGCGGCAGGTCCATCAATTTTTCGGCGTTGCCAGTGCGTTTGGAGGTTTTGGCGTCGTAGGAGAAACGAAGAACTGCGTCAGTGTCGCCGACGTACACGTAGCCCTCATGAAACGCGATGCCGAACGGGCGGTTGAGGCCCGAGGCGAACTCTTCGCGTTGTTGCGCGCTGCCGGAATGTTGGGCATCCCGCAAGATATAGATTTCCCCGGCACCAGAGTCGGCCAGAAAGATATCGCCGTTTGGGGCGGCGGCTAGAAAACGCGCTTCCTTAAAGCCGGAGGCAAATACGTTCACGCGGAATCCCGCGGGTACCGTGGGCAAGAATCCCTGCGGCGGATTCGTCTGTTCGGGGGGATTTCCCGCGGACCGGGTGGCAAATGGCGCTGGCAGGTCCGGCGATTTGCCGTTTGTGACTTGCGCGCTCGCGGACGCAGCAATGAACCCGCAGCTGAGTCCCACGGCGGCGAAGGTGAGTTTCACGTTCATAAACGGGCCTCGTACGACCAGTAGGAATCACGGCGAAGACCCGGCTGGGCTGCGCCTGTATCTGAGATGTTTACCAGGGTGATTCCGTTCCATCGCCGGGCCCAGCCTTGGCATCCAATTCATGTGTAACCTTCGACGCGCTGGGAGTCTAATAAAGGGAACGCCATGCCTACACCGCACATCGGCCGCACCATCGCCATAGGGATTATCGTTTTGCTCGTAGGGTGGACGGCTCTCCGCTCGCTAGGTGCCCGGCCGCCAGCCATGCCGAATGGGCCGATGCCCAGGCCGGCGGTGGATGCGCCGGTGGCGTCTGCCAAAGCCAAACAGACCGCCGTACTTGCCGGCGGCTGCTTCTGGGGAGTGCAAGCGGTCTTCAAGCACACCAAGGGTGTACTTTCGTCCACCGCGGGCTATGCCGGCGGTTTCGTGAAAGATCCAAGCTATGAAGCGGTTAGCACCGGGATGACCGGGCACGCTGAATCCGTCCAGGTGGTGTACGATCCGTCGCAGATCACCTACGGCCAGTTGCTGATGATCTATTTCTCCGTGGTTCATGACCCCACGCAACTCGATCGCCAGGGTCCCGACACTGGCTCCCAGTACCGCTCATCGATTTTCTATACTTCGGAGGAGCAAAAACGGATTGCGGAAGCGTACGTAGCTCAACTGACAGCCGCGAAGGTCTACGCGCGCCCGATCGTCACCAAAATCATTCCGCTCGATAAGTTTTATACTGCCGAAGAATATCATCAGGACTACGCCGAGCATCATCCGGACAATCCCTACATACAGGTCTGCGATATTCCGAAACTTGACGCGTTGAAACGGGAATACCCCGAGTTGTACCGTCCGAACTGATTCGGTCTCCGGAATCAAAGCCACCGCCGATGGTGGCGCTTTGGCCACACGCTGCAAATGCCAGCAACCCGCGCGCTATAGTGCTAGCTGGGTCTTCCGCGCGCAGTAAATCCTTGTCAGCCAGGAGTTCAACGTGAGAGCGATCATAAGCGTTACCGTGCTGCTCGCCTGCCTAAGCGCTTCGGCGGCGGCGCAAGATAGTCATAGCCATGCAGCCACGAAGCCAGTGGTTGTGGACATCAAGAACACGCAGGGGGAAAGCGTGGGCACCGCCAGCCTGACGCCTTCGCCGGACGGCGTGAAGTTCAAGCTGGATATCAAAAATCTTCCACCGGGCCAGCACTCCATGCACATCCACCAGAATGCCAAGTGTGAAGCTCCCGACTTCAAATCCGCCGGACCGCATTTTAGCGCCGCGGGTCACGCCGCCGGCGGTCCGATGGCTGGGGACATCCCGAATTTCTTCCTGATTGTGGCCGCCGACCGCACAGCGCACGTCACAGTGGTGGCACCCAACGTCACCATGGGCACCGACGATCACTCCGTCTTCAGCAACGGCGGCACAGCGCTGGTCATTCACGCCGCGGAGAGCGGGGAGCCTGGAACTCCCGCGCGCATCGCCTGCGGCGTCATCAGCAAGGCTGAGTAGTTTCCGCTGGTATGCGCCCTCACAGGTGATTCCGAGCGCCGCGAGGAATCTGCTTGCTAAGTTCAGACGAACAGCAGATTCCCGCCTGCTTCGGGAACCGAACATCGCCCGCTGGCCCGCCGCCTAGGCCGGGGCCGGACTGCTCTGCAAACCCGATTGACTAGCCCCAGACTTTGCGGTACTACTGCTCTGCGCACTCGTACGTCCCTCCCTCTGCCGCAGTTAGCGTGCGCACACTCAAACTACAGGAGCTCACCTTGTCTACAAAAGTACAACCCATCCCCGAAGGTTATCGTTCGGTTTCGCCCGCCCTCACGTGCAAGAACGCCGCCAGCGCCATCGACTTTTACAAGAAAGTCTTCGGCGCCACGGAGGTTGTACGCATGGACGGTCCCGGCGGCGTGATCATGCATGCCGAATTGCAAATTGGCGACTCCCGGATTTTCGTCTCCGATGAATTCCCCGGGATGTCGCAAGCCCCGGATGCGCAAGCACCCGCTTGCGTGAAGGGGTCTGGCATTTTTGTGTACACCGAAGACGTCGACTCCGTGGTGCAACGCGCCACCGACGCCGGCGCCCGCATGGACATGCCGCTACAGGACATGTTCTGGGGCGACCGCTACGGCAAATTCACCGATCCTTACGGACACAGCTGGGCGGTCGCCACGCACACGGAAGACGTGGCTCCCGAAGAAATGCAGCGGCGCTCAGAAGCCTTTTCCAAGCAGATGGCGCAATCCGCCGGAGCCTGACGGCAACATCCACGGATTGAGAAGCGGCCCGGCACATCGCGCGACGCGGTTGCCGGGCTCTCTGACTTGGCAGTCGCAAATCACAGCCGCTAGCTGTCGCGCAGCAATCTTTCCAGGCCTTCTACGAAAGCAAATTCCGCCGCGTGCATTTTCTTTGCTGCCAATTCCACGGTGAAAAATTCCGCCCGGTCAATCTCTGGGAAGTCCTGGAACTTACCGGACTTTGGCGGCCACTCCATCCGGAACGTGTTGCTGCGCAGCGCCGCCGGATCGCAGTCGCCGCGAAACGCCCAGGCCACCACGCGCTTTCCGCTTTTGTGCTGTATGCTGCCGAGTTTCAGATACGGGCCTTGCGGTTGCATTCCCGTCTCCTCTCGGAACTCCCGCCGCGCCGCCGCGAATTCGTCTTCGCCCGTTTCGATACCGCCCTTGGGTACGAACCAGGCCCCAGCATCCTTGCGCGACCAATACGGCCCGCCCAGGTGCACAAGCAGCACTTCCAGTTTGTGCGCTGGCGTCCGGTACATCAGCAGTCCGGCGCTAACCTTGTCTTTCTTCTTGGCTGTGTCCATGGTCGTGGGATCGCCCGCCGCGCGCCTCGCGCAATTGTAGAGCTAGTGCGTCCTGACTCCCAAGGCGCTGTCCCGGACCTCATCCCCTGCGAAGGCTGCGCAAGTCCTATCCGCTGGTCCGCGGCGGGGCCAATCCTGCAATACCTCTTTGAGGGAATCCGCGGAACAATTGCCCCTTCAGCCCCTACCAGCATTGCATTCTTCTAATCATCCAGCTTTTGGCAAGCTCGAGTGGAGCTTCACTATGGTCGAAATCAAGGGATCCGTGATTCTGGACTCAATCACCGGGATCAAGAAACGCGACGGCGCGCAGGCCTACGAAGAGCTGGTGGCCCTCCTCGACGAAGACACCAAACGCATGTTTCAGGGCGTGATTTCCGGCTCCAGCTGGTATTCGCTCGAGCTCTTCCTGCGCTTTCTGGCTGCCGAGGTGAATAAGTCCGCCAACGGCAATGAAGAAGTCCTGGTGACGCGCTCCGAGAAAGTCATCGAGCGGCAACTGCGCGGAATATACAAGGTTTTCGTGAAGCTGGGTTCGCCGGAATTCTTGATGAAGCGCATCGCGGCCGTGCATATGACCTATTTCAACGGCGTGGCCATCGAGTTCACTTCGCTCGGCCCCGGCAAAGCCACCATTCGCTACACCGGGTTCGAGGCCAAACACCGACTCATCGGCCTGACTATCGTCGGCTTTTTCCGCAAAGCGCTGGANCTTTCCGGCGCCACCGAGCGCGATGTGCGCTTCACCACGCGAATCGAGGAAGCCAAGGGCTACGCCGACCTGGCCGTTTCCTGGAAATAATCTCCCGCAAGGTTACGCTGCGAAAATCTTTCCATGTTTATTTGCCTGCGGGTACTGTGACCAGAGGCGCTCCCGGCAGGTGCTCCTTCTTCCAACGCATGGCCGTGGCGATGCGCGTGCGCCCGCTGGGATGATCGAAGAAAACGATCTCTTCGAGCCGCCCCGGACTCATTTTGCGGTATTCCCCGAGTTTCAGGTCCACTTCGGCTTCGCCGTCCGGCTGCTGCGCGGCGTTCAGCCCGTACATATCGGCTTCCATTTCCTGGGTGCGCACCGCGGAATTGAACACCGGCGTCATCGCAAAACTGAAAATGGAAAGAATCAGAACGGCCAGCGGCAGCACTGCGACATCGGTAATCTGCCGCACGTTCCAGGCTGCGCCCCAGCGCGCCAGACACCTCGTCAGCCCCCAGTTCAGATACGAGAACGCGATGAGGGCCATGACGATCAGGAACAGCGCAAATTTGTAGCTGTGATTGAGCACGTAATGGCCCATCTCGTGACCCATCACCATTTCGATTTCGGCCATCGAGCAGCGTCGCAACAGATTGTCGTTCAGGGTGATGCGTTGCGTTCCCAGAAAGCCGCTGACGTTGGCGCTCACGCGGTTGGACTGCCGAGAGGCATCCACTTCGTAAACATCCGTCGCCGGAATTCCATTGGCGCGCGCCAGGCTCAGAATCGGATCGCGGACCGTGGCGTCTTGCAGCTTGGTGTAGGTGTTGAACAGCGGGAAAACATACACTGGCGCAATCAACTGGATAAACAAAATCACCACGATGCTGCCGGCCGCCGCCCACACCCACCAGTTGCGCCCCAGCTTGCGCACGATGCCCATCACCAGGGCTACAAACAGGGACGTGCCAACCACGGAAAGGGCCAGGGCAATCAGCTGTTCCTTGAACCACGGACCGAAGGTTTGATTCAACAGCCCGTACTTATGCTCGCGAAAATAACCCTCGTAAATGCCCATTGGCAGGGTCAGCAAAAACAGAATGAGCACAAACTGCACGCCGTAGATCATCGATTGCAGCGGCTTGAAACGCGTCAGTTGCAGTGCAAAATCGCGCATCTTTCTGGAGACGCCCGCGCCCATCAGAAAAATGCAGATCAGCGCGCCAATCAGGAAATCCCACAGTTGCAGCCAGTAGCCGCCCTCGAAGTAGGCGTTGGAAGCGGCGCGCTTTTCCGCGGGGATTTTCGCCAGGTACGCTTCCGTAGCGGCGTCGGCGTCGAAGGTCGCGTAGGTCTCACCATAGACGCTCTCGATCGCCGGCGGATGACTGGGCAGAACGGCCTTGGGCAGATCCGCGGGCAATGCCGTACTGGAAGTACTCACTTGCGCCATTCCCGGGGAGACGCTGACGAGCGCCAAGCCGGCCAACAGTGCACATCGCGTGATTTTCAAGACACGAGTTCCCATGAACGCTCCTGATCGATTGTGACGGTCCTTGAGCTATACGGTGCGGGCGCTTGGAAAGTTTCCTTTCTTGCGGCTCGGGCACGGAATGGCGCCGCGCGGGCGGCGGCCCCCGCCGTTCGCTTCCGCGTGCAGCAACAGTTAAAATGAACTGTGCTTCTTCGCGGCTGGTTTCGCATTCTATTTCTCTATGATGTTGCCGAAGCGTTCGACCTGGCGAAAATCCAGGAGCTCATCGGCACGCGCGGCGCGCCGCTGCGCCATGTCCTCCCCCGCCGCTCGCCGCAGTATATGCATTTTGCCAACCCGCCGATCGAAGAGGTTGGTGACCCGGTTACGCTGCCCTCCGGTGAGGAATTGGCATGCTCCATCAAGTATCACGCTTACGCTGTAGCCGTGGTGCAACTTGACGTCCCTTTCTCCTGTGATTGGGACGAGTTGATCGCTCAAGCCTCCCGCTGGATGGACTCTTCCGAAGTCGAGCCGCTGGCCCGCGCCACGCTGCATCGCCACCTGGAACGCGTCACTCCCGCGGTGGTAAAGCCGAACGCCGATTGGCTGGAAGAAAGCTATCTGATCATCGGGGTGCAAACCGCGCAGCATACCGCTCAACAAGCCAGCGGCACAGCCTGCAGTGGCGCGGAACTGCTCGCCACCCACGGCAACGAAATTGCCCGCCTGGTGCGTGGTGAATCCGCAGCGCTCTCTCCCAAGGCCACGGAAGAGGCGCTGCAGGGAAGTTTGTCCTACTATCCTTCCGATCTCGTGGTGATTGGCGCGTCCGGCGCCCTGGTGGTGGACGATTCCGAGGATGCCACGGCGACGGGGCAAGTGCTGGAATTCGCCAAAATGCAATTGCTGGAGTTTCGCTACTACGACCGACTGATGACCCAATTGCTTTCCGACGTCTACGACATGCTGGAACGCAAGCGCAACGTGCTGCTGGCGCGCTGGAGCCTGCCCCGCGAGGCTCATAGCGTGAACGCCATCCGCCTGGACGTGATGGAGCTGACCGAGCGCATCGACAATTCCATCAAATTCGTCAGCGACATTTACTACGCGCGCGTCTACCGCCTGGCCTCCACGCGCATCGGCCTGCCCGACTACCGCAACCTGGTGGATGAAAAATTGCGCGCCGTCGGCGAAATGTACGATTTCATGATGGACCAGTTTAATGATGCGCGGTCTTTCGTCATCGAACTGGGCATCGCCATCTTGGCGCTGCTCGACGTGGTTTTACTCTTGCGCGGACGATGATTCTCGCGTGCGCGAATCATAAGGTTTAAAAAAATTGATTAACCCAGGGCGCTCTACTGCTCGAGCGCAACCGCATTGGCGTTCAATACGCGTGTCAAATCCTGCGAAATCGATTCCGCGGTGGCCGTCAGTTGCTGCGCGGAGGGATCCAACTCCAGTTCGTAGCGGGCTGCCGGCGCATAGACGCTGACCGAAATTACCGGTCCGATATTGCCCGTCGGCGCCGGCTTCACCACCTGATATAAGGTTTGCTCGGGCTTGGCCAGATTGCCAATGCCGACGAACAGCACCATTTTCGGATCCGTGGTGATGCCCCCGATCACCATGCGCCGCAGTCCAGCGTTGGGGTCCACTTGTGCGAATACGCCGCGGATCACTACACCGCTCTCGGGACGCGAAGCCGAGCTTCGCAGTCGCCGCACCGTATAACCGGCTTTCTCGAGGGTCTGCACCAGCGCGGTCGCGGTCAGGTCCACCAGCCTTGCCGCTTGCGCTCGTGGCGAATTGTCTTGCGGGACATCGCCTTTCGGCGCTTCTTGTCTCGCGGGCGGTGCGGCTTCCGTGTCCGTGCGGGCTGGCGTGGATTTCACTCCATCGCTTGCCTGCGNGTCCGAGCCGTGCGCGGTCGCCGGGGAAGCACCGTCGGAGGGTGCCGCGCCCGCGGTNGGGGGCGCGGGAACCTGAGCTGCCGAACCCACGGTGCGGTTTGGCACCAATGCCGTAGCTGGCGCGTTGGTGGCTTCGATATCGAAATCCGCCACGTAAATGATGATCGATTTATTCGGAAATGCATCGCCCGACGGCGTCTGCGCAAACGCCGGGACGGCTGACGACACAAACAGAACCACGGTGGGCAGCACCGCGGCGGTTAGAAGCGAAGGGAGCCTCATCGCTGGCCTCATATGCTTAGATTACGCGGATGGGAGCGTGGATACAGGATGTCACAGCTGTGCTTGCAACACGCCGGGGAACGATGCATTTTGTCCGGGTAAGATACTGTACGAATGGACGGTTGCGACCGCAGTGAAGCCGCGAAACGGATCAGTCGCGAGACCCTCTTTTTGTAAGTGCCCGCTTCTTGCCGGCCCTTTTCGGTGTTTGTTTCTTCTTCGCCACGGTTTTTGCTGAAGACTTCTTTCGCGGTGGCGGCACTTTGATGGTTTCACCGCGAGCCAGGGCCGCGCGCGTTTTCTTCGGCAGCCGCGCGACCACAAGCTCATAGGAATTGCGAATCAGCGCCGCCAATTCCTCGCCGCTCAGAGCATCGCGCGTTTGCAACGCAACCCACTGCGCACGCGCCATATACGGCGCGGGAACGATGCTTTGCCGCTCGGTCAATTCGTAAAACTGTTCCGGCGCGGTCTTGAACGACAGCCACACTGGCGCAGGCTCCAGCACCGTATGCGTGAACATCCTTCCCGCAACCTTAAATGTTAGGTCGCTGCCCCAGATGACGTGCTCGGTAGCGCCGGGCAGCGACAGGCACAGTTCCCGCACCCATTCCGGATTCATGCGCGCAGTCTAGCCATGCGCGTCACCCACGGCAAGCGGCGTTTTTCGAGGCGCGCAGCGAACGCCCAGCGGATTTCGCCGCGCCTCCATAACAATGTGGTAGAGTGTCGCGGTAGTAGAGGGAAAACGGGCAGAGGAGGCTCCATGGACACTTCAGGAACGGCCGCCAGCATTGCGTCACACGCGACTCCCGCCGCGCTCTTGCACAAATGGTTCGACGAAGTTTGGAACGCCGGACGCGCCGAAAGCATTGATGAACTTTTTCCCGCGCACGCCGTGATGTGGGGCGTGGGGCGTCCAGAAGTTCCATCACAGGGCCCCGCGGAGTTCAAACAGTTCTACCACGCCATGCGCGCCGCCTGCCCCGACATTCACGTAAGCATCGAAAAAGCCGTGCAGGAAGGCGACACCGCCTTCGCCCGCTGGACCGCCACGCTCACGCACACCGGCGAAGGTCTTGGCATGCCGCCCACCGGGCGCGCGATCAAAATTTGCGGCATGTCCGCGTTGCGTGTCCGCGAGGGCGAAATCGTGGAAGGCTGGAATAATTGGGACCAGATCGGCCTGGCGCGTCAACTCGGCGTCCTCGATGGCCAAGCCGCGGAATTATTTCGTTGAACGGCTGGCACGTTTCGTGACACCGGCGTAGCATTTGAGTTGTACGCTGCGAGGATACGCCATGCCATACAATTCGCACCAAAGAGCCGCGGAACTGCACGACCAGGCTGCGCACGCACACCGTGCCGCTGCGGTCAGCCACGGAAAAGAAGATCACCAGACCGCCCACGAACACTCCAGGCAGGCCCTGGAGTATGCCAACCAAGCGCACGAAGCGTCTCAGGGCGCCTTCGCGAAATCGCTGGCGCATTCGGGAAAGCCGTAACCGTTTTGGTTGGCGCTCTCGGCGGCACGCATAATCGCGTTGCTCTAGTAATTTGCGTGCTCCGCGCACGCTCCAGCACGGCTACTGCGCGCTTTCGACGTCCAGCACAGGGGTCAACCAATTTCTTATGGCGCGGTCGAGTTGCTCCAGCTTGCCGGTGAAGAAATGATCTGCGTTTGCAACCTCTACGAAGGCATTTTCGCCGGGTAGCGACGCCACCAATTCGCGCGCTTTTCCCGTGTCGCCGTGCACGTCGTTACTTCCGTGGACGAAGAGTTTGGGCTTGCTGCAGCGCAGCAGAAACGAAAAGTCGGAACTATTTACGGGAATGCCGAGACCGATTAGCCGCGCGACGCGCGAATCTTCGCAGGCGGCCCCCAGCCCCACCCAGGACCCAAAACTAAATCCGGCAAGCAGAATTTTTGCGTGGGGGAATTCCGCGGCGAGAAAGTCCAGAGCCGCACGTACGTCCTCGATCTCACCGAGCCCACGATCATGAGAGCCCTCGCTCAAACCAGCGCCGCGAAAATTAAAGCGCAGTACTGGGAGGCCTAGAGCGCCCAGCGATTTCGCGGCTTGATACACCACTTTATTGTGCAGCGTTCCACCAAACAGCGGATGCGGATGGCACACCACCGCCGCCCAGCCCGGTGCCGAGGGCGGCTCCGCGCCGGATGACGCCTCGGTTGCCGCGGGCGTCCACAAAATCGCCTCCAGGCGCCCAACGGGGCCGTGCAGAAAGAAATGGCGCGAGTCGTGAGCGGCGGTCATCGCTGATTTAGAGTGTGGACGGCATCGCTGGGTGCACGGTGTGAGACAGTTAAATCAGAGTGTAACCCACCTGGGGAACAACTCTGAAGCGCCTTGCTTCGCTCTGCCATTCGGAGCCCAAATTCGCTATTGAAAACAAAGGGCGTACGCAAGGCTTATCACCTCGTACTAGGACAAAAATCTTGGATTTTCGCGTTGCAGTTTGCGGAGCCCGATGTTAGTTTTCAGCCAGTTGACGACAGCCCAGGGGGAATGATGAGTACTGGAGCGGAGCGCCGCGAAGCACGGCGGTTCACGATGAGTCTTCCCTTGCGGGTCTTGGGCGGTCCGCGCAACGGCCCAGAAATAGATACTGAAACCCGCGATGTCAGTTATCGCGGCCTGTATTTTATCGCCGAGAGCAATTTCGAGGCCGGTAAGCCTATTAACTTCGTGATCACTCTACCGGAGAACGTAACCGGCGGTGACGTGAAAATCCGCTGCCAGGGCGAAGTCGTGCGCGTGGAATCCGCCGTGAATGGCCGCAGAGGCGTCGCCGCCAAGATCGAACATTACGAATTTGTTCCCACCACCGCTGTGGTTTAAATCGGAATCGGGTTCCTCGCGCCGTTTTTCACCCCGTGAGCCACCACCGCTGCTTCGCCATCATATGTTCGGCATTCTTCCTAACGCTTGGAGCGGTGTGCTCCCTGGGTCGCTTCGGTGTACGCTGGTGAGGTCGAGGAGGGGAGCATGTACCACTACGACGCCAAGATCGCCCTGGAAGAATTGCAGGAAGATGCCTTGCTGCCGCATCCCGTAAAGCTGCGCGACATGATTCTGCGCACCAAACTCGGTCCGCAAGAAGCGCAACTGCTNAATCACGACTTTCAGGAGTATCTGACGCGCTTCGGCGAACTGCAGCGTACCGCACGCNCTGTGCTAGAACGACTCGCTGCCGGCCAGCCCAAAGCCACTTGAAGCCGCGCATCGCATGATCCTGCGTATCAACGCCAAACCTCGTGTGCTGCTGCTCTCCGCATCCTCCGGAGCGGGTCACGTACGCGCCGCGCAAGCGCTGGAAAAAAGTTTTCGCGCCCGCGGCGACTGCACCGTCGAACATGCCGACGCCATGAACTACGTCAGCAAACTTTTCCAGAATATTTACGAGAAGGCTTACATCACCATGGTTCGCCGCGCGCCGGGTGTCATGGGCATGCTGTACGACAGCACCGACCAGCCCTGGCAGCACGAAAGCCGCAGGCTCGCGCTGGACCGCTTGAACACCGCGCCGATGATCAAGCTGCTGAATGAAGTGCAACCGGACCTGTGTGTAGCCACTCATTTTCTGCCCGCGGAAATCATTGCCTGGCTGATTGCCAAAAAAAAGCTGCGCGCCCGCAACGCCATCGTCATCACCGACTACGACGTACACGCCATGTGGCTGTGCCGCACCGTGGACCGCTATTTCGTCGCGCTTCCGGAAGCCGCCGAGTATCTGGCACGCATCGGCGTCCCGCGCGACCACGTGCGCGTCACCGGAATACCGGTCGACCCCGTCTTTGCCGAACCGCTGGAACGTGCCAGCGCTCGAAAGTACTTCTCTTTGGATCACGAAGCCACCACCATTCTCGTGGCCACCGGCGGATACGGCGTGGGCCCGGTGGAACAGCTGGTGGGTTCGCTCCTCGCTTTGCGGCGGACTTGGCAAGTCGTGGCCATCGCGGGCAAGGGCGACAAAGTTCAGCGCCGATTGGAGCGCATGGCGGACGATGCTGGCACGCTACCCAGCGGCAAAGCGCGCCTGCGCGTGGTGGGCTTCACTACGGAAATGGACCGCTACATGGCCGCTGCCGACTTGCTGGTGGGCAAGGCGGGCGGGCTGACCAGTTCCGAGGCTATGTCTCGCGGCTTGCCCATGGCGCTGATCGAGCCGATTCCCGGCCAGGAAGAGCGCAACGCCGATCATCTACTCGAAGCGGGAGCGGCGATCCGCTGTAATAACCTGCCGGCCGCCGCGTGGAAAATCGCGATGCTGCTGGACGATGAGCCGCGCCTGGAGCGCATGCGCGCCGCGGCGCGGCGCATGGGCCGGCCGCATGCCGCGGCCGATATCGCAGAAGACGCGCTGCGGCTGGTAGACTGAAAGTATGGGAGCGTGGCGAATTTCAGAGCGTCCGCGAAATAATCTCATCCAACGTATACAGGCATAGACAGGCGGGCATTCCGCCAAGCGGAAAAGCTGGCGACGAAGGAATCGATGCGACGAAATACCTTGATGATTGATGCGGACGATACGCTGTGGGAGAACAACGTATTTTTCGAGAATTTGATCGAAGACTTTATCACCATGGTCGAGCCGTGCGGTTACGCGCGGGCCTACATCCGGCACATTCTGAACGAAACGGAACGAAAAAATATCCGCCAGTACGGCTACGGCGTACGCTCCTTCGGCCGCTCACTGGAAGAAACCTACCTGAAACTCGCCGAGCATCAGGCCAAACGCGAAACCCTGGCGCAGATTCACGAGCGCGTCGTCGACCTGGAGCGCACCCCGCCAAAAATCCTGGATGGCGTGCCGGAAACGCTCGCATATCTCACCCAGCGTCATCGCCTGATTCTCTTTACCAAGGGCGAGCCTGCGGAACAGGCCGCTAAAGTCGAACGCTCCGGTTTGCAGGGATTTTTCGAGTTTATCGAAATTGTGCCGGAGAAGGATCACGAGACCTACGGCAGCCTGGTAAAGAAACACAAGATCGTGAAATCCCTGGGCTGGATGATTGGCAACAGCCCGCGCAGCGACATCAACCCGGCGATGAAGATCGGCCTGAACGCCGTCTACATCCCGCACCAGCACACCTGGCAACTGGAGCATGAACCAGTCATGGCCGGCTCGGGAAAGCTGGTGATTCTCCCCGGTTTTCGTGAACTGCGCGCGCACTTTTGACCTGCATTTTCGCCATAGTTACGCCGCAGCGGCGCGGCCCAAATTGGCCGTTGCACAGCGGGCCGCAGGCGCTAGCCTTTGTGGGTGCCGGTCTTCAGACCGGCCTATGTAATCCGAGGCTTCACGATCGAAACATTTGGCAATACTTCTCGCGATCCGCAAAACTCCGGAGGAACCCATGGCCACCACTGCCTCTCCAGCCCGCACCGATTGGCGCAAAGAGTGGTTTGAGATTGAAGATGCGGTGTACCTGAACACCGCGATGCAATCGGCCATGCCCAAGGTCGCGGTCCGCGCAGTTCAGGAAGCCATCGAAGGCAAAAAATTTCCGCATCGCATGTCGCAGGTCGCGCACTATGAGGTGCCGGTGCGCGTGCGCTCCGTGATCGCAGAGTTGATCGGCGCGAATCCGGAAGAAATTGCCCTGACCACCGGCGCCAGTTCGGGCCTGGCCGCGCTGGCGTACGGCCTGGCGTGGAAACCCGGCGATGAAGTCGTGACCGCCGCCGGCGAATTTCCTTTGCAGTATTCCACCTGGCGACCGATGGAAGAGCGCGAAGGCGTCACGCTTAAGATCGTCAAGCCGAGCGGGCGATACATTACCTCCGACGATTTGATCGCGGCACTAACGCCCAAGACGCGGCTGGTGTCCGTAAGCATGGTGCGCTTCGATGATGGCTCGCTGCTCGATGTCGCCAAGCTCGCCGCAGCCTGTCATCAGCAACGAGCGCTGCTTTCGGTCGATGCCAGCCAGTGCTGCGGAGCGATTCCCCTCGATGTACGCACGCTGGGAGCGGATCTGGTTACGGCTGCGGCCTACAAGTGGTTGCTGGGGCCGTACGGCACAGGATTTTTCTGGGCCAGCCCAGCACTGACCAGGACGCTGCGCCCCGGTCCCTTCTATTGGCAGAGCATAGATGGAATGAACAATCACCACAATAGCTCGCTCAATCTTTCCGATGCCAAGCCCATAGCCGGTTCGCGGCGATGGGACGCGGCGGAAACCGCCAGCTACTTGAACCTGGCGGCGCTGGAGGCTTCCTTGAAGCTGGTGGCGCAGATCGGTGTCGCGAACGTAGCGGAGCACACGCGCGGACTGATTGATTACATGTATGAGCGTCTTCCAAAGGATCGCTGCGTGCCCTCCAGTCCCGTGGATGCGGCGCACCGCGGACCGTACGGCTGCTTTGCCGGACGCACGCCGGAAAAAACCGCGGAGATTTACGCGCAGCTAACGAAAGAAAATGTAATCGTGAGCTTGCGCGAAGGAAATATCCGCGTGTCTCCGTATGTCTTCAACACCGAGCGGGACATCGACCGGCTCATCAGCGTCATCACTACCTAGCACTTAGTTGCCCAGCACATAGTTGCCGTGGTTACTGGCGCGGGGCGGCGTGGAACGGAATGTGCACGATGGCTTCCAGCTCTACGGGAGCGTCTTCGCGCGTGGCGGGGCGGAATTTCCATTGCGCCAGGGCGCTCATGGAATTAGCGTCTAGCACCGGGTCCAGCCCGCGCACCAGTTGTACGCTGTCGATCGAACCATCTTTGCGAATTACGCCGTACAGCACGATCTCGCCTTCCACGCGGTCCGCAGCCAGCGTTGGCGGATACTTGGGATCGACTTTCTTCAGCGGCACAGGGGCCGCAAGATTCGTGGAGACCAGATGCGAACCGTCGGCGCGCAATTCCGAAAAATTCAGAATCCAGCTTCCCGTCGCGCTATCCAAA
>JGI26340J50214_10000213_pt1 | contig 20819 bp, 12 predicted proteins | sample BogFormECP12_OM2_FD_50214 | JGI IMG/M metagenome (IMG submission 50214)
TGAACGGGCCGAGGTGTCCATTGGGACCGTGTCCCACGTAGTGAATGATACGGCCAAGGTTCGGGAGAAACTCCGGCAGCGGGTGCTGGATGCGATTCGCAGCCTGGGGTATCAACCCAGCCAATTGGCCCGCGGTCTCCGGCGGAATCAGACCAACATCGTGGTGATGATCATGCCGGACATCACCAATCCATTCTTCCCCGCCGTGGTGCGCGGTGTCGAAGATGTCGCGTACAAGCACTCCCTCCGCCTCGTCCTTTGCAACACGGACAACGATCCTGGCAAAGAGACCTCCTATCTCAACGAACTGCGATCCTACCGTCCCGCGGGATGGCTTGTGATTCCTGCGGCGGACAGCGAGATGACGGCGCAGTTGCGATCGGTGGCGGGCACTCCCGTCGTGTGCATCGACCGCCAGCCGCCGGGCTGGAAGGGGGATGTGGTTCTGGTCGCCAACGAGGCTGGATCCCATAGTGCCACGCGACATCTTTTGCGCATGGGACATCGTCAGCTGGCGGTGATCACCGGCCCCCTACACCTGACCAACGCCGTGGAGCGACTGAATGGGTTCAAACGCGCTCTTGCTGAGGGCAAGGTACGCATCGAGCCGGAATACATTCAGGAGGCCCAGTTCAACCGCCAGAGTGGATACCAGGCGGCCACGCGGCTCTTACGAATGTTGCCTCGGCCTACCGCGATCTTTGCGTGCAACGATCTGATGGCAATGGGCGTGCTGCAAGCGGTCCGTGAGTTGGGTATGCACTGTCCCGAAGACGTCTCCATCGTTGGCTTTGACGACCTCGATTTTGCCGAGTTTACGGCGCCGGCGCTTACCTCAGTACACCAGCCGGGTTATCAACTGGGTACGACAGCAGCGCGTCTTTTGCTGGACCGCATCGACGGCTCCCAGGAGCCGGCTCAGAAAATCACGCTGCCGAGCGAGCTGAAAATCCGCCATTCGGTTGCTTCGCTTCCCCAAGCAGTTCTTCCCTCCAGGCCGAAACGGCGCGAAACGGCTGTCGAGATTCGCTGAGTTCCCTGAGAACGTCAGTATTTGTTTTCGGTACTGTCTTAACACCGTGTGAGTTAAGACACCACCTTTGTTTTCTTTCTGCTTGACAACGGTTTTACAAGGGGAATACACTCCGCGCGTTGTCGATTGAAACGTTTCAAAGATCCCGCTTTTGCCCCCCTGCTCTGTAGCAACTGCGCTGGCGCGGCACGAGGCGTGGAGGAGGAATCGTATGCGTCGCAACCACGTTCTGCTTCTGTTCGCCTTCTGCGTCCTCGCCGCCGCATTATTCGCCCAAGTCGTCATTACCAGCAACATCGTGGGTACCGTCGCCGATCCCCAAGGCGCGGTCATCGCAGGCGCAAAAATAACGCTGACGAACATCGACACTGGCGTCCAGTGGAAGATGACCACCAGCGCGAACGGTGACTATCAATTTGCCCACCTCATAGCCGGCAGCTACAAGGTCGATGTCGTCAAAGAAGGTTTCACGCATACTGTTTCGACCGCGGTGGCTCTCGAAAACGGCACGACTCTGCGCATTAACCTCGCTCTGAAGCTAGGAAGAGCCAACGAGACCGTGGAAGTGAGCAGCGCCGCCGCGCTGGTGAAGACCGATGACGCCAACGTGTCGGAGGTCATCGAGAACAAATTTGTCCGTGACCTCCCCATGGAGGGTCGCAACTATCTGAATTTTGCCCAAATCCTGCCTAACTTCAATAGCGGCACCGGCGATACTTCCCGCATGGCCTGGGGACTAGCTTCGGCGACCATGCCCGGCGCCATGCAGTTGAACGTAGGTGGTACGGAGTATGGAGTCGGCTATTACGTCGACGGTCTAAACAATAACGATAACTGGGTGGAAGGTCCGCTCGTGAACGTCAACCAGGACACGATCCAGGAAGTCAAAGCGGAGGTGTCCAACTACTCGGCAGAGTACGGTCGCGATGTAGGCCAGATTAGCGTGACTTCTAAGTCGGGGACCAATTCTTTGCACGGGTCGGTATACGACACTTTGCAGAATTCAGGCATGAACGCAAATAATCCCTACAGCAACTTTCAGGGCATACCCCGCAATGCGTATCACCAGAACCAGTACGGCTTCACGGTGGGCGGTCCGGTGATCATTCCCAAAGTATTTAACGGGAAGAATAAGCTGTTCTTCTTCGCGTCGTTCGAGCGCTTGCGCAACAGCGGAGAAACCCAGTTCACGGCCTACGTCCCGACCACAGCCGAGCGTGGTGGAGACTTCAGTGATTGGCTGACTCGTTTTCCCGTGGATCCAACGCAATGCGATGGTTCGGCGAATGAGCCCACCAACTGCCGCTATGTGATCTATGACCCAAGCACGCTGGACCTCAGCACCAGTCTGCGGCAGCCCTTCCAGTACAACGGCGTGTACAACGTCATCAATCCTACTGAGGTAGCGAGCCAGGCGCAGACCTACCTTTCTCATTTCCCGCAGCCGAACGGCTATTCCTCGCCCGAGGCAGACAACTTCAACAATTATGCGGGGTCCTATAGCGCCGGCATCCACAACAACAATTACAGCGCGCGCGGAGACTACAACATCAGCAGCCGCGATTCCGTTTATTTCCGCTACTTGCGCGACGATGGCAGCGTCATCAATCAGTGTTGCCTGCTTCCCTCGTTATCCATGAGCAGTGGTCCCTATCACCGCTCGAATACGTATCAGGCCCACTACGTTCATTCCTTCAGTGCTACCTTCAACAACGAATTCAATGTGAGTTGGTATCGGGGTTACAACTTCAGTGACGATCCTTCGCAAGCCGGTGCATTCGTCAAGTCCTGGGTGCCGGGTCTGTTCCAGAACTCGTCCTCAAACATGGCCGGGTTTACATCTTATGACAAGAGCCTGTTCAACGTAAGCAATGACGCCACGTTCTCCGTGGCAATCGGTGGGAATCTGCCTTCCAGTCCCGGCAATGCCATGGGAAGCAGTTTGAACCTCGGAGCAACGGAGTATTGGTATCAGTGGGTGCCCGTGTTCCAGTTGTCTGACAACGTAGCGAAAACTATTGGGACGCACACTCTGAAGGCTGGCTATTACATGGCCCGCCGTTATGAGCGTGACAATGACATCATTCGCTCAGTCAATTTCAATGGGAACTACACCAGCAAAGGGTCCTACATCAACGATGGTTCCGGCAACGGAATCGCGGACTTCGAACTGGGCGATGTGAGCGCGATGGGACAGCGCACGCCGGTGGCCAGCGGCGATGCCAGCCTTTATTACGGTATGCCCGAGTACGGCGTCTATTTCGGGGACAACTGGAATGCGACTCGAAGACTTACCGTGACTCTGGGTCTGCGTTACGATCTGCCCATCCCCGCCTATTCCGTCGACAACTATTGGTCCGTGCTCGACCAGACGTATCCGGGGTGGCGATTTGTCATGCCGGGGCTAACTCCAGGAACCCAAGCTCACCCCTTCTCCGCGTACAAAAAGGATTTCGCTCCGCGTCTTGGGCTCGCTTATCGACTTGGAGAAAAGACTGTAATCCGCACTGGTTATGGCATCTTCTACGAGACGGGCCGGTTCAAGTTTCTTGACCAAGTGACCTGGAATGGGCCGGGCTATGGAGGAACTTCATACTACTCCACGAGTGCACCCGGTGTGACCGACCCGGGACAGACCTACTACACGTTTGCCAACACATTCCAAGCTCCCGTCACAGTTACCAGGGGCACATACCCGAACCCGCTGGGTACCGACGGAGGCCTGATGTGGCCGATTGGAGGGGCATACCCGACATCGACTGTTGATCAGAAGACTTGGACAACCCCTTACAGCCAGCGCTGGAGTCTGGATGTGCAACGCGAACTGGGGAAGGCTGTAGTAGCAAGCGTCGGGTACGTGGGTTCCGAGGGCACGCATCTACCCATTCAGTGGGATTTGAACCTCTATCCACAAGGCTTTTATCCGGACATTTACACTTCACAATGTCTGACTTGTGATGCGGCCCGTCCGCAGACGGCGGTAGCGCCAGGCCGCTGGAGCGCCATTAATTCGGTCCGCCCGAATCAGAGCAACAACTACAACGCCATGAATGTCGAGTTAAAGACGCGCGGCTGGCATGGCCTGACGAGCCAGGTTTCCTATACCTGGTCCAAGCAAATGGATACCTTCTTCGGTGAGAGTGGGGAGAGTGGGCAACACGCCATCGGCGGACAGTGGCACCCTAACTGGAGTTATGGTCCCTCGGATGCGAACCATACCAACCGTTTCGTGGCTGCTTTCAGCTATGAGCTGCCAGGAAGGAGGCTCGGAAATCACATCTTGCGCGAGGCGATCGGAGGCTGGCAGATCAACTCCATCACCACCTTCGAATCAGGCTCGCCCACAACCATATTCAATGGTTACACCCAGTCGTACGACGGCATGGGGGATGTTCCAATCCAAACCTGCGACGGTAATATTTCTCGCGGGAGCAGAGCCTTTACCCACTATTTCAACACCGGCTGCTACGTGGAGCCCGCAGCCAGCACGGACCCCTACTACACCAGTCAAAACATATTCAACTACGCGGTGACTCGCGGCAACGAACGCCGGAACAACGTGAGCCAGCCGGGGATCAATAACTGGGACATGGGATTGCAAAAGTCATTCCACCTCTTCGGCGAAGGCCGGGAATTGCAGTTCCGCGGGGACGCGTTCAATGCGTTCAACCACACCCAGTGGCTAAACTTCAACAACGGTTGCGGCGGCCTCTGTGTGACTGACGATCGTCAAATCAATGCGCAGAGCGAGTTTGGATCCATCCAGGCAGGCCGCCCGGGTCGCCGCATGCAGCTGAACATGAGGTTCGTGTTTTAAATGTTGAGGGGGTCGGCGCGAGTGATTTTTACCGTCTCGCTCGCGCCGCCAGGTTGCGCCACCTTGGTTTAGGCGCGGACTCGATTCAAGCGGGAGGGCCATGTATCAACCGGAAGCGTATGGAATCGCGCTGCTATTCATGATCGGAAGCATGCTGTGTTGGGGTTCATGGGCCAACACCATGAAACTCACACCGGGCTGGCCCTTTCAGCTTTTTTATTGGGATTATGTCATCGGCATCATCGCGGCCAGCCTTCTATGGGGGCTCACTCTCGGCAGCGTTGGTGGAGGCGAGCTCTCTTTCCTTAGGAACATCGCCAGAGCTGATGGAACCCACATCGTCTATGCATTGCTCGGCGGCGTGGTATTCAATGTGGCCAACCTTCTGCTCGTCGCTGCCATCGACATCGCCGGCCTTGCCGTCGCTTTTCCCATCGGAATTGGACTGGCGCTCGTGGTGGGAGTGCTGCTGAACTACTTCATTTCGCCGCAAGGAAATCCTTTATTGCTGTTTGGCGGCGTGCTTCTGGTTGTCCTCGCCATCGTGCTGGACGCGCTGGCCTATCGAAGGCGGGAGACCACACGAAAGGCTCTGAGCGCGCGCGGTATTCAGATCAGTCTCGCCTGTGGCGTGCTGATGGGTGTCTTCTATCCGCTCGTTGCCAAAGCAACGACGGGAGACCACTCCCTCGGTCCCTATAGCGTGGCTTTTTTCTTTGCCCTGGGGACAGCGGTGTGTGCGGTACCAGTGAATTACTTCCTCATGCGCAAGCCGCTAACCGGAGGCCAGCCAGTGAGCATGGCTGATTACGGAAAAGGGCGAGCGGCGTGGCATTGGTGGGGGATCCTCGGCGGCATGATCTGGTGCACGGGCGCGGTCTTGAATTTCGCTGCTTCCCATGCCCACATCATCGGCCCGGCTGTGTCCTACGCAATCGGACAGGGCGCGACCATGATTTCTGCGATATGGGGAGTATTCGTCTGGAAAGAATTTGCCACTGCACCTCCGAGTGCGCGCAAGCTGATACCACTGATGTTCCTGTTTTTCCTCGTCGGGTTGGGCGCGGTGGCGGTGGCGCCGGTATTTCCGCGCTGATCCGCGCCCGGGCATTTTAGAACCGAACCTGGAATCTATATGGCTAAGCGGATCGTAGTCGTGGGCAGCATCAATCTTGATCTCGTCGCTACAACCCAACGAATCCCGATCGTCGGCGAAACCGTAGCGGGACTCTCTTTTCGAACTTTTCCCGGCGGCAAGGGCGCGAACCAGGCGGTCGCAGCGGCGCGCCTTGGTGGTGCGGTGAGCATGGTCGGGAAGCTCGGAGAGGACGCTTTCGGGGTTCAGCTCAGGGACAGTCTTGAAGAATCGAATGTGAGTACAGAGGCAGTCGAAGTCGTTCCAGGATCCTCAGGCGTTGCCCTCATCACGACGGATCCCAAAGGACGAAACGCAATCACCGTCGTCGCCGGTGCGAACGCTCACCTATCGCCGGCCGATCTCGATGCGAATCTCAGCTTGATCCGCGGCGCTGGTGTTTTGCTGAGCCAACTGGAGATCCCCCTTGAAACCGTGGAGTATCTCGCTACCATCGCGGTCGCAGGGCGGATCCCCCTGGTATTGGATCCCGCTCCAGCTCGCCCCTTGCCGCCGTCGCTTCTGAAGTGCATCGACTGGCTGACACCGAATGAGACGGAGACCTGTATTCTGACCGGGCGGCGGCCCGGTGAACTCTCTGACGACTTGATCGAGGATGCGGCGAACGCGCTGCTCGACTGTGGAAGCCGGAATGTCATTCTGAAGCTCGGTGACCGGGGCTGCTACGTTGCACTCTCGGATGGAACCCGGCAGCGGTTGCCGGCCTATGCGGTGAAGGCTGTCGATACTACTGCAGCGGGCGATGCTTTTAACGGCGCCTTCGCGGTTGCACTTATGAACGGGCTTGAGCCTATCGAGAGTGCCGCATGGGCCTCAGCCGTCGCTGCAATCTCGGTTACACGCCCCGGTGCCCAGGCGTCGATGCCAACCGCTTTGGAGGTTGCCCGTTTCCTCGAAGACAGCCAGTGCTCCAAGTCCACTCGCGTTTGAGCCGGAGGTGCAGACTCCGACGTAGCGCTTCCTTCTCAGGAGGATGATATGCACCTAAGTCGAAGGGATGCGCTTCGGCTTATCGGATTGGCAACGGCGTCGGGGTCCCTTTACGGGGGGTCGGGGAGTCAGTTGCAGGGCTCGATCAATCAACCCACCAAGATTCTGCCGTAACGATTGATACCCACCTCTTTAGGCTCTCGGAGGTCACGCTTCTCGAGAGTCCCTTTCGGCAGTCGCAGGATCGAAATCAGGAATATCTTCTATCTCTCGATCCCGACCGTTTGCTTGCATGGTTTCGGCGAGAGGCGGGACTGACGCCAAAGGCTCCCGTATATGGCGGTTGGGAGTCTCAGGAGGTCGCGGGACCCAACCAAAGCCTGCCCGGCGCGATAGCCGGCTTCTACCTTTCGTCGATGGCGAACTGCTACGACAATACTCACGATCTTCGAGTTCGAGAACACCTCATCTACATGGTCGCGGGGCTCGGGGAATGCCAACAGGCTGGAGTTTCTATAGTTTCCCTTATTCGCTGGAGTTCCGCGTAAAACGGTATCAGTGGTATCAATGGAAACACGAGCCAGAATTGTGAACCGGGGGAACAACCCGGACTGTCTCAATCCTAGAGCGGAGCCTGAGACGGTGCCAACTTCCAGAAGCCAGTTTCTGTGAATAGTCACCGCATGCCCCATCATCGACAGGAAAGCAATCCACGTCGTTTGCGGCGAGCGTGGATCGGAAAAAGGCAATCGGCTGGCTAGTTCACGGTTTGCCGTTGCCTCCGAGCCTCCTGATTTTGTTTTTCCTCTACGGTTAAGGCCTAACGACAGAGGGAAAAACGCCCGATTGAGGACTTCCGCTCGCGATGCTAGGTCACCCGAGCGGCACCTTGCAAAGCTAGCGAAAGCGGCGAATAAAAAGCGTGTGACGCTCCGAGCGGTAGAAGCCTACGCCATAGATGGTGGCCTTACCCTTGGTGGAATAGATGACCTGTCGAATACGCAGGACCGACGCCCCGCGTGGGACTCGCAACAATTCAGCGACATTCGCTTCTGCTGCGGTGGCATCGACTTCTTCGTCGGCGTAGGCCAGTTCCACCCCGTAGTCGTGCTGTAATGTCGCGAACAGGGAAGTCCTTCCCAGTGGAGCGTGCACCAGCTCAGAAAACTCCTTGGCCGGGAGGTAGCAAGTCTCCAGGGCGAACGGATCATCGCCGGTCTCGCGCAGGCGCTCTATCTTCACCAGCGCACTGGTCGAGGGCAGGCCAAGCCGCGCGGCTACTTCCGCTTCATGTTCGATGACCTTGGCGACCAGCACGCGGGACCGCGCACTCAAGCCGCGGCTGGACATGTGCTCGGTGTAGCTCATCAGCTTGTTGAAATGGATCTTCGGGGAGGCTACGAACGTGCCTGCACCCCGGCGTCGTTCGACTATCCCTTCGCGCTCCAAGCCGGCCAGGGCGTGACGGGCCGTCATCAGGCTGACCTTGTGCAGCTTGGCCAGCTCGCGCTCCGAGGCGACGGAATCGCCCGGTTTCAGCTCCGAGGAGTCGATCCGTTTACGGATGGCATTTTGGATGCGCTTGTAAACCGGCGTGCCGTTGCGATGAATTCCCGACATGAAATGACTTTCCGGCCAAACTGCGGTCCGAACGGAGCAATGACGCCGTCTACCAGAGATTATCGTACACGGTTCTGTGTGCTATATAGCGTAAATTGGGTTCATTGTAAAGGGCTAAAATCTGCGCCGGCAGTTCACAAGCGTTTTCAGAATTCGTTTTTGCTATAGAGCGGATCGGTTTTCTTGCTCAGTCCGGCGAAGAACCTTTGCTCCGTCTTTATCGGTACTCGCTGGGAATGGTTGTGACCGGTATCACAGGTATCTTGCGTAGTTTTTCACTTTTGGGAAGGAATTACTACATCGCACAATGCGTTGTTGGTGTTATAGAGCGGGTAAAGCGGGCGGATTACGGGAAAAAAATCACAATCGCGCATTTTCTTCTTGACCATGATCGTATATGTGCTATATAGCATAGTCGGATTGTACTAGAGCAGTTTGCTGCACCTTAGTTTTGTGAACTGCTCTCAGGAGGCTGTGCGATGAAAAGATTGACTTTGGGATTGCTGGTTCTGCTGGCCGTGGTTGCGTTCGCGGGATTGTTGACGCCTGCCTGGAGCCAGGAAGTCACTGCCGGCGTCGTCGGTACGATAACGGACCCCAGTGGCGCGCCGCTCAATGGCGCTGCCGTGACCGTTCAAGATACGGAGCGCGGCACGGTGTGGAACACAACCACGTCGGACGCCGGAGCCTACAGCGTCACGCGATTGCCGGTAGGCATCTATCAGGTGAAAGTTACGGTCGCCGGCTTTGAAACCGCCGTACATCCGCCGTTTGTGCTGGTGCTCAATCAAACTGCGCGCGTCGACGTGCAGATGAAGGTTGGCAAGGTCACCGAGACCATCGAAGTAACCGGCGCGGCGCCGATTCTTCAGACCCAGTCCACCGAGGTAAGCACGGTCATTGACGCCAACACCAACGTCAGTCTGCCGCTGGCTTCGCGCAATTATCTGCAGCTCACGCTGCTCGCCCCGGGCGTGACTAACGTTGACCCGGATGGAATGCGATCGCCGCAAACCATGCTCGACTCCGGCCGGCCCTATATCAACGGCAATCGCGAGCAGGCCAACGAATATCTGATCGACGGCATTCTGAATAGCGAAGACAAGAATAACGAAACCGGATATACACCGGGCATCGACGCCATTCAGGAATTCAACCTGATCACACAGAACGCCTCCGCCGAGTTCGGCAACTATCAAGGCGGAGTCGTGAGCGTCAGCACAAAGTCGGGCACGAACACCTTTCACGGCGATCTGTATGAGTTTTTCCGCAGCGACTACCTCGATGCCAATGAGGCTTCGGCTTCATGGACTGAGGGTGTGACTAACGGCCTGCCTGGATACAACGCGCAGGGCGTAGCTAAGAAACCGGAACTCCGTTACAACCAATTTGGCGGAACCTTCGGCGGTCCAATCATGAAGAACAAGCTGTTCTTCTTCGTGGATTATCAGGGCCAGCGTGAGGTGAACTCCGGCGCGACTGCAGCGCAGGTCTTAACCGCGCAGGCGCGCACCGGAGATTTTGGCCAGCTTTGCACGGATTGGGGCGGATCGTTCAACGGCGCCGGGCTGTGCACCGGCGGAACTCCGCCGCCCGGACTTTTGACGCAGTTGGTGTACCCGAACGGCCCGAAAATTGGCCAGCCGATTCCAAACAACAACTTGGCCACTGCTGGGTACACCATTGACACCGTCGCCAGCAAACTGTTCGCCCTTACCAAGTACTATCCACTGCCTGCCAACGACAACCTCAAGGGGAACAACCTCTTTTATAAGGCGGGAAACGACCTGAACAACAACCAGGGCGACCTGAAGATTGACTACAACGCCACGCAAAAAGACCATATCTTCGGGCGCTGGTCACAAATGGATCTCAACCAGCCCATCGTCACAGGTTGCGTTTTCTGTGGCAGCGGCGCCGCGGAAGGCAGTGACGAACCCGTGCGAAATGCGGTCGTCGATTGGACGCACGCATTCGCCGGCAAACTGCTGAATGAAGCCCGTTTCGGATTTAATGCAGTCCGATTCAATCAGAACACCACCCCGACTTCGTCCCTGGGGAGCATCAGCCAGCAGCTGGGCATCCCCGGCGGCAACGTTCAGGCCCCCGGTCTGGTTGAATTGGATATCGTAGGTAATAACGGTGCAGCGGCCGGTCTGGGCCTGCGCAATCTGGTCCAGATCTTCCACTCTACTCAAGCCCAACTTGAAGACAACTTGGTGTATACCTATGGCCGGCACGAGATCAAGGGCGGCTTTCAGTATGTGCGCGAGCGCCAGGACTACATCTATCCCGGAAATAATGGAGCCCTGGGTTTCTTCAATTTCACCGCCAATCTAACCGGCTCAGGCCTCGCTGATTTCTGGTTGGGCAGCGTCGCGGGAGGAGCCGGCTCACAGAGAGATACGGGCAGCCAGCTCAGTTCCCCCGCCAAACTTCGGGGCAACGTTTTCGCCGGGTTTGTGCAGGATGACTGGCGTGTGACTCCGACGTTCACCGTGAACTTGGGACTGCGCTTCGAGGACCATACTCCGCTCCACGAAGTAAACAACCAGGCAGTCAACTTCGGGCTCTACACGGGAACGATCTACACCGCGACCGGCGTGGACGGAACTTCGAAGTTTGGCAACCAGGCCCTATACAACAATTATCTCGGGAGAGGCGATTGGGAACCGCGGATCGGGCTCTCCTGGGCGCCGGCAGCTCTCGGCGGCAAGACGGTACTGCGTGCCGGATTCGCCATCTCTTCCTTCCTGGAGGGCGGCGGCAGCAACGAAGAACTCACCCAGAACCTGCCCTTCGGTTTCCTGCAGCAACAGGCGGCCGGCGGCATCTACACGGTGGAAAACGGTTTCGGTGCGACTACCGCTCAGGCGTGCGGTGGTGTCATCAATCAAGCCTGCTATGCCGGCCAGCGCATCCGCGTCTTTGACCAGAACTTCAGACCCGCCACCATCAATCAATGGAACCTCACGTTCCAGCAGCTGCTGACCAACTCCCTGACCTTCCAGATTGGTTACGTCGGTCAACGGGGATCGCACTTGCTCAACTTCGAGGATATTGCGCAGTCCATTCCGCTGGACGCGAACGGGCATATTGCCGGACGCGGCGACCCAATCGTCACTAAGGAACCCGGACCATACCTGGGCGGCGGGACGGCCGGATCGCTGTATCTGGCGGACAATCCCCAGTTCAACACTCCGAATTGCGGAACCACCGGGAACCCGATCTGCGGCAAAGAAACCCTTGCCGGAACCAACATGTCAAACTCCGACCAGAGCTACAATGCGCTTCAGGCTGTACTGCAAAAGCGCATGAGCAATGGTCTGCAAGCCCAGGTTTCCTATACCTGGTCGAAGTGCATGAGCAATTCTCCTGGGTACTTCGGTACGGGCTGGGGCAGCACCGGCGCCACCAGTTCCGGCGGGCAGCCTGGCTGGGAGAACATCTACAACCCACGATTGGATTGGGGCCCGTGCTACTACGATCAGACCAATATCGTAACCAGCTACGTTACCTACCAACTGCCGCTGGGCCGCGGTAAACAATTCGGTCACGACCTGAATCCGGCACTGAATGCGGTCCTGGGGAACTGGGAGATCGGCGGAATCGTTACCCTGCACAGCGGAAACGCTTTGACCCTGAATAACTTCGGAGGCTGGGGAGTTGGCGGCAATTCCGACAACACCAACGGGGTCGGGCCTGAGACCCTGGCGAACCTGCCCGACTGTAACGGCCCAGTCAAGGTTCTCAACCAAAGAGTACCCGCGTCGAGTGGGGCCTCTGGCTATATCCAGTACATGGAAAACACCAACACCGGAGCTGCTCAACCGGCGGCGGCGAACACGTTTGGAACCTGCAGTGTTGGCAACGTTCGTGGTCCAAAATACGCCAATGTTGACCTGAGCCTGCACAAGGGCTTCAACTTCACCGAAACCAAGCGGCTGGAATTCCGCTTTGAGGCGCTGAATGCCTTTAACCATCCCGTGTGGGATTTCAGCGGCGGACCGGCCAATGGCTCGTTTGATCCAGGCACTTGGACGCAGGATCCTGTCACTCTGAAGTGGTCAACCACCAACACGACGTTCGGCAAGATTACCGGCTCCCAGGGAGCACGGGAATTGCAACTCGCTTTGAAGTTCTATTTCTAACCGTGGTCTTCTTAAACCCAGACTGCCTGGCAGTGAGTGGCGGTCGAAGCAAGGCAGGCGTCCCCCGGCGCCTGCCGTTTTCATTTGCGGAGCGCGGCAAGCGCCGGAGACTTAGACGCTCGTGATTTCGGAATATAATCAGCCCATGCGTGCACTCGTCCGGCAAGCCGGATTCTCTTCCCTGCTCCTCCTATACCTATTACTGTTGGCGACACTTTCCCCAGGACAAGCTGCAAAGAAGAGCGCAGCGCCTGCCGGTGGCTCAGAAGCGGAGCGTGCCACGAATTTGGCGGAAAGCGGGCACTGCGCAGAAGCACTCCCCCTGCTCAAACGCGCCATCCGGCAGACTATAGATCATGACCTCAAGAAACGAGTCGGGCTGGACGGCTTACATTGCACGATGACGCACAACGCACCGTATGAATCGCTGGATTTTCTGGCGGTGCTGAGCCGCGACTTCCCGCACGATCCCGAAGTGCTCTATGCCGCCACGCATGCTTACTCCGATCTTTCGTTGCGCTCATCTCAGGATCTGGCGCGGGACGCTCCGTTCTCCTTCCAGGTCCACCAGTTGAACGCCGAAGCGCTCGAACTCCAGGGCAAGTGGGACGAGGCCGCGGTGGAATATCGCAAGATTCTGGAAATTAATCCTTCGTTGGCCGGAATGCACGCGCGGCTCGGTCGCGCCTTGCTGTCAAAGCCCCAGCCTTCGCCGACCGAGGTAGAGCAAGCCAAGAAGAACTTCGAGGAAGAGCTTGAGATCGATCCCCGCAATGCTGTAGCAGAGTATGTCCTGGGCCAGTTGGCGGCGGACTCGAAAGATTCCTCGACCGCAATCCAACACTTCACACGAGCGACCCAACTCGACACCGGATTCGCAGAGGCCTTCCTGGGATTGGGCACGTCATTGAACTCGGCTAAGCGATTCTCCGACGCCGTGCCGGCACTCGAAGCTTACGAAAAAATGGAGCCCGATAGTCCTACCGGGCACTACCAGCTGGCTGTAGCCTACGCCGGGGCGGGCCGCAAAGACGACGCAAACCGCGAAGCTGCCTTGCAGCGCCAGACTTCGGAGGCGCTGGAGGCAGTCAAGCGCAGAGCTGCGACTGCGATGGAGAAGCAGCAGCCTTCAGGTTCGACGGCCCCGGAGCAGAAATAACAGTGCCACGCCGTTCCCGAAGTTCTGGAAGTGCGCTCGAAGGAATCGAAAGGCGAGACTTCTTGCGACTCCTTGCAAGAACTCTCGCATTCCCGGCCCTTGACCGGTTGGCCTTCGCGTCTGGCTCGCCTACGTATCCATTCTCTGAAGTACCATCCTCTGCCAGCGGCATCACCTTTCGCCACACCGCTGGCCTTTCGCCTGAAAAATATTTGCCTCAATCCACCGGAGCCGGCTGCGCGTTCCTCGACTATGACAACGACGGCTGGATGGACATTTATTTCGTAAACAGCGGGCCATGCGACATCTTCACGCCTACACAGCCATTGCGCAACGCTCTGTATCGAAACAATCGCGACGGCACTTTCACGGACGTTACCGAAAAAGCGGGTGTTCCCGGCGGCGGATACGGCATGGGGGTCGCGGTGGGCGATTACAACGCCGACGGTTTCCCCGACCTCTACGTGACCCAGTACGGACGCAGCATTCTCTATCGCAACAACGGCGATGGCACGTTCACGGATGTCACGGAACACGCGGGCGTTGCGGCTCCGGGCTGGGCATCGAGCGCCGTGTGGTTCGACTACGACAACGACGGACGCCTCGATCTTTTCGTCTGCCGCTTCGTAGACTTCGACAAGTCGAAGCATCACAACTGCGGCGCGCCAAATATTCCGGCGATCAAGGGGCTGAACGAGTACTGCTATCCGCGAATCTATACCCCAATGGCAAGTTGGCTCTTTCACAACAACGGCGATGGCACCTTCACCGACGTCAGCCAGAAGATGGGGATTGCCGACAACCCGGGGAAGTCCTGGGGCGTGGTGGCCACCGACATTAATAACGATGGCTGGATGGACCTGTTTGTCGCCAACGACACGGTCGCCAATTTTCTTTTCGTGAACCGCGGCGGGAAGAAGTTTGAGGAAATCGGTTTTACCTCAGGAGTGGCTTTCGGCGAAGGCGGGAAGGCGCGCTCCGGGATGGGCGTCGATTCTGCCGACATCAATCAGGATGGCTGGATGGATCTTTTCGTGACGGACCTGAACCACGAACTTGACGGTTTTTATCAGAACCGGCACGACGAGACATTTGACGACATCGCTGCGCCTTCCGGCATCGCCAATGCGACCAAACTCATGAGCGGGTGGGGGCTAAAGTTCTTTGACTACGATAACGATGGCAATCTCGATCTGATCATCGCCAATGGACATCCCGACGACCTAATCGAAAAGATTTACGACAACGTGTTCTACCGGGAACCGCTTCTGCTCTTCCACAATACCGGGAACGGGTTGAAGAACGTGAGCCACGACAGCGGAACCGCCTTCTCGCGTCCCATGTCGGCGCGCGGACTTGCTCTCGGAGATTTCAACAATGACGGCGCGGTCGATGTATTGATTTCCTGCAACGACGAACCGCCCGTGTTGCTGCAAAACAACGCCGGACCCCTGAATCACTGGCTGGGGTTGAAGCTGGTGGGCAAGAAGGCCAACATCGACGCCGTTGGCGCCATCGTCACCTATCAAGCGGGTGACACGAAACGCAGCCGCATGAAGGTCGGCGGCGGCAGTTATCTTTCCTCGCACGACCCGCGCGTGGTCTTGGGAATTGGCCAGAGGACGAAAATCGACTGGGTCGAAATCAAATGGCCCCAGCCCAGCGGGTTAGTGCAGCGGATAACCGACCTCCCCATCGATCGCTATATAACTGTCCACGAGAGCCAGGCGAAGTGGGAGTAGGCAGTCTCCTCCAGAAGTCAACCCCAAGATAAGCCTTGTCCCAAAACTCGAAGGTGCCCCGCATGAACGTTAAGTGGAGTCGAAATCTCAAAACCTGGCTACCGCCTCCAGAGTCAGGGAGTCGCAGCAATTCGAGTTTCGCTCCCAAAGATTGTCCAGAAGTCGGCTTCTGGGCAATTGGATGCGCCACCGTCGCCGACTGTACATCCCTGGTGCATTCAGCTCATAGCCACTTCGCTGCTCCAGCATGATGGGGAACACGGGCCACGGCGGCTCTTGCTGAACCCGCACGTGGGAAATGGAGTCTGAGTGTGTAAGTTTAACAGCGGCGAATCCGTCGTACATGGACAGAAGAAATAAGGATGCGACCAAGGCAGCGGCATCGCCGCCCCGGCTCTTGTCTTTTTGTCTGGGTCCTTTAGGCTGCGCTCTTCACCTTCGCCCACCGCGCTCTCTGCGCCGCTGCGATCCTCCTGCGCCCGTCCGTCGAGATGGCTCTCTTCGGCTTCGGCGCGTGACCCTTCGCCTTCGCCCATCGCGCCTTCTGCGCCAGACTGATCTTCCTGCGACCGGCTGCTGACATCGTGCGTGATGCGCCATTGGAGCTGACACTTCCGAGCGCCGAGAGTGCTGCATCTATTTGCTGGAGCTGCTTCTGTACCTGTTCACGTTCCCTTCTTAACTGCTGGACTACGACGGACATTTGTTTCATTGGGACCCCCGGCTGAATTATAGATGAGCCAACATCTGTCGTTCGGTCATGCATGGGGGTGTCCCGGTGGTCTGCGAGCCGGATCCGTCAGGCTCACCGACCGCATCCGAGGCACTGGCGGGATTGGTTGGGGTACCAGCGGACGTTCAATGAGGAGATTTGCCGTCCAGTTGAGCCGTTTGTGTTCGCGTTTGCAGGCAGTTTGGCAGCAGGGAGCATGGTCTAGTCGACAGTTAGCTTGAGAGACAGTGTGCGAGTTACTCCGCCAGCCGTTCCGTTGATCGTCAAATTGTATGTGCCTGGCGGTGTGCCTGGATTCCCTCCGCCTCCCCCGCTGCTTCCACCGCCTCCGCAGCTCGACAGGACGGCGGCCAGCGAGAACAACAAAACGCAAAACAGAGCACTCAAGCCGCGCCAACACCGGGCCCTTCCTCGCTGCGTTTTCCGCGCCCAAGGAAATACAAATGCGAGGACACCAACTTCGAGCAACCAGACAAGACGCCGCAACTCAGGATCCGGCCCGGCTGCGGCGCATCAACTGTGGCAGAAGGATTAGAATCAATCCATAGAATAGAAGCGAGACGACCAGTGACGCGGCATTGCCGAACCTCAAGTCCTCAAACAGCAGCTTGAGGGTGCCGAAGGCGACTGCGGCGTATGCCACCCAGCCGAGTTCGACCTGCTTCCAGCGCGCTCCAAGATAGCCGAAGGAGAGAGCCAGCGCGCAGTTTACGATGGTTCGTATTACCGACAGGCGCGAGGCGCTCAGATCCAGGCGACCCGCAGCCAGCAACGCAATTGCCACCACGGCCAGAGCCGCCGCCGCAAAACCCACGAGGACTGCAGGAAGTACCCAGAGCAGCCGCCGTTTCGGTTGATCTTGCGCGGCACACACCGCTCCCTGGGAGCCGAAGACATAGCAAAGAGCAGCCGCGACGCCCACGATCCAAACGCTCCGGTCGGGCGCCGCTGGCACGGTACCGGCCAGCGCACTGGCAGCCCAATTCGGAAGCGATGAAGCAGCGGCGGCCGCGGCCAGATAGAACGACGTGTGCAAGCCAAGGCTCAGTTTGTCGGTGCGCGCGTATACGAAAGCCGTGGCCACGGCGGCCAAACACAAGAATGGCACTCGCAGATTCGCAGAGAGCAGCAGATAGCTCCCGGCCAAAAGAAGTACGGCCGCGTAGGTGGCGAACACTCGACGATCACGCGTGTAGGCCTCGTCGGTGAATCGAGATAGCGCTCCCCAATAGCAGACCGCCGCCAGCAAGAGGGAAATTACGCCGAGCCCGGCGGCGGCAGCTCCGTGGCTGGCGCGCATCGCGCCAAACGCCGCAAGTCCGAATGCCAGGGCGCCCTGGCCGATTTCAAAGACGGTCATCCGGCGGCGTAGTGCGAAAGCGCGAATCCCGATGCTGCCACCGTAGATCGCGAACAGAATCAGGCACAGCAGAGTAATGGTCGTAGGGGAGACGGGATGATATTCCTCGGGCACTCCGTCGGCAGAGGTCATCACGTACACCAGCAACCACACCGCGAAATCGGCGGCGAGCGCCGGCACGGCTCGCAGGCTGAGTCTGTGTTCCAGACAGGCAGCGATTTCTGTAGCCAAAGCCACGGCCAGCAACGCGACGGTGAGCGGTACCAGTTCGCGGGTTGCAATGATGAGGGCCAGCGCTGTGATGACCGCCGCCAGAGTCGCCACCCATGGAATGAGCTGCAGGTTGCGTCGCCATGACAGGGCGAAAGCCAGCACGACGAAAGCGACCAGGACGACCGCAGCGAAGGCCGGTGCCAGCACTTGGAAGCGAACGGTGGACTCCCACAACAGCGGGGAGAGGATAAGCGCGGATGTGATCCCGAACGTGATGCTTGCAAATCGGTCGGCAGCCTGGATGCGAACGGCCCAAATCATCCACCAGCCCGCGTATACGATGGCCACAATCAGTATCGGAAGTCTTGCGATGGTGCCCGATTCAGCGATGGCACGGAGCAGGTAGGCTCCGGCGATTCCCAGCACCGCCTTGCCCAGTACCGGGACGGCTCCGCCGTATATTTCTGCAGAGGGAAATCCGAACCAGGTAGCTGGCGGGCGCGGTTTTTCAGGGACAACATACGACGACTCGGGAGCGGCAGGATGGGATCTGCCCGGTTCGCTTTCCAGAGCGGCAACCCGGCGTTCCAGTTCCTGAACTTGTTCGTTCAGCCGTTCCACATCCGATGCGACGCCGTCGACAGCTTGCGCCATACGCTACTCCGCATCTGCCCCGCTGGACGGAGCTAGCTGGTTCCCTGCGCCGGAGTTGCACCGGAGGCGGGTACCGAGCCCGCATCCAGCCACGGCGGGAGGAGTTTTACCAAGACCCAGAGGATTGGAAAGGGAAGAAGCATGAGCGCGATCGCGGTCAATAGTCCTTCCCGCGTGGCAAACGCCATCTTATAAGTGGTGTAGCCGAGGAAACTTTTCGAAAACAGTTGCCCGCCAATCACAACGTTCCAGCGCATGGCGAAAATGCCGATTACCGTCAGGCATCCCGCCAGCGTGTAGATGCGTTTGCGCATCGTTTTGCTCAGATTCATGACTTGGGTAAGCCCCAGCAGCACAATGGGTGTCACTGTGCCGCACAGGATCTGGATGATGACCTGCGACGTCCACAGACGCGAGTGCACCATGAAATCGAGACTCCGGAAGGACTCGTCGGCTTCATAAATGCGCTGCAGAAGGTCGAGCATCTCCAGGCTGAAGTCGATGACGAAGACATAGAGAAGATATTGCGCGATTGTATCCAGGCAGCGAATATCGATTTCTTTTCCGCGCAGCCGCGTGGTGAGCATGTACAGCAGCATGACGGCGGCTATGCCGGAGACCATGGCCGAGAAAATAAAGACGATCGGCATCAGCGGCGACGACCACCAAGGGTTGGCCTTCACCGAGCCGAAAATGAAGCCGACGTATCCATGCAACAGAAAGGCGGACGGGATTCCGATCACGGTGATGAAGTAGCCCAGTCTTTCGTCAATGTGCAGCGAGCGTTCGCTGATGTTGCTCGATCCGAGCGTGAGCACGCGGTAGATCAGACGCGTGACACCGGTTGTGGTCTGGGATTTCACGACGATGTCGCGGCGGTAATCGAGCCAGATTTCCAGCAGCAGAACCGCCATCAAGTACCAGAGATAGACGAATCCAAACATGGCCATGGCGGAGGAACGGTGCGGCGTCAGATACATTTCCAGGGAGCGCTCGGGATGTCCCAGGTGCAATTGCAGAGGCAGCGGAGCGACTAACAAGAACGCCAGCGCCGTGAGCAGGGCGAGGCGGTAGGTGGGCTTCACGGCTTCCACCCGGAACACGCGTTCCAGCGAAGCGAGGATGAACGCTCCCGCGACCAATCCCGTGATGAAGGGATACAGAACGATGAGCACGCTCCACTGGAGCTCCACTTCGTTCGGATACATGAAGCCTTCGACCGGAATTTGCACGAGCCTCCTTCTTCCCTTGCGAACCACCCGGACGAATGCGTCCGGGGCTACATCTTCCTATCGAACTGAACCATCCATGCCGTTGTAAAAAACCTTCGCGCCAGTCGCCATATGCGGCTTCAGAACCTGCACCGTATGAGTCCGCAAGAACTCATGAATCGGATCTTTGGGATTCTTCAGGTCGGCGAGTTGGCGGGCGCCCGTGGGGCAAACTTCGCAGCAGGCCGTCGTCAGGCCCTTGGTGATGCGGTGGTAGCAGAGCGTGCATTTCTCCGCCGTACTGGTCTTGGGATTGATGAAACGGCAGCCGTAGGGACACGCCTGCACGCAATAGCGGCAGCCCAGGCAATAACTCTTGTCGACCAGCACCACGCCATCGGGCGAGACGAAGGTCGCGCCTACGGGGCAAACCTGCGTGCAGGGAGAATCCGCGCAGTGGTTGCACAGCTTCGGCACGAAGAAATTCTTGCCGCCGATTTCATTGGGTGGAAAGCCCTGCTTACCGCCGTTCGGTGACTCCACGTCGGGCCGTTCAATCTTCCAGTCCGCGACGTGATAGCGCTCGATCCAGGTGCGGTAATAGCCTTCGGGGACGTCGTTTTCTTCCGCGCAGGCCCGGACACAACTGCCGCACCCAATGCACTTGGGGATGTCCATCAGCATGGCCCACCAGTGCTCGGTCATGGTGTAGTTAGGCGCGGCCTCGGGCGTGCCCGCCTGGACATATTTCCAGGCGACCGCAGCGGCCGGCAACAGGATCAGTAGACGACGGCGGGTGATGTCCATTATTTCTTGCCCTCCGTCGCAGGTTTTGTTGCAGCTGCGGTTTCAATCTTTGGGCGGTGAGGCTGGTGGCAAGTGTCGCAGGCGAGTCCGCCTGCGTGCTCTGCCGTTGCGACCTGCGGGAAGCCCTTGGGCTTGGCGCTGTTGGCTTCGTGGCAGCGGGCGCAGACGACGGCGGTGTCGAGCTTCGCCGGCTTCACCGACGCTGGATCGTCAGCGTGTTTGGCCTGCGCCCC
>JGI26340J50214_10000221_pt1 | contig 20540 bp, 23 predicted proteins | sample BogFormECP12_OM2_FD_50214 | JGI IMG/M metagenome (IMG submission 50214)
TCGACTTTCCCGGAGCGCGGGCCTTGCGCAGCTTTTCTGGCTTTCGTGGCGATCCCGATGCTCGTCTCACGCCGGTGGCGCCTGTTTCTCGGGTGGCCGGAGGCGCTCCTTATGATCTCGGTGATTCTGCTGACAATGGTACGGACCGGGATCATCCTGATTGGCTTGGGGTTTATCCTCTACCCAGTGTTAAATCGAGGCAAAGGCTCAGCAACGATTGTGGCCGCTGCGGCGCTTGTGGCGATGGCTGCCATTGTGGGTCTGAATCACCTGCAGAATTCCGGCAGAATCAAAGACAGGGTTTCAACCTTGAGCCATATGCAAGACGACGGATCGTATCAAGGGAGAATCGGCATCGCCGAAGAGGGGATAGCGTTAGTTCTCAGCAATCCGGCGGGATTTGGCCTGGGTTCGACCGGTATGGCCAGCAGAGTGAATACCGGGTCCCAGTTCGAATCTCGAACTGTTGTTGGGGACGGCGGCTATCTGGAGCTCTTGGCTGCCATGGGGTTGCCGGGCGCGGTTTGCTTTGCGGCAGCCACTTTCGCGCTATGGCGCCATTTATCGATATGTTCTGGGTTTGGGCTGCGAGACGATTACCTTGGACTCGCTCGCGTTTTTCTAATCCTGCTTGTCATTGGTATGCTTGCCGGCAATTTTTTTACTAACTTCAGCGTCATGTGGATCGCCTTTGGTCGAACGCTTTCGCCAATGATGCTGGAAAAACTTGGGAACTTGTTTGGTGAACCGGATCAGCCCACTGCAAGTTTGAATCCGCGGTACCTGGGATAGACTGCATTGCTCGCAAGACTTCGGAATGAACCCACACCCTGTTTCCTTCGTGTTAAGCGGCTTCTACAACGCGAAAATCTCACCAGCGCTTTGGGTTGTGAGATTTTCGGGCTAGTGCATCGAGTCCTATGTCTCTTCCGCTTCGAATCGCCTATGCAATGATCAACTGTAATCGCCGGGATGGCACTGCGCGAGCAGTCAATGAAGTTGCCGAGAGAATGGCGAGCAAACACAAAGTGCACCTGTTTGCGCGGCGCGCAGAGGAGATCGACTTATCAAAAATCAAATGGCACAGGATGCCAGGGCTCTCTTGGCCAGCGTTGCTCGACTTCACCACCTACTATGCCCTCGCCAAACTCGCCATCTCCAGGCGCTGCTTCGACATTATCCATTCGATCGGCATTAATGCAGCGGCTGCAAATGTCATCACAATCCAGAACATCCAACCGGCCAAATGCAAAGCATTTTCGCAGCAATCCGAGCACAGCCGCATCTCTGTCGCGCGCAAGTTTAGTCGCCGGCTTTATTTGAAAACAACGGCGATCATCGAACGAAAAGCATATTCCCACCGTCCAATGCATACTCCGCCGCTTTTTTTGCCGGTTTCCAGAGGCGTGGAGAAAGACCTCAGGAGCCACTACGATATCGGGCCGGCGCCGGTGAGAATTATTCCAAACGCGGCCGACACCAATATCTTTAAGCCGCTGGACCCGGCGGAAAGGGAGAGTTGGCGCCAAGCGAACGGATTTCATCCGAAGGACATTATTTTAATCTTTGCAGGAGGAGAATGGGGCAGGAAAGGCCTGGATATTGCCATCCGGACGCTCGGTAAGGTTCCCCACCCAAATGTGAAATTATTCGTCGCCGGCAATGATCCGGACCTCCGCGGGTTCGAATCTCTAGCGAGCGAACTCGGCGTGAGGAACCGGGTAATTTTTGGTGGCTTCCGGCGAGACATCCCCGCGGTATTGGGCGCATCTGATATCTTCTTTTTCCCGAGCCGATACGAAGCGTTCAGCCTTGCCACTATCGAAGCCGCGGCCTGCGGTTTACCAATCGTCGCTACCCGCATCAATGGTACCGAGGACTTTATCAATCCGGGAGAGAACGGTGTCTTCATTGAACAGAATGCCGAGCACGCCGCGCGAGCATTGCACCCACTGGTTCTAAATGCAGGTCTGCGGAAAGCCATGGGCAGGTCAGCTCGCAGGTTAGTAGAAACTCGCTACACCTGGGACCGCGTGGCTGCTATGACTGAAAGTGCTTATCTCGAATACCTAGAGGAGTTTGCAAACAAGTGTGTCCCGTTACAAAANTAACAACATGCTTCTTCAATGTTTTACGCCCGGAAGGGGCTGCGGGATTCAGCCCTGGGATTTTCAACCCCTGGGAATTATCCAATGAAACGTTTCGCTCTGAAGAGGCGAGCGATTGAGAGCCGCCATCACTACTCAATATTCTTTTGCTGTTTAATCCCTCGATCTTTCCCATGTATCCCTTCACCCTGATTCAAGTCGGCATGCATAGCGATGCTTCGGACGGAGGTGTCGATCGTTATTTTTGGGAGTTGAATCAAGGTTTGCAACGGATCGCAATCAATCTCGACATGCGCAGGTTCTTTTTTGGAAAAGCGACTCCTGCCGCCAAGGGAGCACCCGAGCATCTTTCGCTGGGAAGAGCCGATTTGCCGCTTCCGCGACGGCTGTTCCTCTTACGCAAACGGATTCTGAAAACCCCTGGTTTCGATCCAGGCCGATTCGTTCTCGCTTCCCACTTCTCGTTGTATGCCTTAGCTCTTTTACCGGAATTTTCCAAATGCACTCATGTGATTCATTTCCACGGCCCCTGGGCACAGGAATCTTCACTGAGTGGCCAGAGCAAGCTGCGGGTCCTTGTAAAGAAGACGGTAGAGCACCTTGTTTACCGAACGGGCAGCGCATTCATTACCGATTCCAGCGCATTTCGAAACCTATTGGTTTCGGAATATGGCGTTACGCCTGATAAGGTGCATGCAATTCTCCCGGCGGTGGACACCTCCCGGTTTCAACCGTCCGATCGGTTGGCGTCCAGAGATCTTCTTGATTGGCCGCGAAATCGACGCATCATTTTCTGCGTTCGCCGCCTGGTCGAACGCATGGGCATCGAGGCGCTAGTCGCGGCCTTTGGATCGATGGCGGCAAGGCACTCGGACGTGTGCCTGTTCATTGCGGGTCAAGGGCCCCTGAGAGGAGTGCTAGCGTCCCAAATATCTTCTCTCGGATTAGGGAATCGTGTTCGGTTACTGGGTTTTCTCCCTGATTCCTCGTTGCCGGCTGCTTATCAAGCCGCAGACATCTCCGTCGTGCCCAGCCAGAGCCTGGAAGGCTTTGGGCTGACTACCGTTGAATCACTTGCCTGCGGAACACCCGTCCTTGTCACACCGGTCGGGGGTCTGCCCGAGGTCATCCGGCCGCTCGCTCCCTCCTGCATTCTCCCCGGGGCGCAAACCGACCAGATCGCCGAAGGTCTCAATGCCTTTTTGGCTGGCGAGTTAACGATGCCCGCAGCGGCTAAGTGCGTAGAATATGTCCGGCAATACTTTACCTGGGAGCGGGTGGCCAGCCAGGTGCTCACCATTTATGAGAGTGCGTTCCGCGCTAAAAACGGAGCACCGTAGCCGGCACATGAATATTCTCCTGACTGCACATCGGTTTTTCCCCGACATCGGCGGCACAGAGACCGCGACAGAACTGCTGGCGGAAGAGTTCGCAAAAGCCGGGCACAAGACCGTAGTGGTAACTCAGACGGTCGGAGAAGCAATGACGTTGCCTGGTTATGAGCTTGTCCGCCGCCCGAACATTGGAAGACTGCTTCAACTCTATCACTGGTCCGATGTTATTTTGCAACGAACCGTTGCCTTGAGGACCGCTTGGCCGTTGCTTTTCGTCAGCAAACCATGGGTAGTCATTCATAACGACTGGATCGATCGTGACAGTGGACTTCGCAGCTGGTTAAAACAGCGCCTCATACGATTTGCAAGAAATATTGCCATAAGCCAGGCGGTCGCGGATCGCCTTCCAGTTCCAGCCACGGTGATACTGAACGCTTATCGAAACGAACTTTTTCAACGGCCCCTACGCAACAGCCGCCAGCATGATCTGATTTTTGTCGGCCGGCTGATCCGCGGAAAAGGGGTGCATGTATTAATAGAAGCAATGCGAGAGTTGGAGCGAAGAGGTTTTCGAAGAGAATTGACAATAGTTGGCACGGGAAGCGAACATTCTGAGTTCATGCGCGCAGCGCAAGGACTGCCCATAACGTTTCTTGGCGTGAAGCACGGCCGCGAACTGAGCGAAGTGCTTGCCAACCATAATACCTTGGTTGTTCCGTCGCTCGAACCGGAGCCGTTTGGCATTGTCGCTCTCGAGGGACTCGCGTCTGGTTGCGCGGTGGTAGCATCCCGTGACGGCGGACTTCCGGAAGCAGTAGGTCCGCATGGCATGTTATTCGAGCCCGGTAACCCAATTGCTTTAGCCGACGCAATCATTGCAGCGGACGCAGCGCCAGAGTTACTGGAAGGCGTGGCTCAACATTTAGCGGAACACGAGGCAGGCCGGGTGGCTGGTAAATACCTCAAAGTCCTGGAGTCTGCGATCGCCGACTACTGCGGCTCGGAATGAAGTCACGCCGATAATGAATATTCTCATTACTGCGCATCGCTTTCTCCCGGACATTGGAGGTACGGAAACGGTTACAGAATTGCTGGCGGAGGAGTTTTGCAAGGCAGGCCATAGAACGGTGGTGGTTACTCAAACACGCGGGGAGACCATGGCATTGCCTGGCTACGAGCTCGTCCGCAGGCCAAGCATGCGAAGATTGCTTCAATTCTATCGCTGGTCCGATATCATTTTGCAACACCAGGTCGCTTTAAGAACCGCGTGGCCGTTGCTGTTAATCAGGAGGCCGTGGGTAGTCATCCATCACGACTGGATCGATCGCGAGAAATGTTTTCGTAGCTGGTTAAAGCGGCGAGTTATTCGGTTCGCGAGAAATGTTACCACGAGCCACGCTCTCGCAAATCGTCTTTCGGTACATGCCACGGTAATACCCAATCCGTATCAAAACAAAGTTTTCAAGTACCCGCAAGGCGGTACTCGCCTCCACGACCTGATTTTTGTTGGCCGGCTTATCAGGGGAAAAGGGGTCCACATATTGATAGAGGCGCTGCGAGAGTTGGAGCGCAGAGGATTTCGAAGAGAACTGACGATCGTTGGCATGGGATCCGAACTTCCTGATCTCGTGCGCGAAGCGGAAGGACTGCCTATAAGGTTCGTTGGGGTGAAGCGTGGCTCTGAACTGGCCGACTTGATTGCTGACCATAAAATCATGGTTGTTCCGTCGCTCGATCCAGAGCCGTTTGGCATTGTCGCCCTCGAGGGACTCGCCTCTGGCTGTTCCGTGGTGGCCTCCCGCGACGGAGGTCTTGTAGAAGCGGTAGGTCCACACGGCGTGTTATTCGAGTCTGGTAACCCCAGTTCTTTAGCAGACGCTATCCTTGCGGCAGATGCGACACCTGAGTTGCTGGACGGAGTGGCGCAACATCTGGCACAACATTACGCTGGGTATATCGCCACCAAATACCTTAAAATCCTGGAGTCCGCGATCGCAGACACAGGAATCCCAGGAAGACCACGACACAGAGGTGAATAGAATGATGCCAAGAAGGAGAAAAGCTCGCCAAGCGTAGTACGGAGTGATTGACAGAAGTCCGATGCTATTCTTTTGCTAGCTGCGCAAACCGGGGACCCGCAGCTTCAACCAGTTCTGCTGCCACCTCTTTTCCTTTCGCAGAGAAATCGGCCGGCGCAAGCACCGAGACCCGCCAGACCTGAGGGACCCTGAGTTGATTGACAATCAAAGCCCTGCGCCAATCATTCAGCTGCACCGCCATGACTATCAGCCGAATCTGATCCTGAGGAAGCGCAGGCCGATTTTCCAAGAGAGGAAGTTCGCCCAGCGCTCCGCTGTTCTGCATCATTCCAGGTTCACCTATATTCGGGTTGATCAAGTTGAGCGCCGGCACCGGGTTAACCGGCTTCGCCGACATGTCTCCGGAAGTTGACGAAGTAAGCTGGGGAATGATCACCAACTCAGCCGTCTCTTCCGATTGGCTGAGGCGGAATCCGCTCTGCTTCATTTCCTTTCGGACCAAATCGACCAGCCTGTTAGCAGCGGCTAGATCGTCCATATATGGATCAGGTACCACCGCAATGGAGTGCTTTCCTGCTTCCGCTGGATTCACGACATCGCTTTTCACCTCGATGGGCGTGACAGCACAACCCGAGTACAAGATTGTTGCTGCGACCAGACCACCCCATAGTAAAAGACAACGCAGAGTCGAGTCTTCTCCAATCATATAAAATTACCCTCCTTAACATCCTTGATAAAATCTGCTGATGCGCCACCTGCGGTTTTGCATGCATCGTCTCCTGCAAAGCCCGCCCTTTGGATATCCGTTTCCTTCGCCCCAGCGAATCAGGCAGATTCCACAAAAAACCCAGGATGACCGCGGCATAAAGCTGAAGGGAAGGGATCTGCAGCGGGAAATCGACAATTGCGTGCAGCAACAAGCCGCACATGGAAAGAATACACGCCGATGAAAGCAACCGGAGCTCGCTATCCCATGACCCTTGCTGTTTCAGGTGACGTACAATGGCTATCCATACTCCGCCAAACAAAAGAGCCGCCCAGACCGCGCCGCCAATATAACCCCACTCCATCAAGCCTTGCAGATAATCTTCATGGGCATTTTGCCAAATACCGGCTACGCGATCGCCCAGCCAATGATTAAAAAATGGGAAAGTAATCTGAAAGGTTCCCGGACCAAAACCCCACCACCCGGAAGCCGACAGCGCATAACGGACAATGGTTTCATCCACCAGCAATCGCGAACTAGCGGTACCGGAACTGGTTAGCTCTATCCACCGCTCCATTGAATCTCCGAAACCAAAAGCCCAAATCAGCCCTAAAAACATAACAACGAACACCACTCCGATTGCTGTCAGCTTAGTCTTAGACCAGTATCTGAATTCCGCCTGATTCAACTGCTGGTATGATTGTGCCAGCAGAATGAATGCTGTGATCACCATCGCAGCTTTGGAGACATTAATAAACGCGCAGGCTGCCGTCGTCAGAGTAGCTATGCTCCAAAACGTGATGCCGGCATTGGAATACCTTCGCACAAAAGCCAGTACAGTCCGAGCTGCGATCAGGGGAAGCACGAGATTCAGGAACGCACCCGCATTCGCGTGGTAACGGTAGGTAGCAAAAAATGTCGACCCTGTATCGGCAAAGGAATCCCAAAAAATGGCTCTCGCGCCTGTTAGTCGTTGAGCCAGTCCAAGACCAACCAGACTGATTCCGGTCAAACTTATCGCCCACCAGGTGCGCGTTCGCCAGCGCGCGCCAGCCGCCAAATCTCCGGCCACCCAGAATGCCCCAATCAGTCCGGTAACAAGCAGCAGCTGAGATTCGGCTGTAGGCTGGTCAACCACCCCCGGGAGCCAGGGAATCGCTCCAGGCAGGTTGGTAACTACTGCCGGCTTGGCCAACCTTGGCAAGCCTTCCGACGGACCAAGCGCTATATCCGGCAACGGCTCTTTCAGCGCATAAGCAAAAATCGCTGGCTCAAACTTTTGCTTCGGATTGAGCACCATGATCCAGCCCTGCAGAAGCAATAAACCTGTCAGGATGGCAGAGACTACATTGAATCTTGGGAGGCGTGGCTTAGCAACGAGCGACAGCAAAAAAAATCCAAGCAATACCAGCAAGCTTGCGGTAAGGAAGAGTTTCCCCCAGGGACGCGTCGACCCGTAAGCCCAGGGCGCAAACACCAGCAGTCCTAACAGACCCCACCGCGGGATATCCACCAAGACGCTTCGAAGTATCTTAATGATTCTCATTTTCTCCCTGGATTTCGTAGTAGCCGGTCTGCTAATAAGCAGTACCCGGAGGAAACAATACCTGTCTGGCCGTCTTTAGAATGATCGCCACATCCTGCCAAATCGACCAGCTCTCGATGTACTCGAGATCCAGCTTCACTCGCTCCAAAATATCGGCATTGGTTCGGGCCTCTCCACGGTAACCCTTTACCTGTGCCACGCCCGTGATCCCGGGCTTAATAAAAGAACGAACCTGATAGGAGATCATGATTTCGGTAAACCTTCGATTATGCACGATCATGTGCGGCCGTGGCCCAACCAGACTCATCTCCCCGCGCAACACATTGATAAACTGCGGAACCTCGTCCAGACTCATTCTTCGTAACCATCGACCAAAGGGGTAAATCCGATGGTCGTCTATGGTAGCTTGCCGCGCCTGACTCCGGTGCGACGGATGCATGGTGCGAAATTTGAGGATTCGGAATGGTTTATTTGCCATGCCGGCACGCGTTTGCCGATAAAAGAGGGGCCCCGGGGATTGGCATTTTTGGAAAATTGCGACCAAGAGGACAAGCGGCGGAAAAATCACGCCTACAACCAAGGCGCTGATCGCCAGATCCATCGCTCTTTTCAGAAGGCGATTCATCGGATCCTCGAGCGGTTCTTCCATGATCGTGATGAAATCTAAGCCCCACAATCTGCAATGACTCACGGACCGGCTGAATAATTCCGGCAGATCATCGATCACCAGCAAACGTGAACCGAGCCGATTGCATATCATCACGATTCCGGAGAGCTCTTCGCGTCTTGGCGGCAATTCCAGCAGGATTATTTGCGCGATCCGTTCCCGCCGGACGATCCGCTCCAGGGCGGTGAGATCGGTCGAACCTGAAAGAGGGGACGCGTCAGCGCCGCCACCGAGGCCCTGAAAAAAACAGCTGGCCTCCAGCCCTAAATCGATCATCTGAGCACACCATTTTTCGATCTTCTCGGCCTTCTCAAGGGGCCCGACCAGCAACGCTTTCTGCAGATTTCCATTGGAAAAAAAGCTCCTGACTAAAATTCTCGGAATAAAGCGGTGGCAGAAAAACAGGAGGACATACAAAAGTGGCAGAAAGGTGAACAGGAAAATGCGCGAAATCGCCCGGTCTCTTGTCGCGACCAGCACAACAAAAATCCCCGCGGCAACGCAGGACATATTATACGCGGCGACTTGATGGTTACTGACGAAATCGCATCGGAGCAACTTCTGAATCTTTTGACTGCCGTTAAGTGCCGCGAAAGCGAGCGCGCTGATCGCCGCCAGATTGTAAGTCACATAGCGGGCATACTCGTAACCGCCTACTGTCCCGAGCAGGTGTTCCAAAAACGTCAGATAAAACCAAAAGAAGCCGGTGAGTACAATTGCCAGAACGCAGTAGTACGCATGATTCACTCCACGTATTCTGTGCCAAAGCATGGATCAGATTTCAGTGATGTCGTTCGTTGTGGTCTAGCTGGAAAGTCTGATGAGCGCTTTGGCTTGTCACATTTTCGGATAACACTTTTTCCAGGCGTTCTGTCCCGGTAACCCGTCTGATAAACTCTGCGGTCTTTCGCACAAATACGTCTTTATTAAACCGATCAGCGTTTTCACGAATGTGGTTAGGAGCCCATTCTATCCGCTCGGCGCGTTCCACCGCGTCCGCTAAGCTCTCCACGGTCGGATCGGCGAATAGCACTCCGGTCTCTTCCGGAATAACTGTTTCCAAAGCTCCATCCGCCGCTAGTGCGATCACTGGTTTGCCGCATGCCTGAGCTTCGACCGGAGCAATCCCGAAATCTTCGCGACCCGGGAAGATCAATCCACGGCATCTTTCCAGATAACGTTTGGCCTCATTGTCACTTACACGACCAACAAAATGAATGGTCGGACCAGCCAATCTCTCTAAACGTTCCCGATCCGGTCCCTCACCCGCAATCACAAGCCGTCGGCGGAGCAAATTGAAGGCATGCACGGCACGGTCAATCCTCTTATACCCAATCAACCGGGAGAGAACGAGATAGTAATCATCGGCCTCCGTCTTGATTTCAAATCGTTGGGTGTCAACGGGAGGATGAATGAGGTATGAATCTCTTTGATAAAACCTCCGGATCCGCTCCTGGACGCAGTGCGAGTTAGCAATGAAGTGATCGATCCTCTGAGCACACCGATAATCCGATTTTCGCAACAGAGAGACGCCGCACCGCACAATGGCACGCAGGGCAGCATTCGCTATCTCATAGCACAAATAATTATCCGGTTCCCACAGGAAGCGAGGCGGCGTATGACAATAACAGATACTGGTCGTTTTTCGGCTCAAAGGGATCCATTTGGCGAATCCGCTGCTGCTGATCCAGGTGACATCGGCGTCCACGGGTCGCAGCGACCGGAACGCCACGGGAAAAAGCATGAAATATTTCTTGAAATGTTTTTTTATCCCCGGAAGCGCCTGCATCCAGGTGTTCATGATGCGGCGGCCGGATAATTCGGGCATGAGCCTGTTCGTATCCGTTACACTCGTCATGATAGTTGCACTCGGAAATGCCTCGGCCATCGCGGCTACTACCCGCTCGGCGCCGCCCATCTGGATCAGATAATCGTGAACGATAGCTAAACGCACGGGCCCTTTAAACCTATGACTTCTTCGATGCACTCGTTCCATTCCTGGAGAATTCGATCCAGGCGAAAACGTTGCTCGGCATCTCTTTTTGCAGCCCGACCCATTTCTGCCGCAAATTCTCGGTTTTCTAACAACCTTTGGATAGCTGCCGCCAGCGCATGAGAGTCGCCCGGCTCAACAAGCAACCCTGTTTGATTGTCGGCAACAATTTCCATGGCGCCCCCGGCGCGAGTTGCGATCACCGGACGGCCGGCCAGCATAGCTTCCACGATCACGCGACCAAACGGTTCCGGTGAAGTCGAGCAATGAGCAACTACATCCACGGAGAGAAGGAGTGGAAGGATATCGGAACAAAATCCGGTAAAATGAATCCGGTCGGCGATTTTCAATTGCGCCGCAAGTCCCCGCAATTGCTCGCCGTAGCTGCGATCCTCGCATGTGAAAAGTGCATCGCCTACGATCAGACCGCGCACCTCGGGAAGTTCCACCAAAGCTTTGATAAAGATGTGTTGTCCCTTCCAAGGGGTAATCCGGCCAAACAAGCCGACGACGGGAAAGTTCCCCGCCTGGGTTCCACACCGCGTCCCGGTTGGTCGTGCCAAAGAGCCCGACCGGAAATCAAAGGGTTTAAAGCCATTGTGAATGACCCTTATGCGGCGATTCTTGCCTCCAGCGCTTGTATAAGCTTCGGCCGTCGCCTGGGAATTCGCCACTACCGCCTGCGCGCGGTTCGCCAGGGTCACGATCAATAGGCGATTTATCGCGCTGAAATGATCCGCATTCACAATATCATGGAGATGGAAGCAAAATTTTTTTCGCAACAAAAAAGCGAGCACGGCCGCTACGACCAGGGCTTTCGCAGTGTTCGCGTACAACAACTCAAAGTCCTTCGCTGATCTCATCACCCGATAGATCAGAAAGCATATTCCAGGGATGGCGCACAGATAGGCGAACACTCCCGCAGATTTGCTTACCCGCACTGCCACCTCAGGCAAAGTTGCAATTATCACAGGAACCTTTTTGGCGCGGAGCAACCCGGCGAATGGACCGTCCTGAAAAAGTAATACCGCAGAGCGGGCCCGGGAGAACTCCGCCAGATCTGCCAAACAGAGTTCAGCTCCTCCGAGCTCGCCCGACTGGTCTAAAAACAAAATGCCCGGGTAATTTCTCACCAAATTCGCAGCGTGACTTCCATGTCAAACAAGAAAAGTTCCTATTGCGGAGAAGGCTTCCCGGCCTTCGGTATTCGCAAAATTTGCTGGATTCGTGACATTTCCCGGACCGTGAATCCAGAACCCTCGCCAGCGGTTGACGGTACTTTCGGTTTGCACATTAACGCTATCGGCTGAGACAGCCAAGAATACGAGCCCAACGGCTAGTGCGCAAAGTTGTCGCATCATAAAATTTCTTCCCCCTCAATATGAAACTTTCACTTCGAACGGATGTATTACGAAAAATGCATTTGAATTACAATAAAATAATTTAATTATGGCTATAGTGATCAATGTGAAATGTGATCAATGTGAAATGGGAAACCTGCGCGCCCGAAACTCACACCCGACCGGGGTGTCCCCGTTGTTACTTGTTTCGATCCAAAATCATCCCGCGACGATCAAAACTTTCCCGGATCTGCTCAAGGACAAACCTGCCTTTGACTGGTTGATCGTCCAATACAATCCATGAAAGCAAGGCTGAGAACGTTCCTTCAGCATGTCGCTCCAGAACTGTTTCATTGGTATAAATCTTATCATTTGCACCAGTACTTCCGTAAAAGATTCGGGCGACTTCAAAATTCAGCTCGACAATTATTTTACGCCGGGGGGCAGCCTAGAATCTTGTCGGGTCCGTTCGCTGGGATGGCATACCTGGACGAGACAGTCTGGGGACCGGTTACTCCCAAGTGGTTAGGCTGTTACGAGCTTGAACTACACGACATCGTGGAAGCAGCTATCGCTTGCCGCTACGATCGAGTCATTGATGTCGGTTGCGCCGAGGGATACTACGCGGTTGGCTTTGCGTGGCGCATGCCTGAAGCTGAGATCATCGCCTTTGATATCGATCCAATCGCTCGCCGCCAAACGCGGCGCCTGGCAGCACTGGCTGGGGTTTCAACTAAAGTCAGAGTAAACAATGAATGTGAGTGGGCGCATCTAAATCACCTGATTTCTGATCGTACGCTGGTTTTGGTCGATGTGGAGGGGTATGAGTCCAGTTTGTTGAGCGTAGAGGATGTACCAAGCCTCAAGAAGGCCGACTTGCTCGTCGAGATGCACGAAGAGCATGGCTCTGGGTCTACAAACGCTATTGAACAGTCGATGCGGGAGCGTTTCCAAAACACTCATCTGCTAACATGGCGACGATCTTTAGATCGGAAGAGTTCGGTCGAACAGTTTGCTTCTCTCTGGAAGAGCAACATCAATGAGGAAGAATTTTGTGCAATGCTGGATGAATGGCGAGCAAGCCCACAGGTCTGGTTATGGGCAACTACAAAGCGAGGCCGCGCCTCAGACCTCGAGGTGTAAGGATCTCAAGGTCGCGCTGGGAGCAGCGCCGGTTGGGCGAACCGGCCTCGCTATAGAATCCTTGAAAAGCGAAACCACCCTATGATTAAATGTGCGGACACAGAAAAAAGGCTTGACTCATCTGCAACCAGTTTTGCTTTTCAAAGATTCTCGCAGCGTCAATGTATCGATCGCCGAGTACCGAAAAAGTTCTACGCATGATAGCGCACGATCAATTCGTTTTCGCTTACGAAAATGGCAGCTTGGGATGCAGCGTTAGCGTATTGCACACCTTGCGGCTCCAGCTCAACTAGGCCGACGTAGATCAGCCACACGAACAGCCCAGCTGTGATGGCGAAAGCCGTTCGGCCGTTCAGGTAGCGGGCGCTCAGTGGCAGCCTTCGCCCAAAATCAACGGGCTCGGCATCCGCATTGCCCTTTTCGAAGCTTGCTCGGTATCCACTCATGTTATGGCCTATGTGCTCCCTGAGCCGCTTTCACGGCCCTTGAGGTGGTTCCGGGTGGGACCCTACGAGATCAAGAAAGAGGCGTTTGATCTTGGCGTGAAACGGAAGCAGTTGCTCGACGGAGGAACTATCGGTTATCGGGCCGATGACCGCCTTTATCGCAAGGATCGAGCCGCAATCAATTGTTTCCATGCGATGGCGGGGCTGGAAGAACTTTACCCTAACGGCGGCTTTCTTGGGACGGGATTTCGAATGTGGGGCATCAATGGCACCGCACGAGTTTTGATCGAATACACCAAGAAGGTTCGTAACAAAGGCCTGCTCCTCGAGCCGGCGATATCAAGAAAGATCTCTACGGATTTGTGTACGCCCCGGAACGGAATAGCCGTGGCCTCTATAATCCTTTCCCCAACGCATCTGCGTATCACCAGTAGTTTTTGAGAGCCCGGCAAAGACCTGGTTGGGGAAACTTCCGGTGTCCCGGCGTGGTCCCTTCGTAAATGAGTCAACTGAGTTTTAATGATTCCTGTTGATTACATGAGATGTTTCTTGGGTTGTTGGCAGACTGCGGACTCCTGCTTCGCTGATCTTGGCGGCAGAAGGTTTCTTGCTCATCGTTCGTCTCTGACGTTCGCGGTGGACACTTCACCCTGATGTTTGACTTTGGGTGGGTCGTGCTGCCAGGGCCAGCGACCCTCGAGTTCTAGCTGCAAAGACATGCTGAGNAAGGTGCGGATGAGGACGATCAGGCCGAGAACGATGACGTTGTCGAAGGTGGGATCTACAACAACAGTGCGNATGATGTCGCCAGCTACAAGGAACTCGAGCCCTAGCAGAATGGCGCGTCCCATATCCTGGCGATACAGGCGAAAGAGGATACTGGTCTCGCCACGCCTTTGAAAAAGAAATCGAGTTGATGCGATGAGCGCACCGATGACGATCACGGATACGCCAGCGGTATCCACCGCAGTGCCAACAACGTCCATGATTTCTCGAAATCGCATCATAACTAAGGGATTCTAAGCACCTGCAACGAACTCACGATCAGGTCAGCAACCCGAGTCGACCGCCGATGGCGTTCGATTTGTTGCTCGGAACCCGGAAAGGAACCGGGAGCTGAGAGAGAGTAACGACAGGTAATCTTGGTCGCGACCTTATTCAGAATTTCACGCCGATGCCCATAGAAGGGCCCGATTGCGCGGCATCGTACAGCAACCCCGTTCTTTACGTAATCCATATACAAATAGCAGTAGCCTAGAGGATCCACTCATCCGGCGGATAGAAAATTATCGCGGTTTGGCACCACGAATTTGATCAACAACGTCACGAATAGATTCACAACGATTTGGGCTGCTCGACGGCAATGCCGTGACTGCGAGGGCCTCGATTCTGTCCGCACTTTGTTGGGTGTGGACCATCAAAACAGCGGGAATCCCGTTTTAGCTATATTCTCATTAATGTGGTCCAGAGCCGATCTAATCGGTCTGTTGGTTCTCAAATATGTGGTTTCAAAAACCACGGATGTTTTTGGTTTGAGCCGATTATGTTCTCAGTTCGCTACAGCTAAAAAAGTCTGGCCAGTATGGGGCCGTAGATCTTCAGCAAAAGCGCCACGCCGGAAAGCCCCAACAGGAGGTAGGAAACCCGCTTGAAATTGACGTCCGAAATCCGGCGGTAGAGCATCACGCCGATGGCAGTTCCTGGCAGGACCGCGGGCAGGGTCATCAGCAGCAAAAGCCAGTAATGATAGCTCAGATAGTTCGAGTGTAGTAGCGCGATCAGGATCAACGAAAAGATCTGCGACACCATAATGTAAGGCTGGACGATGGCGCGATTCTGTGCCTTCGGTAGATCTCGCAGGTTGGTCCACACCACGACGGCGGCCCCGGGGAAAGCGGTGAACCCTCCGATTGCCCCTCCGATAAAACCGACGATCGCACCTGTTAGGGGCCATCGAAGCCGCGAATCTTCGCGCCCGCCGGCTTGAACGTCGAATAGACGGAATACAGGATAAGGAAGGCGCCAAAGATCTTCATCAATTGCTCGGTCGGCAGGTGGCTCAGCATCCAGATACCCACGAAAGCGCCGGGCAGGCCGCCGAGTATACAGAATCCTGGACCCTCCCAGAAGCTCTTCCACGATTTCGGCATATCTTTGCGCAACTGCTTCAGCGAGAGGAGCTGGTTGCCTGTTGACAGGGTTTGCAGCAGAGGGGCTTCGGTGATTGGCTCAATAAAGAGTAAGCATCCGGCGCCCACGGCAGAAAATCCGAAACCGGAAAGTCCGCTCATCAAGCCGGACAAGAAAAGGATCAGCTCGATGGAGATCAGTTCCCCAACGCTGAGCCCGGCCACCGTCGTGGCGCTGTTGCGTGCAGCGTAGGCGACCACAACCAGGGCCAGAAAGAGGATTGCGACCGGCATCCATATCGATTTGCCGATCGGTTTTGCAAAAATTAGAAAAGTCCATTCTCGCACAGATTGTTTCCTTCCAAAAGCAAGATTTAATCACCCTTTCGAAGTAAGCGTCACACCATCCACACCTAGTCGCCGTTGGTCTTAGGCGCGGCCAACTGGTTCTGCAGCGTGGAAACAGTCGTCTGGAGCGCAGCCACCTGCGCCTGCAAAGCCGCAATCTCCGCAGCTGCGTCTCCGGGGTCCGCCACTGCGGACATGGGGATCAAGGCGGTAAGAAAACCAACCGCCATCAAGGGTCCAAGAAGGGTTGAGAAAGTGATACGCTCAAGGCTTCTTCCTTTTCGAGTTTCGCAAGCTGCGGTTGACTTCGTTAGCGGTTGCCATACCGCTCATTCCCGATTGTTCGCCAGTTCGATAGTGGCGCAGTTTCCGTTTTTAGGTCTCATGGTTGTAAGTTTCCTAACCCTATCGTAACGGAGAGAAGACGATCAAACCCTTCCTAGAAAGGAAAGATTAAATATGAAAAATCGCCTAAATGTCAATGCTTTTCTGACAATCTTCTGAGTACGGTAAGTACGGTGCGGAGTTAACGCGAAGATAACGTGCCTGCCAACTCTCCAGGAACTGGCACCAGGCGTAGTACTCCAGATCGATCCCAACACGCTAATTGAGAATGTGGATGACGTCCAAGTTTCACCGCACATTCTGAAAGGCGAGGAGCAGGTAATCAAGAAATTAATCGAACGCAGCCTTGGTAAGAATTGTTCAGCGGCGAGCGTGTACGTTTTGCTTTCCTCAACGCATGGAAGGCATTAGACAAAATGCGTTGAGCTTGTAAACGCACGCGGCGTCTACGATATTTTAAGGAGGAGGCATTATGGAAGTAAGGCGTCTTGCTTTATTTAGGAGGCATACATCTGCTCCCTAGCTCGGGCGAGTACATTCAGTCTGAATCTCAACTCGACTCAAGAGCCCGGGTATACGTCCTCGCAACAACCATCAAAATACACGAAAGAAGTCATGAAAATAATTCTGGCCATACTTGGGGTGGCCGTGGGGATGATACAGACACTCACGTCCGCTGCCGAGGAACCCGCCTGGTCCCTTGAGGGTAGGACGATTACCGTGGACAGCTGCGGCGTCGATTGCCATTGCCTAATCGGTGGACCGCCTGACAACGGCTTATGCCAATTCTTTTTGATTGGCCAAATCGACAATGGCCAATACGATGGGGTGAAGTTGGACGGTGTGAAGTTTGGACAGGCTGCTGAATTCGTTCAAAAGATGATGGGCGAGCAGCCCAAGTTCACCTTCACTGCTTACTATATAGATTCTGGCGCGAGCGCGGAACAGAGGGAGGCGCTGCGTAAGCTATTCACCGGTTCCTCCCCGCACGCAATGGGCCAACCGGCTGAGGTAAAGGAACTGGCAATCAAATTCGAGAACCTGGGCGACTTCGGCCAAGTTGGGAAAACGACCAGCGCCACCGTGGGCGATATTGCCAAAGTAGAGGTGACGCCAATTGCCGGGGTCACGGACCCGAACAAGCCGATGGTAGTTGAGAACGGGGCTGAGCCAGGCTCGAAGTGGAACGCATTGGGCAAGGGTTCCAACAGCTTCTACCGCTCTGCCGGAAAGGACTACAAATTCGACGGCACCAGCGGCGAGAGCCAAAGATTTGCATGGAAAGGCGGAGGCGAGAAGTAAAGAGTCCGAACGAAGGAGTCGCTTCACAAAGCCCCGGCGCGGATAGAAGCAACCTCCAAGCAGCGGCATGAGCTTGCTCTTCACGACTCGCAAGCGGTTTCAGTGCGATAAGGTGCCGCGCCGTCGCTGTCCGTCAGTCGCATAACTGGGCAAATATATCCTTTGAATTTGAGTTTCCACGGGCTTTGATCACGCTCAAACGCATGCGAAACGAATTTCGCTTATCAAAAGTGATGTGTCGTGTCATGACAAACGCTTAACCGGACTTTCCGTTCCTTTGTTCCCAAAACCCCGGTCCCGAGTTTTTGGTGAAGTGGATCTGTGAAACCGCAAAGGAGAATGGCCGTTTCCGAGAATGGGACTATTCCGTGAATTTCCCGTCTAGCTTACTTGTTTCAGAACGTATTGGTGGGCCCTTCTTGTTCGTGTTAGCATCTACATATCCCCCGAATCACGAAATACCCGTTTCTATTTTCCCTGGCTTCTCTTGAGTCGCCTTACTCGTCTCCGGCGATGGATCAGCTGGAGTTAGATGAATATAGACCAGTGAAAACGCGCCCTTCTAACTAAAACCACAAACTTGCTTCGAAATTAAACCGTTAACTATCCTCCCCTATGAAACCGTTTGCACCTCCCTTCAGAAAAAGCTTCGTTCGAATGCTCGGCGTTGCCTTTTTAGCCGATTACAACCAGCTTTCGACGGCCTTTTCCCAAACCAAAATGTAAACAAGGTCCTGACCGGCACGGAGTCCGGCAAAGACGCTGCCGTCCAGGTTGAAGGGGTGGCTAAGAGCATCGTGCATTAACTAACGCAAGCCTCACGGACTATCGTTCTTTCCGGGCGATGTATCCGTCTCGGCCATGATGGGCTAAAAGCCAGAATACGGCCACGGAGNCGGAGTCTAAAACACGCGGCAAGGTTCGCAACCTCCCCGCCCGTCAAAAAAGCAAGCGGAACTCCAATATATGCTTCGAAGGGGTAATAGAATCTGCGAAGAAACCGTGAACTCTCTCAAAGTTGCTGAAAACAATTATGGCTTCTACTAGACGAAGTCCCCGAGTACCACCGAATAGCCCGGGAGGGATGAGCCAAAGCAGCACCGACCGTTGGAAGGTGCAAAGTGGATGATCGCGAGGAGATGGCGCGGCGCTTTTACCGGCTCAAGAGTTTTGATGCCATCGAAGAAACTTACCAAAAGAAGGTGAGAGAACTCGAAGAAACGCACCAGTCAGACACGACGGCATTGGCCACTCTCCAAAAAGAGCGCGACCAAGCCAAGGCCGGCGCAGAAAAGTTGGCTGAGGAAATGGCCAAAAACCAACCAGGCCAGAGCTCTGAATTATACAAAAAGCCCAACGGCTATTTCTGGATGGAAAGATCGAGGAGGCAATTGCGCTATTGGATAACGACAAGTTGCGCCAATCCGCAGAGCAGGCGGAAAAGGCCATTACTGACGCCATCCAAGGTTGGCGGCTGAAAGCCAGCCTTTTCACGCTCAAGTTCCGATTTGAAGAGGCTGAGAAAGCCTAACGACGCGCGACGCTCAGTGCAAAAGCCGTTCAGCAATAAGCATCACTGCGGCAACTAACGCGATCACCGCCGCGCCCAACGTCTCCGTCTTGGGCGACTGGTCTCCAAACGCGCTGATCAAGGCGAATGCAGACCAGGAAAAGTGTGTGTGCTGGACGTATCTCGTGTGCGGCGGAAATTCGAGGTACCGCGACATTTGGCGACCTGTCGATATCGCGCCGAGCATCGGTAAGCCGATTAACAGGACAGTAAGCACGAATAGCGGCGCAATTCGTCTAAGGGTCCTGTTTGTTTGGATACATTCGAAATAATTACTCATGGCCGGTGATTCCCATACGGTCCATAGTAGATGCCGGGGATCACTACACGAAACGGAAAAGATCGTACGTGAGGGCCTTCTCGTGGACGGCTTGAGCCAGATTTTGGTTACACTAGCCCCGGCGCCTGTGCTGCTGCACGGAATTAACTATCCGTCGCCTTAAATAGGAGTCGTTCGGCGGGCGTATAGACAGCGTTTCGGCGAAGAAGCTTCTGGGTTTGACGATTTGATTAGCGATGCCGTTGCGATGGAGGGACGCGCTCCCGCGCGACCCGGCGCCGCACGTCTAAAGAAGGTGCAGACTTGGGAAAAGGTGGAAGCTAATTCAACAGAGCCTCATCTTTGAAAGCACAACAGCGCCTATGCAGAAGAAAGCGGCAAATGGCGTCCAGTCTCATCCGGAAGATTTCGAATCTACTACTTTTTCTGCGCAGGAGCGACACTGGGTTGCTCCCGAGGAGTTTCATCGCGGCGGAGGGGGAATCTGGAGGTGATAGGTGGGCGCCAGAGCGATCAGTTTCTCGATCACGCCGGCATCGACCGGAGGCAGTGTGGTCAGTTGCGTCACTGGCTCTCCCAACTCTTCCCAGAGCTTCTCGAAACCGCCTGGTGTCAGCATTACGATCATCCGGCCCGGCGTGCTGCCGATATTCTTGTAAGTGTGCAGTATCCCTTTGGGATTGAAGCTGTTGTTACATTCTCAGGCTCACGAACCCAATCCTTCGAAATCCTCTGGCCTCGGCGATGCTATGCCGGCGGCGGTTAGTTCGTTCTCACCGCTTGCGAGCTCCTGAGCGCACTCTCTGCAAACGGCGCATTCCAGTAAAGAGTCGTAGTAACTTAGCTCGCCAATACGGCCGCAAAATTCACACACTCCGAGGTAAGGGTGCGCCTTTTTTAGGGTCGTTCGAGAAAGGTTCATATTCCTCCCCCTAATAATAGTTCAAGGTCGAGTATTTTACAGGACATATCATTTCGCCGACATTCGTTCCACATTTTAGCAATCACTATTTAGGATATGGTCACACGTTGACTAGATCCTTACTCCAATCTTACAAAGGAGAAAGTACGTAAATTTCCCTTTCTTGAGGTATCCCCTAGCGTGAACTTCTCATCCGCCGGGGCACCGTAGCATACGCGTCCCGCGAGTATTGTTTTATCTAGTGTGTTTGACACGGGAGTCCGAGGCGCGCTGATGCTTGAGAAGTAACGCAACTAAAGAATACACGCGGGACGCGTATGCT
>JGI26340J50214_10000236_pt1 | contig 20064 bp, 9 predicted proteins | sample BogFormECP12_OM2_FD_50214 | JGI IMG/M metagenome (IMG submission 50214)
GCGAATCCTGAGTTTCAATTTCGCGCTGGCGCTCTCGGCAAGCCTGCTCTTCAGCCTGGCCCCCGCTGCGCAGTTCTGGAGGCCCAATCTCGCACCTGCGTTGAAGCAAGGAGTGATCGCCGGCGGCGGCCCGTTGCTCTTCCGCCGCATCGCCGTCGGCGTGCAAGTCGGGCTGAGTCTCTTGTTGCTGATAGCCGCTGGTCTTTTCACGCGCACGCTGCACAATCTCAAATCTCTGGATGTGGGATTTGCCACCGATCATCTCGTGACCTTTACCATCAATCCCTCACTTGCGGGATATCCGCCCACTCAGGATCTTGAAGTTGACTCGCGCGTATTGAGCACTCTGGCGGCCCTCCCCGGGGTGCGGTCGGCAGGCGGAACCACGATTCCGGAACTGGCGAACAGCGATCGCACGAACAACATTACGATCGCAGGCTATACGGCAAAAGAAGACGAAGATATGAACGTCGAGCATCCCAGGGTCAGCCCCAGCTATTTTTCGAGTTTGGGAATGAAACTGCTGGCAGGCCGCGAGTTGAGCGATGCGGATCGGGAGGGAACCGAAAAAGTCGCAGTAGTGAATGAGAGTTTCGCCCGCCACTTCTTTGGCGATCCGCAACATGCTCTGGAGCATTACTTCGGCAACGGCGGCGGTGATGTGAAAACTGACATCAAGATTGTCGGCGTCGTCAAGGATGCGAAGCACACCAGCGTGCGGGAGGAAATCAGACGCACCGTCTTTAGCCCCTACCTGCAAGAAAGTGATCCTGGCCGGATGACCTTTTACGTTCGCACCTGGCAGACGCCGGAAAGCGCGGAAGCGACCATCCGGCGCGCCATGCAGGCGCTGGATTCAAAGCTGGTGCTCGACACCTTCCGCACCATGGATGAACAGATCGACGACAACTTGACTGCCGAACGAGTAGTTGCACTTTTGGCGGCGAGTTTCGGCGTGCTCGCCGCGGTGATGGCGGCCATCGGCCTGTACGGCGTGCTGGCGTACTCGACCGCTCAGAGAACGTCGGAGATCGGCATCCGCATGGCGCTGGGCGCGAGCCGCGCCTCCGTGATGCGTGTGGTTCTGGTCGAAGTGCTGTGGCTGACCGGAATTGCGATTGCCGTGGCGCTGTCGACCTCGCTTTTGCTGGGCATGGCGGTGAGCAGCCAGTTGTTCGGCATTTCGAGCCGGGATCCGCTGACGTTGTGCCTGGCTACGCTCGTGGTGCTGGTGGTGGCGATTGCCTCCGCGCTGCTGCCGGCGCGACGCGCCGCCAAGATCGATCCAATCAAGGCGCTGAGGTACGAATAGGAGGTTGGTGATGACTGGACTGCTTCAGGACTTTCGATACGCGCTCCGCCAGCTCCGGAAGAGCCCGGGGTTCGCTGCAGTGGCCATCCTTACTCTGGCTCTGGGCATTGGTGCGAATACGGCCATCTTCAGCATAGTCCAGAGCGTACTCCTTCGACCTTTGCCGTTCCACGACCCAGACCATCTTTTTGCAGTGTGGGCAGAATCACCGGAAGAGAAATCAGTCAAGACAGGTGCGTCCGGCCCGGATTTCCAGGACTACAAAGAGCAGAGCCACTCTTTTGATGGCCTCGCCGAAGTGCTCCCCCACTTCACCTATACCTTAGTCGGACAAGGTGAGCCACGAACCGTGATCTGCACAGGTATTTCATATGATTTCTTTCCCATGCTTGGAATGCAGCCGCTGCTCGGCAGGCTCTACACACCCGAGGAGTACCACACGGACGGAGTCCAGGTCGTCATCTCCGAGCGCTTCTGGAAGGAACAACTCGGCGCCGAGCCGCACGTTCTGGGACGTGTTCTGAACCTTGGCGGAGACGAGGCAACCGTTATAGGAGTCATGCCACGACTCCCAGATCTGTTTCCAGACACCGATATCTGGGCGAAGGTCATTCCTGACTTCGAGTGGATGCGATCGCGGGGAAACAAATTTCTTACCGTGATCGCTCGTACAAGACCTGGAGTAAGCCGGGCTCAGGCGGAACAGGACCTCACGGGAATTTTGCGGCGAGCGCCGGGGGCCTCCTCAAGTGTCGCGGTCAAGCTTGTGCCACTCAAGAACGAGGTGGTTGGACAGGTTCGGGCCGAGCTCAACATTATTTCTGCCGCCGTAGGCCTGGTTCTACTGATCGCTTGCGTAAACATTGTTGGCCTTCTACTTGCCCGCGCCGCAAAACGGCAGTCGGAGATCGCAGTGAGGCTTGGGCTGGGCGCCAGTCGGGGGCGCATTCTGCAGCAGTTCGTGGCTGAGAATCTGCTCCTGAGTTTATTCGGAGGAGTCTTGGGAGTGGGCCTGGCGTTGTGGGGAGTGAGGCTGACCACGAGCTTGAATTTTGGCAACCTGCCCAGAAGCCAATCGATCCATGTCAACGCCACGGTCCTCGGGATCGCTCTGCTGCTCACGTTGGTTACCAGTTTGCTTCTAGCCTGGGGACCATCCGCGGTCTTCTCGCGGCTGGATGTGACTTCAGCCCTCAGAACCGGGCGAGCGCAGGTCGGGAAATCGAGCCGGCGCGGTTTTCAGGTATTGATCGCTTCCGAGATTTCTCTGGCCTTGGTATTGCTGGTCAGCGCGGGACTGCTGTTGCGCAGCTTCTGGCTGGCTCAGCAGTCGGACCCTGGATTTCAGCCCGCGCAACTGCTCGAAACCTATTTGCGCACGAATTTCTACGGGACCGAAGGCGCGCCCTTCTACAAACAGGTCCTGGAGTCGGTTTCGTCTCTGCCAGGAGTCGAGGCGACTGCGGTCAGCGACTGCGTGCCGGCGAATTGGACCCCAACCGCAAACTTAATCTTAGATGATCGCCCCAACGATCCCATGAAAGTGCCTACTACCGACGCCTGTTGGATCAGCAGTGGGTTCTTTCGCGCGACGGGAACGCCGCTCTTCCGGGGCCGAGTGCTTACGCAACACGATGAAGAGACTGCGCCGGCGGTTGTGGTCGTGAACCGGGCCTTCGCCCAAACCTACTGGCCAGGTCAAGATCCAATCGGAAAACACATCGCCGTCAATTATGTGGGCCCCGGCCGCGACCGAAGTCCGGCTCCGCGGTTTCGGGAAGTCGTCGGCGTGGTGGCAAACGTGAAACAAAGAGGGTTGGACGTCTTAGCGGAACCGGCGCTGTACATGCCCTTCTTGCAGGACGCAACTCACCACGTCTTTGCCGGCATGCATCTTTTTGTGCGAAGCACTGGGGACCCGCTTAACCTGGCGGGATCGCTGCGGGCACGGGTCCACGCGGTCAAGCCCGATCAGCCGATCAATGAAATACGAACCATGGACAGCGTCACGCGTCAGACCCTTGCCACAAGACGCTTGAGTCTTATGCTTATGGGTGCCTTCGCCACCTTGGCTTTGATGCTGTCCTCACTCGGACTTTACGGCGCGATCGCGTATTCAGTCAGCCAACGAACCCGCGAATTCGGCGTACGCATCGCGCTCGGGGGACGACGCCAGGATGTGCTGATCCAAGTCATGAAAGAGGGATTGTGGCAGGCATTGACTGGAATCATAGTGGGTACAGTTGTTGCGCTAGTGGCAGCGAGGGCGATGACTGGATTGCTATTCCAGGTCACATCAACCGATCCGCTCACCTTTGCCGGTGTCGCACTTCTGCTGTTCGTGACGGCTGTGGCTGCGTGTTACGTCCCGGCCCGGCGTGCGACGAAAGTCGACCCCATGGTGGCGCTGAGGTACGAATAGAGTTTTGGAGAATGAATCGAAGAACCCAATGATTCAACTGAAAAACATCGAACGCAGTTACAAGACCGGCGCAGGGCAAACCTGGGTGCTGCGCCGCGTGAATCTCGACATTCGCCAGGGCGAGTTCATCACAGTGATGGGGCCGTCGGGGGCGGGGAAGTCGTCCCTGCTCAATGTGCTCGCGCTGCTCGACGACCAGTGGCAGGGCGAATACTGGTTCCGCGAGGACGCCGTGCATGCGCTCAAGCGCAAGCAGCGCGCCGAACTGGCGAAGCTCAACGTCGGCATGGTCTTCCAGAGCTATCACCTGCTCGACGATCTGACGGTGCAGGAGAATATTGATCTGCCACTTTCTTATAAGGACATTCCTCGCGCCCGGCGGCAGAGTCTGGTGGCTGACGTTCTGGATCGGTTCCAGATTGTCGCCAAGAAGGATTTGTTTCCCAGCCAGCTTTCCGGGGGACAGCAGCAGCTGGTGGGCGTCGCGAGGGCGGTGATTCACAAGCCTCCGTTGCTGCTCGCCGATGAGCCCACCGGCAACCTGCATTCGGGTCAGGCGAAAGAGATCATGGAACTGTTCCGCGAACTTAATCAGCAGGGAACGACGATCGTCCAAGTTACTCACTCGGAAGCGAACGCCGCCTACGGAACACGCACGATTCAACTGCGGGATGGATGGCTGGTCGGGGATACGGCGAATCCGTCCCTGGACCACTCGGCGGAGGTCAGCGCGTCGTGAATCTTCATGGGTCCGGATGGTTGATGGATGAGTGCTTGATTTTGACAGCGAGGCGATTATGAGCGGATTTTGGCAGGACGTGCGGTTCGCGGTCCGAGTGCTGGGCAAAAATATCGGCGTAACTGCCCTCATGGTATTCACGCTCGCGCTCGCGATCGGCACGACGACGGCGATCTTCAGTGTTGTGTACGGAGTTTTACTGCGACCCCTGCCATACTCCGGCGCCGACCGCATCATGGCGGTCTCTGAAGTGAACTTAAACGGCACGTCCTCGCGGCTCGCGGATCCAAACTTCGACGACTTCCGCGATCAAAACCACAGCTTTCAATCCATCGCGAAGTACTCGGCCTACCCGGTTTCCGTCTCCGGGGCGGCGCAGCCCACGCGCACAACCGTGGCGTCCGTGACGCCGCAGTTTCTCAGCGTGTTCCGCGTTGAGCCGATCATCGGCCGGGATTTCACCGCCGATGACAACCGGAAAGGAGCCGCGCCGGTAGCGATCGTGAGCTACGGCTATTGGACGCAGAACCTTGGATCGGCGCAGGATCTTTCGCAAGCGCACCTGAAGATCAACAACGCGATGCACTCTGTGATTGGCGTGCTTCCTGCGGGATTTCGATTTCCGGATGATGCGGACGTGTGGGCGGCGGCCGATGTAGAGGGGGAGAATCCAAGCCGTACATCGCACAATTACTCTGGGGTAGGCCGATTAAGAGATGGGGTAAGCGTCGCACAGGCGCGCGAAGACATCAGCGCCATCGCGCGAAGAATCTACCAGACGAATGACAAGAGCGATTATTTGCTCCGCGATGGAGCGGTAGTCTCACTGCAGGATTCGATTACAGGCACGGTGCAGCGGCCGCTGCTCATTCTGCTGGGTGCGGTCGGATTCTTATTGCTGGTGGCATGCGCCAATGTTGCGAACCTGCTGCTGGCGCAGGCGTCGGTGCGGGAGCGCGAGCTTGCGATTCGCGGCGCGCTCGGCGCCGGGCGTGGCCGTCTGGTGCGCCAGTTCTTGACCGAGGCGTTTCTGCTTTCGCTGATCGGCGGAGTTCTTGGAGTGCTCGCCGCTATCTGGGGTGTCGCTGGATTGGTGGCGGTGGCTCCAGACAGTTTGCCGCGACTCGACAGTGTTTCTGTAAACGTGCCGGTACTGCTCTTTGCGTTAACACTCTGCTTTGCGATGGCTGCCTCGCTGGGAGCGTTTACAGCCGCGCGGGCCACGCGTGGCGATGTGAGGAACGGACTTGCCGAGGGCGGGCGTGGGCAAGCCGGATCGCAAGGGGGACAGCGCGTTGGCCGAGCGCTGGTCGCGGCACAGATCGCGATCACCCTGGTGCTGGTAGTCGCTGCTGGTTTGCTGGGACGTAGCTTAATGAAAGTCCTCGATGTGGATCCAGGATTCCGCGTGGACAAGATCGTCGCGATGGACGTTTCGCTGCCGTGGGTGGACGATCCCAAGGCGAAGGCGGCCCATGGAGTTTTCTTTTCGAACTTGATGGACCGGCTGAAGCAAATCCCCGGCGTGCGTGGCGTGGGAGCGGTCAGCGCTCTGCCCATGACCGGCGGGCTGCCCGACGGAATGTTCGTGTTGATGACGGAGAAGGAAGTTCCCAAAACGATGGAAGGCTTCGCCGCGTTGTTTAACGTCGGGGTCCCCCCAAAGGAGCGGATCGGCACTGCCGATTTTTGCGTCTCGACTGAAGGATATTTCCGGGTGCTGGGAATTCCGGTGATCCGGGGACGAATGTTCGACGAGCGCGATAGAGCGGAAACGCCGCACGTGGCGCTGATCAGCGAGTCGCTGGCGCGCGACCGCTGGCCGCACCAGGACCCGATCGGACACACCATTGAATTTGGAAACATGGATGGCGATCCGCGCCTGCTGACGATTGTCGGAATCGTGGGCGATACGCGTGAGTACGGTCTCGACGCGCCCCCGCACCCAACGGTGTATGTGAATCTGTTCCAGCGCCCACGCGCGGATATGACGATAACGATGCTGACCGATGCCGACACGCCCGGGCTAATTTCGGCGGCGCGGGAAAGGTTGCACGACCTCAATCCGGAAATCCCGGCGGAGTTTCGGACATTTCAGCAGGTGTATTCCGCGTCGCTGGGCTCGCGAAGATTCAACGTGATTCTGATCGGATTCTTCGGAATGACTGCGCTGATGCTAGCGTCTGCTGGAGTCTTCGGCGTGATGGCGTACTCGGTGAGCCGGCGTACGCGCGAATTCGGCGTGCGCATGGCGCTGGGCGCGACCTCGGGCGACGTGCTGCGCATGGTTCTGGGGCAAGGGATGCGCACGATCTTGATCGGCGTGGCGATGGGAATTGCGGGGTCTCTCGCGCTCACTCAGACGGTGTCGTCGTTACTCTTCGGCGTGACAGCAACAGATCCCATCACCTTCGCCGGAGTCACGCTTTTGTTGATCGCAGTCGCGCTTCTCGCTTGTTACATTCCGGCGAGGCGCGCCACGAAAGTAGATCCGACGGTGGCGTTGCGCTACGAATAACGGCAATTGGGCTCAACACATCATGTTTCGGAGTGGAACTAAAAGGACGGCATGGATACTCTCTATCAATCGATTCAATATGTAATTCGCAGGTTCGCGAAGAGTCCCGGTTTCATGAGGCGGGGAGCGGCGATTCTCAGCGTATGCGGCATCTTGGCCGCGACCGCACCGGCGCAAACCAGCACGGTTCCCGCGGCGAGCGGAACGGGGAATGCGCCCGGCTCGCAAGCGGCTGCCGTTCGCTTCGATATGCCAAAGTCGCACAATCCACTCCGAGCGTATTCACCGGATCAAGTTCCTGAACCGATGATGGCGAACTCGTCGCGCCTCGACGGCCTCGTTCGAGACGGNAAGCTTTACCTGTCGCTGAAGGATGCGATTGACCTGGCGCTGGAAAACAATCTGGACTTGGCCATTGCCCGCTACAATCTGCCGATTGCCGACACCGATATCTTGCGCACTCAGGCGGGCGGATTCTTCCGCGGCGTCAACACCGGAGTCGTGCAAGGAACGCCCGGAGGCGGCGTGGGAGGTTTCGGCACCGGCGCTCCCGGGGCCGGAGCCGGCGGCACCACAGGCGGCGCGGGTGGGGCCGGCGCAGGTGCGTCGGGACTGGTGCAATCCACGTTGGGCGCTGGAACTGCGGTCGCGTCGTATGATCCGTCAATCAACGGTTCGATTGGAGTGGAGCATCAGACGACGCCACTTGCCAACCTGCAGCTTTACAACGTGCCCTCACTCCAGTTGAATACGTCTCAAGCTAGTTTCAGCTATGCGCAAGCTTTCGCGACGGGCACCAGCATTTCTTTTCAGTTCAACAACAGCCGGCAGACGGGAAACAGCAAGGACATCCTGCTTTCTCCGGCCTACAACTCGATGTTTCGTTTTTCTTTTCAGCAGGAGTTGCTCGCCGGATTCGGTTTCGGGCCCAACCTGCGCTACCTCCGCATTGCTCGAAACGATAAGAAAATTTCCGACATCGCCTTCAAAGATCAAATCATCGCCACTGTGACCCAGATCGAGAATATTTACTGGGACCTGGTTGGCGCCTACGAGCAGACGCAAGTCAACGAACAGTCCTCCGCCTTTGCCCGGCAGACGTTTGAGAACGCAAAAAAACAATTCCAACTGGAGAGCATCCCGGAGATGGAAGTATTGCGAGCCGAGGCTGAAGTGTCGCGGCGCGACCAGGATTTGACCGTGGCCCGCACCAGCCTCCAGTTTCAGGAAACGCTGATGAAGAATGCGATCACCAAGAGCCTGGACGATCCGGTGCTCGAGGCCATGCCGGTCATTCCTACTGATCAAATGCAGGAGGTAGCGGGCGAGGCCATTCCGAGGATTCAGGATTTGATTTCGTCGGCTTTGCACGGCCGGCCGGAACTGGGGGAATCCGATGTAGACTTGGCGAACCGCCGGATCAGCCGGCAGGCGGCGCAAAATGCATTGCTGCCTTCGCTGGCGTTGGTCGGATTCTGGGGCAGTTCGGGACTTGCGGGCCCATTGAATCCTCTCTGTATAGGCTGTACCTCCAGCGTGCCCGACAACTTTGGTGGCGCGCTGCAAAACGCGTTTAACGGATCGTCCCCCGATTATTATGTAGGCTTGAACCTGAATATCCCCATCCGAAATCGCGTCGCCAAGGCCGACCAGTACCGCTCGGAACTCGAGTACCGGCAGGCTCAGGTGCGCATGGAGCAACTGAAGAAACAAGTCCGCATCGAGGTTCGCAACGCGCAGTATGCGCTGGAGCAAACCGGGGCGCGGGTGCGGGCGGCACGCAAGGCGCGCGACCTTGCAAAGCGCACGTTTGAGATCACCCAGAAAGAGCAAGACCTGGGCGCGGGATCGAGTTATCAAACGCTTTCTGCCCAGCGCGATCTCGCCCTGGCGGAATTGGATCTGGTCAATGCGATGACTGTATTTGAAAAGGCAAAGGTTGAACTGGACCGCGCAACCGGCGCAACTCTGGAGCATAATGGCATTCGGTTGCAGGACGCGGTGAGCGGCACGATCAGCGCTGCGACGAACACTGCAAGCCCCTAAACTGATCTCATGCAGACTTCGACCAAAGCGGGAGACCGAATCGCAGCGTCCGCCAGCAACAGCAGCCACGACCGGCCCCGGGTTCTGGCCGCCGATGATCAACAGCACGTTCTCGAAGCCATTGAGCTTCTCCTGCGCCCGCAGGGATACGACGTGGAGACGGCTAAGTCGCCCGCTCTGGTTCGCGAGGCGCTGGCCACGGATTCTTACGACGCCGTCCTGATCGACCTGAATTACACACGGGACACGACTTCCGGGCGCGAGGGTCTCGACCTGCTTTCTGAGATCGTTTCGCTCGACAGCAGCACTCCAGTCATTGTGATGACGGCCTGGGCGAACATCGAACTGGCGGTCGAGGCTATGCGACGCGGAGCGCGCGACTTCATTCAAAAACCCTGGGAGAACCAGCGCCTGCTCACGATTTTGCGAACCCAGGTCGAGTTGCGTCGCGCCTTGCAGCAAGCGGAACGTCTGGCGGCGCAGAATCGCCTGTTACAGGCGGAGGGCCGGCCCGAATTTATCGCGACGGCAGCGCCCATGCAGCCGGTGCTTGAGGCCATCACGCGCGTTGGTCCTTCTGACGCCAACATTCTGATTACGGGCGAGCACGGCACAGGCAAGGAAGTAGTGGCCCGGACGCTGCATGCCGTGTCTCGCCGCGCTTCGCGGCCCATGGTCGCAGTCAATACCGGCGCGTTGTCCGAGGGAGTATTTGAAAGCGAACTTTTTGGCCACGTGAAGGGCGCCTTTACCGATGCTCGCACCGATCGCATCGGACGCTTCGAGCTGGCCGATGGCGGCACTGTTTTTCTCGACGAGATTGGCAATGTGCCTTATCGCCAGCAAGCCACGCTGCTGCGGGTGCTGGAAACCAGCGAGATTGAGCGCGTCGGCTCGTCGCGCTCGCGCCGCATCGATGTGCGCGTGATCTCCGCCACCAATGCCGATCTGCGAGCGGCGTGCGCCTCCGGACAATTCCGTGAAGATTTGCTGTTTCGCCTGAATACCGTGGAGATTCACGTCCCCGCCCTCCGCGAACGCCGCGACGACATTCCCGCCCTCGCCGTACATTTCCTGACGCGGTATGCTTCGCGCTACCGGCGCCCGGTTCAGGGCTTCGAGGCCTCCGCCCTGCAGTTGCTCATGCAGTATTCCTGGCCGGGCAACGTGCGCGAACTGGAGCACACGCTGGAGCGCGCGGTGCTGATGTGCCGCGGCAGCGAGATCCAGCGGGCCGATCTCGGCCTCGACCTGTCGCGCCAGCAGAGTCAGAATCTCGAGGAACTCAGCCTGGAATCCGTGGAAGCAATTCTGATCCGCAAGGCCCTGCAACGCTCGCAGGGGAATGTGAGCCAAGCGGCGGAGACTCTGGGTTTGAGCCGCGGCGCTCTTTACCGCCGGATGGAGAAGTATGGCCTCTAGCCCGCGCGGGAGCCCCCGTCCCGGCGTGCGCAGGCCCCCTCGCAAACGAGTTCGCCTCCTCTATGAACGCCGCATCAGTTTGTTCTCTCTGCTCGTTGCCCTGCCGGGAATGATTGTGGGCGGCGTCCTCATCGTCATGCAGCCCTGGTCTTTGGAATCGAAATTCGCGTTGCTGTTTGCGGAATTGTTTGTATGGTGGTTGTTGGCAATGGCCTTGCAAGAGCAAACTACGAGGCCGCTGCAAACTCTGGCTAACGTGATCGCCGCTTTGCGCGAAGAAGATTATTCCTTTCGCGCGCGCGGCGCCGCCGCAGAAGATGTTCTCGGGGAACTTTCTCTTGAAGTCAATGCCCTGGCCGACCTGCTGGCCGACCAGCGAATCCTTTCCATTGAAGCCACAGCTCTGTTGCGCCGCGTAGTCGAAGAGATCGACGCGCCTTTGTTCACCTTCGATCCCGACCAGATTTTGCGCCTGGTCAACTCCGCCGGGGAGCGCTTGCTGCAACAGCCGTCGGTAAGACTGCTGGGACGTACCGCAGAAGAAATCGGCCTGGCACGCTGCCTGACCGCGGAAAACGAGACATTGGTCCCGCTGCCGTTTCAGACTCCGAATGCGCGCTGGCTGGTCCGGCGCAGTTCCTTCCGCCAAAGGGGTGTGCCCCACTCGCTGATTGTTCTATCGGATGTAAGCCGTGCGTTGCGCGAGGAAGAACGCAGCGCCTGGCAACGCCTGATTCGCGTGCTCGGCCATGAACTCAACAATTCACTGACGCCGATCAAGTCGATTGCAGGAAGCCTGAGCACTCAGATCGCCAGCGCCGTACCGGATGCCGGCCAGCGGCAGGATTTTAAACGCGGGCTCGAAATCATCGAAACCCGCGCCGACAACCTCAACCGTTTCCTGCAGGCCTACCGCCAGCTCGCCCAGATGCCGCCTCCGGCATTGCGCAGGACTGCACTCGGCCCGATCATCGAGCGCGTCGCGGGATTAGAGACCCGATTGCAAGTGCAGGTGGTTCCGGGGCCGGCCATCGAGCTGAATGTCGATCCCGACCAACTCGAACAAATGCTGATCAACCTTGTGCGCAATGCGGTCGAGGCCGCGCTTGAGCCCGGGCGCTCGGCAGGTCAGCGCGAGGATGTGCAAGCAGCCTTGCCCGTGGAGGATCCGCAGGTAGTGATCCGCTGGGACGCATCGGAGAAGCACCTCGTCCTCACGATTGAAGACAATGGCCCGGGCCTGCTCAACCCCAGCAACGCATTTATTCCCTTCTACACGACCAAGCCCGCGGGGAGCGGAATCGGGCTGGCGTTGTCGCGCCAAATCGTGGAAGCTCACGGCGGATCGATTGAGCTCTTGAACCGTGCGGAAAAGGGCTGTCAGGCGAAAGTGACGCTGCCGCGATTCCTTGGCTCTGAAGGGCAAACAGATCTTATGCCGGGCGGCTGAGAGCGTGCCCGTATGCCGCTGGACTCCGTCGCGAATTCCGCATGGGCTGGCGGCTATCGCTTTTCAGCCTTCGTGTCCCGGGCAACCGGAGCGGCTTTGCGCCGAGACTCGGCGCAACCTTGCGTGCTTCAGGTGGGAACACCCAACTTAGGCAGAAGCCATCGCGTCAACAGTACGTAGGCGACTACAAACGCTGCCACCCAAATCCAATCGTGCATGCTTCCACTCACCTTAGTTAGTACATCTTAAGTTTACCCAGAAACGTCATCCTTGGACACGCATTCTTCAGCCGCGAGTGAAACAGAGTTGGACCTTATCCACGGGCCGGCATTATCATCTTGACTTTGTGAATACCTCACGGGTGGTGAATATCGAAGACCTGCGCCGCATGGCGCAACGCCGGCTCCCCAAGTCGGTGTTCGACTATTTGGATGGCGGCGCCGAAGCTGAACTCACGCTACGGGAAAACTGTCGGGCCTTCAGCGATGTCCTGTTTCGTCCGCGCAGTGCAGTGGCTGTCGGCGACTGCGACTTGAAAACTCGCGTGCTCGGCCATGAACTCTCTTTTCCGGCCATGCTCGCTCCCGTTGGTTACAGCCGTTTGATGCATCCTGCTGGCGAACTGGCGGCGGCGCATGCGGCTGGGGAAGCGGGTACGGGCTACATCCTCTCGACGATTTCTGCCCACAAATTGGAGAACGTAAAAGCTGCGTCGAAGGGTCCGGTCTGGTATCAGCTATATCTGCTCGGCGGACGCGCCGCTGCGGAAGGCGGTCTTGACCGGGCTCGTCGCGCGGGATTTTCTGCCTTGGTCATTACCGTGGACACGCCAGTGGCCGGAATGAGAGAGCGCGATCCTCGCAATGGGATGAAAGAAATGCTGGGCACTTCGTGGTTCGCGAAAATTCCGTACCTGCCCAACATCCTCGCTCATCCCGGTTGGCTGGCGTCGTTTCTGCTCGACGGCGGCGTGCCTAAGCTGGAGAACGTTATTATTCCCGGGGAAGGCCCGATGAAACTGATCGACGTCGGCGCTGCCCTGGCGAGCGCAACCGTGACCTGGGAGGACTTGCGCTGGATCCGAGAATTGTGGCCGGGCCCGATCGTGGTGAAAGGCCTTCTGACTGGCGACGATGCCCGCCGCGCCGTGGACGAAGGAGCCGCTGTGGTCGTGGTGTCGAACCATGGTGGCCGTCAACTCGATTCGGTTTCCTCGACGCTGCGGGCGCTTCCGGAAGTGGTGGCGGCCGTGAAAGGCCAGGTCGAAGTGCTCATGGATGGCGGAGTTCGGCGCGGCGGTGACATTGTAAAGGCGCTCTGCCTGGGCGCGCGTGCAGTTCTCGTCGGACGAGCCTATGCCTATGGACTGGCGGCCGCCGGGCCGGCGGGCGTTGCGCGGGCGCTGGAGATTTTGCGGTCCGACGTTGAGCGCACGCTTCGGCTGCTGGGCTGTCCGTCGGTCGCTGCCCTTAATCGAAACTATGTTGACGTGCCTACGACCTGGCCTGTTCATTGAGTAACCTGCTTCGGCCAGCATCTATTTAAGATTCCTACTTTCTCGCTGTGTCATTCGTGAGACAGTGTCTCCGGCAACATACACTCTAGTCCACACACTCCCGCGTGAAACCCTTTCCTGACTTGGTGCCGCAGTTTGGTCTGTACCTTGCTTTCCAATTTGCAGTCCCGGGTTCACAGTTTATAGTCCACTTTCCCGGTCAGAGGAGTTATGAAGCGGCCACTGTTGCTCTCCGCGCGTGTGGCAGTTGTGGTGGTCCTGACCGTGGCTGTCGCTCTGGGGGCTCTGGTCGTGTGGCGCAGTTCGCGGGCCTTGCATTCCGCATCTGAGGAAGTCCGCGACGAGCACGAGTTCCGCTTCACCGCGCGACCGCTGCCAACATTATTAAATGCGGGATTCGAAGCCGTCAGCTCTCCCGCGGTTTTCCTGCAGGCCGCGCGGTTCCAGGATCATCTCTATCTCGCCGGACCCGCCGGGCTGCAGGAATACACGCCGGACGGTTCTCTGCTCCATCAATATGCCGTCGGCGGCGAGCTTCCCGGATCGCCCGTGGTTGCGCTGGCTCCGGCCATTCTGGCCGACTCGCGCGAACCGGAGCTGATCGTTGCGACTGCCGACGACGGGGTCCTCGCGTTCAATGGTCGCGCCTTCCGCCAGATTTTACCCGCCACCGCTGATGCCCGCGCTATCACCGCAATCCTGCCTGTTCCTTCGGGACATCTTTTGATTGGAACCAAGAAGCGGGGAGTTCTGGTCTACGACGGGAGACAGCTTACCGTTCTCCATCCAACGCTTGATGCCCTCTACGTGACCGGTCTTGCCGGTAACGAATCCGATTTATGGGTGGCAACGCTGAATCGCGGCGTGCTGCACTTTCATGCGGGCGCGACCGAGAGCTTCGCCGAGGCTCAGGGGCTGCCCGATCCGCAAGTGTTGTCGCTCGCCATCTCCGGCGAAAACACTTACGCCGCCACAGCCACTGGAGTCGCAGTTTTCAACGCTGGCCGCTTCTCGCGCGTGCTGGCCCCGGGTGTGCTCGCCACCGCGCTGCTGGCCACGCCCACACAGCTTTATGTTGGATCAGAGGATCAGGGCGTCCTCGTGATTCCGCTGGAAGGCCGTCGCCCCAATCCGAACTTGGGTTTTGAAACGCAGGGTCCGGGGGCGCAGTTGGCGGAAGTGCGGCAACTCTTTACTTCGGGTGACGCGGTGTTTGCCGTGGTCCGCAATGGCCTCTACCGCATGGACCCTCACGCCTTCGGCTGGCGACGCGTGCTCGAAGCCGCCAGTGCCGTGCTGAGCGACCGTAACATTTCTGCTCTCGCGGGCGATGCCAGCGGTCGCCTGTGGGTCGGCTACTTTGATCGCGGCCTTGATCTACTAGCATCCGACAACAGTCGTGCCCGGCATGTCGAAGACGAGCATGTGTTCTGCGTGAATCGCATCTTTCCAGATTCGAAAACCGGCGCGATCGACGTCGCCACCGCCAACGGCCTGGTGCGCTTCGACGACTCCGGTGGCGAACAGCAAGTCCTGACGCGTGCCGACGGACTCATCGCGGACCACGTCACCGATGTGGTCGCCTATCGCGACGGCCTCGCCCTGGCCACTCCCGCGGGCCTGACGTTCCTCGACGCCAGCGGCGCACGCAGCATGTATGCGTTCCACGGGCTGGTGAGTAACCACGTTTATGCGCTCGGCGTTTCCGGCGACGAACTCATGGCCGGAACGCTCGGCGGCCTGTCACTGCTGAACAAAGGCGACGTCGCAGCGAACTATACGACCACAACTTCCAATCTGAAGCACAACTGGATTACCGCCGTCGTCCCGGTCGGCTCGCAATGGATGGTCGGCACATACGGCGCCGGCATTCTAGGCCTCGACCGTTCTGGACGGTTTAGTTCGTTTGAAACCGGCTCTGGCCCGTTCGAAGTTAATCCCAACGCGATGCTGGTCACCACCAACTACGTTCTCGCCGGAACGCTGGGCGAAGGCTTGTATCTCTTCGATCGCCAGTCTGGGCGCTGGTCGGTCATCCACGACGGCTTGCCGTCTTTGAACGTGACCGCGCTTGCCGCGGCCAACGGCTACATTTACATCGGTACGGATAACGGCCTGGTCCGCATACCAGAGCAGAAGCTGCACTCATGAAAAAACTGGTTTTGTCCGCTCTCCTTTTTCTGTGCCCGTTCTTCTGGACGGCGGCGCCGCTCTTGGGCGACGCGGGAGTCCTCATCCCCCGCGACAAGCAGCAGCCGAATCCCGCCATCCTCTCGCTCGAAGAAATGGAAATTACCGTGCGCATCGACAATGGCGACGCGCGCGTCTTCGTTCGCCAGGTGTTTGCCAACCATACCGGCGCCATTGAAGAAGGGAATTACATTTTCGCGCTGCCCAGCCACGCCACGATTTCCGATTTCGCCACCTGGGACGGGCCCGTGCGATTGCCGGCAGTGATCCTTGAACGCAAGCGCGCGGAAGAAATCTACAACCAACTCAAGCAGCAATCGATTGACCCAGGCCTGCTGCAGATGGGTGAGCGCGGTGCCGAGGAAGCCAAGCGCAATTCTGTCTTCAGCGCCCGCATCACGCCAATTCCGGCGTGGGGCACGAAGCGGCTGGAGATCGAGTATCACGAACCGATCCCGGTCGAAAACCTCAAATCGTATTTTGCGATTCCATTGCGGCCAGACGCTTACCAGGCGCAGGCCGCGGCTCATCTGCGCATCAATTTCGAATTGCATACGGCGCACGCGATCCGTAACTTTCAGGCGCCGGCCAAATCATTCCCTCTGCAACTCGACCAGAACACTCCTCACCTGGTGCAGGGTCACTTCGAAGGACAGAACGTTAACCTGGGCGAAGATTTTGTCGCGACTTACGATCTCGATCCCGCTGCGTCCGATACGCTACAACTTCTGACTTATAGAAACCCGATCAGCGGCCAGCCCTCGCCGACCGAGACCGCGCCCGTCCGCAGCACCAACGAGCCGGGCTTCTTCGAAGCGGAGGCTCTGCTGGGCTTCGGGAGTGCGTCCGCTCCATCGGCAAGCGCGGCCACCGGCGCGCCCAAGACGGTCATCGTGCTGTTCGACACATCCCTGTCGATGCAATGGGAGAAGCTGGAGCGCAGCTACCAGGCTCTCGAAGCTCTGCTGCACACGCTGCGCCCGACGGATCAATTCGGGCTGGTGCTATTCAACAACGAAACTCAAGTTGTGTCGGTGAACCCGGCAGATGCCGGCAGCATTCAGCGCGCCATTGCCGCCGTCCGCGACAGTCGCCTGCGCGGTGGCACCAATCTGCAACGCGCCCTGCAAACCGGCCTGCAGCAGGCCTCCGCGCCGGGAGCGGGCAATACGTATCTGGTCATTCTGAGTGACGGAGGCGCCACTCGTGGTCCCATTCAGAATGGAAAACTCGCGGCGTGGTATGCGTCGGCGTGGCAGCAACTCCCCGACACGCAGCGTCCGCGTACGTACATTTTTGCCGTCGGCGACGACGCCAACCTGCCGCTGTTTCGCATGCTCGCCCGTCAGGACGGCCTGCTCGAACAAGTGCTCTCGACCGAGCCCATGGACTTCAAGCTGACCTCGTTTCTATCGAAAATCGGCCGCATCCCGGTCGGACAACTCGGTCTTTCCATCACGCCCGACGCTGCCGTCGATACGGTTTATCCGCTGCAGGCCTCAACGTTCTCGGGCTCACTGGCCTCATGGGTAGGGCGCTACCAGAAGCCGCAGGAGAATGTCGATTTCACCGTGCACGGCGTGCGGGACGGCGCCGCGGTTCAAATGACAGGCAAAACCAGCCTGCCGCGCGAATCGTTCGATCATCCGCAGTTGCCGCGGTTGTGGGCGCGGGCCCGCGTGGATGCCTTATTGGAAAAAATCGAACGCGACGGCGAGGACCAGGCTACCATCGACGAGATCATCCGCCTCGCCCGTCAATACAAATTTGTAACTCCCTATACTTCGTTTCTGGCGGTGCCGCGCGCGCTGCTGCGGCCGCGCGTGATCCGCCCCGGCGATCCGATTCTTCGCGTCAAGACCGACGAATCCATCGCATCGGTCATCGCCCTGTTTCCGTTTGGCCTGGTGCAGCCGCTTCGTCACCTGTCATCGGAAGACGTATGGCAGACGCGCTTTCTCGCGCCCACCGACATGCAGGATGGGACATACACGGTCCGCTTGATCCTGCGCGATCAAGTTGGACACACCTATCGCGAGTCGAAGACCTTCGTCATTGCCAGCAAGCCGCCGGTTGTTCAGGTGAAGCTCGACCGCAAGCGTTATCAGCGCGGCCAGACTATCGATCTGCGAGTCAGCGCTTCTGAAAGTACGCGCATTCTCGTGGCGCGGATGGAAGGCGCCGCGCCGGTAACATTGCGCTGGGACGCCAAAGCGGCCGCTAACACTGGCGTGCTCACCATTCCCGACGAAACCATCCCCGGCACCTACAAGCTGACCATTACCGCCGAGGATATTGCTCACAACATCGGTACGCAGGAGGTGCAGATTGAAGTACTTCCTTGATTCAACGACCCGCGAATCAACGGCTCGCGGATCAGTAACTCGCCAACCGATGACCCGGCGCGTGCGCCTGGTCGCCGTGACAATTTGTTTTGCAGCCATTGGCTGCACGCTTTCCGCGCTGGGCGAATTGCCCGCGTGGATTCGCAATATCGACGCCGGCAGCGCGGTCGAAGCCATCTTCTTTCGCATGATGTCGTTGCCCAACGGCGCGGTCGCGTTCCGCCGGCCTCCCAGCGAGACCCGGCCCGCGCTCACCGACCTGATCAAGACTCAGCCGCGCAACGCCGAGCTGTATTCGCTGCGTGCCCTCGAAGACGAGCAGCAGCTCGATTTCACAGCGGCCGAATCCGACTGGAAAGCATACCTCGATAATTCTTCCGACAAGATCAGCGCGCAGCTCGCACTCGCTGATTTCTANNATCAGCGCCTCCGTCCGGCGGACGAAATCAAGACTCTCTCGCTGGTTGCGAGCGCGCCAGCCATCGCGGCGGAAAAGCTCACGCCACCGCCGCAACAGCGCTCCTGGCAGGCGTTTGAGCGCATCTTTGGAGTGATTCAAACGCAAGGGCTGCCGAAGGATGTGTCCATCACCCAGTACCACGCCTGGATCGCGCGCTATCCCGACGAGCCAGCACTCTATGCGCGGTTTCTGCAATTCCTGGTTGCGGAGAAAGAATATTCCGCGGCCGGACAGCTCATTGCCGACTACCGCAAGCAATTTCCCGGCGACCAGATTTTTCCGGTGAAGGCCAAGGCGATGGTGGAATATCGCCGAGGCTCGGTCCGCGAAGGCTTGTCGGTCTACGAGCAAAGTTTTCAGCCTCTCTGGGATCCGCAACTGGTGAAGAGTTATTTCGACCTTCTGCGCGACACGCAGAACCTGCGCAAATTCCGCGATGATGCCCACGCCGCCCTCGTCGCTAACCCGGAAGACCTCGACGCCACGGCGCGCATCTTCTATTACTACCAGCAGCAGGGCAAGACCGATGTTGCGCAGGAGGCTATCTCCGACCTTCGCCTGCACAAGGAGGCCGCCAAGTCGGCATGGACAGCGCAGGAACTCTACGTTTGCGCGCGCCTGCTGGAAGATGTTCACGCCTACCCTGAGTCCGCCCGCTACTACTTCGCTCTCTACAACAGCAACGGCAAAGCCTTCGCGGACGCACAGGCCACTGCCATCGCCGGCCTCACCAGTCTCCTACTGACCGCCCCGGAAACCCCGATCCGCCTGGGTTCCGGCGAACTCTCCATGTATCGCGACATCGCCAGCATGGATCAGGGCCCGGGTTACTTCAACGGAATTCTGTCGCTGATCCTGAACTCCACGCAGCCAGCCTCGCAGTACGCGGAGGAAGAGCAGCGTGCGGTGCCCTATTTCCACCGCTCGCGCGCCGCGGAATTGTTGGCTTTACTGGATGCGAAATTCCCGAACTCCCCGCGCCGTCCGGAACTGCACGCACAACTGCTTGAGTTCTACTCCAACTCTGGCGAGAGCGACGCGGTCATCCAGGGCGGGCGCGAATTTCTGGCGAACTTTCCCAATGCGGCGGAGCGCACGTCTGTCGCTCTGTTGATGGCGGACGCCTACGCCCGTAAAAGCGACTCCAAGGATGAGTTTGCAATTTACGATTCTGTTCTGCAGGAACTCGCCGCCAAGGCGCAGAATGTGCCTCTCGGCTCGACCCAGGCTGCCTACGACTCGGGAAGCAACTACACACCGCGCTCGTTGTACTCAAATCAGACCGCCTCTGAAGAGGAAAGCGAAGAAGGTGAAGAGGGTGGAGAAGGCCAGGTCGGCGAGGCTGCGGAGGCGAACGCTGGCTCCAGGCACAAGGTCGGCCAGTCCTTTCAATTAGGCGCGACTCCTGTGTCGACGGAGCAGACCGGTGCGCGCTCGCCGGAATACGCGCGCGTTCTGGAACGCTACCTGGCGCGACTGGTGCAGATGAAGCAGATCCCGCCCGCACTCGCTGTGTTGAGCCGCGAGATCGTACGCAACCCCGACGACCCTGGTCTCTATGAGCGGCTCGCCGTGTTTCTCGATCAGAACCGGCTGGGCTCACAACAGGAAGAAATCTACCGCCGCGCCATGGCTCGTTTTTCC
>JGI26340J50214_10000241_pt1 | contig 19729 bp, 17 predicted proteins | sample BogFormECP12_OM2_FD_50214 | JGI IMG/M metagenome (IMG submission 50214)
AGCACACGCTGGCCTGGCGCGACGATGCCGGCCAGGTGCGGCTCGGCGACCGCCCGGTGCATCTCCACCCGCTCTCGAACGAGGTCCAGGCCTTCCCGCCGGCAGAGCGCGTCTACTGACAGGTTCGCCAGTGCGGACCGAGCAAGTGGCCTCAAGCAACCTGCTCCTCTTCGACCACGAGGGTCTGCACGGAAATCAACGCATCTTGGTACAGCCATCGCGTGAAGAACCCGGCTAATGCGGCGCCAATGATCGGGGTTAGCCAGAACAGCCACAGCTGCGCGATATATTCGCCGCCGGCAAACAGCGCGGGACCGGTGCTGCGAGCCGGGTTGACCGAGGTATTGGTGACCGGGATCGTGATCAAGTGGATCAAGGTCAGGCACAGCCCGATCGGAATTCCAGCGAACCCGACGGCCGCACCCTTCGAGGTCGAGCCTATAATCACGAAGAGGAAAAAGAACGTGGCGACGATTTCGGTGACAAAGCAGGCGCCCAGCCCGTATTTGCCGGGGCTGAGATCGCCATAGCCGTTCGAGGCGAAGCCGTCCGGCATCCAGCCCGGCTTGCCCGAGGCGATCAGATAAAGGACGCCAGCCGCCACTATTGCCCCGATCACCTGGGCGATAATGTAAGGCAGCACGTCCGCGGCCTTGAAGCGTCCGCCGGCCCACAGGCCGATTGTCACGGCCGGGTTGAAATGGCCCCCCGAGATGTGCCCCACGGCGTAGGCCATCGTCAGGACCGTCAGGCCAAAGGCGAAGGCAACGCCAAGGAAGCCGATGCCGAGCGACGGAAACCCGGCGGCGAGCACGGCTGCGCCGCAGCCGCCTAAGACCAGCCACAGGGTGCCGAAAAACTCGGCTGCTGTGCGACGCGTCATGTCCATGGTTTTTCTCCTCTCCAATCCGTGACGAACCAAATGCGGCATCGATTCACGCGCTGGCCGCCGGCCCTGCTGGATCGCCCGGGCCCGTTCGATGAGGCCGAGCGCGTGCCGCGTGAGCCGATCGAACTCACGTGGATCGCTCTGGCGAGCCGCGTTCTTTAGAGACTCGGCGGCAGCGCTGCGAAGCTTCGCCGCCCTCTCTTCTTCAGGTGGCGGCTCTAAATCGGTCATGATTCCGGATCGCGTGATTTCGGCGTCGTTGATAAGCCGGTTTCACCGAGCCTGATTGAAGCCGGAGGCAGTCAATACCCGTACCCGTCCGGATAGTACGGATAGGGCGGTGGAGGCGGATAGCTGTTCGAGTAAGCGGCGGCAGTAGCGGCCGCGGTGACACTGGCGCCGACCGCGGCGCCGGCGGCGACGCCGCCCCAGTTCGGCCCGTAATGGCCGCCGGCGACCACGACATTCCGGTTCACCGAGACGTCGCGGTGGAAGTTATTGCTGTTGAAGTTGGTCCGGTTCACATTGGTTCGGTTAATATTGGTCCGGTTGACGTTAGTCCGGTTAACATTGGCCCGGTTGACATGGGCGCCACCACCCCGATGCTGCACGAGCACCAGCGGTGCGTCATCCGTCCCCGCGGTCGCGGCGCCGAGGTCGCGCGTCATCATCCCGCCCCAGCCTGACGGCGGGGCGCCCAACGCCTGTGTTGCCATCAGGGCGACCGGCAGGGCGTAGATCAGAAGCTTCTTCATGACCGGAGTCCTCACTTGTTGAGGTATTTGGCTTGGATTGCCTTCCAGCCGTCGATCGACTGAGTGCAACTTGCCTTGTCGAAGGCATGACCGGAGCCATAGCCGACGGCGCCCGCATAATTGAAGGCTGCCTTTAGACCGAAATGGATCGCGATCAGGTTGGCAAGCTCCATCGCCTCGTCGATCTTGGCGGGCTTCTCAGCGTCGGGCGAGCACTCGACCACTTGGCCTGCCATGACGCCGATCCTGCGTAGACCGGTAATGAACGTCTCGTCCGTGTCCGCCGGCTTCGGCACGCTCTCGGCGAAGGCTTGGCTGGTCAGCGTCAGACAGCCGAGCGCTAAAGCAAAGAATTGAATTCGACATGATCTCATTGACTCACCCTTTCCTCGAGATTGACGGTGCGCCAACGCATCTCCGTCAGATACGCTTCGACACCGCGACCTCTTCAGCCAGAACGGAGGCCAGAGTACGCAAGATAGGGAAGTCCAACGGGGCGCGATTGCAGCTCCTTGCGGTCTTAAGTTTAAATCCTTGCGGACATGCTCCTGTCGCGGCGAAGCGGGTACGCCCTGGTTTGCGGGGTCATTACTCCATCGCCTCGTCCATCCGGATCGCAAGCGACTACCTGTCCTATGACTCCATAGGCGGGCTGTCAGTCGCGCAGCATGGCCCTCAGCGCGTCCGGTGCCAGAATACGGAGACGGCGGTAGGATTGTTCCAAGTGGCCCATCGCTTCGAGTTTGCGCAGGACCGCACCCGCGGTGGTTCGGGCGACGTTAGACATGAAAGCGATGTCTTCCTGACTCAAGTCGATCTCGACAGGCAACGAGTCCTGCGGGGAAGACAATCGGCAGCCGCCCAAGCGCAGCAGGACCGCGATGCATCGCTTGACGTGGTCGCGGATCATCAGGTCGTCGTGGGCCCCGATGGTCACATCAAGATGGCCGATCGTTACGAGGGCGAAAAATCGCCAGGCCACGGGATTGTTGTCGACGATTTCACGAATCCCATGCAGGGGAAGGTGCAGCAGTTCGCTGTCGCGTGCTGCCGTGAGTCCGACCCGCCGCGGCTCACCAGTGAAAGCGGCTGCTTCTCCAAACCAGGACCCTGGCCTCGCGACATGAGTGAAGTAGGGTCCGCGCTCATTAGGCGCGATCGATACGTTGAGGCCGCCGGCTACCAGACCAAACATGCCGCCTGGCGGGTCGCCGATCGAATAAATCGACTCCCCCGTTTTGAAGTGCCGCAGCTGGCATCGGTCAAGGACGCCGCTCTGGAACCACGGCGGCGTCTGGCTGAGCCAGCCATGCCGCAGGACGATTTCACGCACGGCAGCTATGTCCAGCGTCTTTCCTCCAATTGATCGCCGGCGAACAATTATCCATCAGAATTGAGGTTAAGCAAGATTAACGGTCGGTTTCCGACGGAGGCGGACTGCCTCACCGCGCTTTCAGGCGTGGATCTCGCCGCGTCCATGGCGAGGACTGTCATCCGCGCTGTCGGGCCAAAGTGTCTCCCGCGATGGCCTGGGTGGAGGACGGCATGGACATGCATCTGACCAATGTCACCCGAACGACGACGGAGGGCATCATGCAGGCACCGACCGAAAGAGGCAGCACCACCGATCCTGCGTCCGGCGCAGGACAGGAGTGGCTCGGCAACTCGGTCTGGCAAACCCCTAAGTTAGAAATCTCCAGGATCAAATCCTGGGCCTCCATCACCGCAATGAGCTTCCGCCGGGGTGACGGCGAATCCATATGGCGAAGTGACCGCCACCGGATCGTTCTCCTACTGGATGAACTCCCGCCAATACTCTTCCAGATCGAGCACGGACTCACCCGGCAAGAGCCGCGCGCCGCGCCCGGAAGCCTCTGGTTTTATCCTTCCGGCCTCGAGCTCCGGGTTGTTCAACCCGCAGCGAGGTTCGTTCAGGTGGTCTGGGATACGGATCTGTATTCCGTCTTGCTGCCGGAGCTTGGAGCGGCAGCATCCCGGTTCGAATTCCTGCATGGGCTGCAAGACCCCTTGCTGAGCCAAATCGTGACGACTTTGGCCCAAGAGATCGAAGGTGGCTTCGCGGACAGAATCCTGATCGAAAGCCTGGGCACTGCCTTGTGCATCCGCATTGCTCAGCGCTTTGTCGGGAGCCTCCCGCTGCCGTCCAGCAACAAGGGCCTCTCGCCGGAACGTTTGCGGCGCGTGCGCGACTACGTCGAGGCGCATCTCGACGACGATCTCTCGCTCACCGTCCTCGCCGACATCGCCTGCCTGAGCCCCTATCACTTCAGCCGCTCTTTCAAGGAGGCGGCAGGGGTTGGGCCGCAGCGCTATGTCATCCAACGCCGGTTCGAGCGTGCCAAAACCCTACTGCGCCGGACCCGGCAGCCTCTCTCCCTGATTGCACAAGAGGCCGGGTTCGCCGACCAGAGCCACCTCAACTCCATCTTCCGCCGGGAGATGGGCGTGACACCCGGCCGGTTCCGCGCCGCGCTGGCGTGAGCCCGACGGCTGGAGACCCGACGGAATATCCCTCCAGCCGACGATTGCCGTGGCATCGGCCGCAAGAACGAATGCGCATAGCGGCGCGACGCGGGAGCATGTCCGCAAGGATCTAAAGTCAATACCGCAAGGGGCTGCAATCGCACCCCACTGGGCTTCCCTATATTGCCCACTGTGGCCTCCGGGCTCCGACGCAACGAGCCAAGCTGAGCGCCACAGAGCCATCTCTCAACTGGTCTGCCGCGGGGACTACACCCGGCAGCCAAATTAGGAAGATATGTCATGAAAGCCCAATTCCTGCTGTGCATCTCACTCTTTGCGGTTGCCGCTTGTGCCCCGCAATCACCTTCGCCACTGTTCGCCGAGGCGTCTCCCCCAGTCCAGGTGGCCGTGGCGTCTCCCCCGGGCCACCCAATATCGTCTGTCAATACGACGAACGCTTTCGACGGGACATACGCTGGTGTTGCTATGGAGGACGCCAGCGCCGGGGGAGCTTTGGCGGAAGGCGGGGATGGTCTCGCAAGCTGCGTAAATTATGGTGTTCCACCGGCGTTGACCATCTCCAACGGTCTCGCACAGCTCCAGGTGCGTGATGTTACGTTCCAAGGCTACGTAATGCCGCAAGGCGCGTTGACGATGCGGACCGGCCTCGGCCACAAGTTTGAAGGACATATAGATAACCAATATGTCCTCAAGGGTCGGATTATGGAGCGTTGCACATATAACCTGAGCTGGCAGAGGAACGGCTTGGTTGGGGTCTCGTCATCGCCGGGACGCGGAGGACAGTGATCTCCGCGCCGCGCCCTTCCACGGCGGGGCGATTGGGTCATCGATAAAGTCGCGGTCGGCGTCACCTAAGGCGTCGACCTCGACCTCATCGAGAAGCTCTGCCGTGTCAGCCGTCGGCCGCAAGAACGAACGCGNATCGCACCTCGACGCAGGAGCATGTCCGCAAGGATTTAAAATNTATACCGCAAGGGGCTCCAATCGCGCCCCGCCGCACTTCCCTATCTTGCGCACTCTGGCCTCCGTGCTCCGACGCAACGAGGCTACCACCAAATCGGGCCAATTGTCATGAAACCTCTATCCCCGCTGTGCATCGTACTCTTCGCGATCTCGGCCTGTGCCTCTCAACCGTCATCGCCACCGGCCGCCGCGGCGGCCGGTGCAGTCCAGCCGCTCAGCTACGCGGCGGGGTCGTCCGCCAACACAACGACCGCCTACGATGGAACATATGCTGGCGTTGCTATACAGAAACTCGGTGCCGCGCAGGCTTTGGCGGGGGCCGGCGAAGGCTACTCAAACTGCCCGGTTTCTAGTGTTCCGCCGCCGGTGACCATCTCCAACGGTCTCGCACAGGTCCAGACGGGCAATCTTACGTTTCAGGGATACGTAACGCCGCAAGGCGCGTTGACGGCGCGGACCGGCGCCGGTCACAAGTTCGAGGGACAAATAGATAACCAATATGTCCTCAGGGGTCGGATGGTAGGGCTTTGCACATATGACTTGGTGTGGCAAAGGAGTGGTTGATCTTAGTCCTGCCGTCGCGGGACGCGCAGCACAGTGATCCCCGAACTGCGGCCGATCGATGCGGGGGCGACTGGATTGTCAACAAAATCGATGTCGTGGTCACCCATGACCTCGACCTCGACCATATTGACCGGTCGATCCTTGACCCAGATCAAGGAGACAAGCTCGGCATAACCGCATTCTGGTTTTACGTAGCGCGTGGAGGCACGAGATGTCAGTCTGGCCACTGCGGGAGTTTGGCGCCCACCCAGCGGCGACGCTACAAGCAGACGCCGCTCGGGCGCGGCAAGGTGCTCCTTTGCGACCGGTCTCTTGGTGCACAGCGCTGCTCCTGGCGGGCATCATCGTCATCGGGATTGTCGTCGGAGTTGTTGCCGGGCTGTCAGCGGCCGGTATCATGGCGATCTTGCTGTCCAGCTCGGCGGCGCAGGCGGCCGAGCCCGCCGACGGTTCCGTCCTGCCGTTCCCGCCGACGCCATCGGCGAGCGTGGCTGGGCCGACATTGCAGGAGTCGACGCATCAGCGGCGCGTAGAGCCGAACCGGTTGCCCGAGGGCGCGCCGAACATCCTGATCATTCTGCTCGACGATGTCGGCTTTGGCCTGCCCGACACCTTCGGCGGCGAGATCCACACGCCGACATTGACGCGGCTGGCTCAAGACGGCGTCAGCTACAGCGCCTTTCATACCACGTCCATCTGTTCGCCGACACGCGCCGCGCTGTTGACCGGCCGCAACCACCACCGTGCCGGCTCCGGCACCATCGCCGAGCGCGCGGTGGACTGGGACGGCTATGTCGGTGTGATACCCAAGAGTGCTGCTACCGTCGCCGAAGTCCTCCATAACTACGGCTACAAGACCGCGGCGTTCGGCAAGTGGCACAATACGCCGACCACCGAAACCACGGCGATGGGGCCGTTCGACCGCTGGCCCACCGGCTACGGCTTCGACTATTTCTACGGCTTCCTCGCCGGCGAGACCTCGCAGTGGGAGCCGCGGCTGTTCGAGAACACAACCCCGATCGAGCCGCCGCATGACGAGACCTATCACCTGAGCTCGGACCTCGCCGCTCAGGCGATCTCTTGGATCCATCAACACCAGGCGTTCTCGCCCGACAAGCCGTTTCTGATTTATTGGGCGCCCGGCGCTGCCCATGGCCCGCATCACATCTTCAAGGAGTGGGCCGACAAATATAAGGGCAAGTTCGACGACGGCTGGGACGCGTATCGCGAGCGCGTCTATGCGCGCCAGAAGGCCCTCGGCTGGATCCCCGAAACCGCACAGCTGACGCCGCGCGATCCGACGATGGCGGGATGGACCGACATCCCAGACGCCGAGAAGCCGTTCCAACGCCGGCTGATGGAGGTCTTTGCGGGCTTTGTCGAGCATGTCGACGCGCAGGCGGGCAAGCTGATCGACGAGCTGGACCGGCTGGGGCTGCGCGAGAACACGCTCGTCTTCTACATCTTCGGCGACAACGGATCGAGTGCCGAGGGTCAGAACGGCACGATCAGCGAGCTGTTGGCCCAGAACCAGATCCCCAACACCATCGAGCAACAAATCGCGGCGCTGAACAAAATCGGCGGGCTCGACGTGCTCGGCACCGCGAAAGTCGACAACATGTACCATGCCGGCTGGGCCTGGGCCGGCGACACCCCCTACCGGTACACGAAGCTGATCGCCTCGTATTTCGGCGGCACGCGCAACCCGTTGGTGGTTTCCTGGCCAAAGAGCATCAAGCCCGATAAGGCGCCGCGGCGGCAGTTCCATCATGTCAACGATATTGTGCCGACGATCTACGACATTGTCGGGATCACGCCGCCGAAGGTGGTGAACGGCATCGCGCAAGACCCGATCGACGGCATCAGCATGACCTACACCTTCGGCGATGCCGCAGCACCCGGTCGAAAGAAAATCCAGTACTTCGAGAACAACGGCAGCCGCGCGATCTACAGCGACGGCTGGATGGCGTCGGCCTTCGGCCCGCTGATCCCGTGGCAGGCCGGCGGTTCCGACCTGACGAAATGGGACGCACGAACGGACAAATGGGAGCTGTTCGACCTCAGCCGCGACGATGCTCAGGCTGTCGATCTCGGCGACGAGGAACCCGGCCGACTGCAAGCGCTCAAGGCGTTGTTCCTGGAACAGGCCAAAGACAACGATGTGTTTCCGGTTGGCGGTGGCCTGTGGACCCGCCTGCATCCGGAAGACCGGGTCAAGAGCCCCTACACCCACTGGCGGCTCGATGGCGCAACCACGCGCTTTCCCGAATTTGCAGCGCCTGGCCTGGGGCGGGAAAGCAACCGGGTCGTCGTAGACGCCGAACTCGGCGAGAACGCCTCGGGCGTCCTCTATGCCCTCGGCGGCGCCGGCGGCGGCCTGACGCTCTACATGGACCAAGGGCGGCTCGTCTACGAATACAATATGATGATCATCGAGCGATACATCGCCCGCTCCCAAGACAAGCTCGCGCCCGGCAAGCACATGATCGAGGTGGACACCACGATCGCGAGACCCGGCGGTCCCGCCGAGGTGGTCATTGCGGTAGACGCCAAGGAGATTGCCCGCACGACCGTCAAGCGCACCGTCGCAGGGGCGTTCACCGCGAGCGAGACCCTCGACGTCGGCGTCGATCTCGGCTCACCCGTCTCGCTCGACTATTTCGACCGGCGGCCGTTCCGCTTCGACGGCAAGATCGCGGCTGTGGACATCACCTTGAAGTAACTTGCAGTAGGAGGATCTTCATGCGCTGGAAGACCGATAAGTTCGCCTTGCTTGGTCTGGCTTGGCTCGTCGTGGCGATATTTTTCGGCGCACCGAACACGGCGGCCCAGCAGGGCACGAAGCCCAACATTGTGATCATCTGGGGCGACGATATCGGCCAGTCGAATATCAGCGCCTATACGAACGGGCTGATGGGCTATCGCACACCCAACATCGACTCGATCGGCCAACAAGGCGTGCTGTTCACCGACTATTACGGCGAGCAGAGCTGCACTGCAGGCCGCTCGGCTTTCATTACTGGCCAAAGCGTGTTCCGGACCGGTCTCAGCAAGGTCGGGCTGCCGGGAGCCGATCTGGGCCTGAGAAAGGAGGATCCGACCCTGGCCGAACTCTTGAAGCCGCAGGGCTATGCGACGGGGCAATTCGGCAAGAACCATTTGGGCGACAAGGACGAGATGCTGCCGACCGCCCATGGTTTCGACGAGTTCTACGGCAATCTCTACCATCTCAATGCCGAGGAGGAGCCGGAACTTCCCGACTATCCAAAAGCCGACGATCCGGAATTCGCGAATTTCCGCAAGAATTTCGGTCCGCGCGGCGTCATCCACAGCTTTGCGAACCCGGACGGCACCCAACGGATCGAAGATACCGGCCCGCTGACCAAGAAGCGGATGGAAACCGTCGACGACGATATCGCCGCACGTGCGGCCGAATTCCTCGACAAGCAGGTGAAGGCAAACAAGCCCGTGTTTCTTTGGGTGAACTTCACCCACATGCATTTCCGCACCCATACCAAGCCCGAGAGCCTCGGCCAAGCTGGGCGCTGGCTCGGCCCCTACGCCGATACGATGATCGACCATGACAAGAACGTCGGGACAGTGCTTGCCAAGCTGAAGGAGCTTGGGATCGAGGACAACACGATCGTCATGTATTCGACCGACAACGGTCCGCACATGAACTCGTGGCCGGACGCGGCGATGACGCCGTTCCGCAATGAGAAGAACTCGAACTGGGAAGGCGCCTACCGAGTGCCGGCTTTGGTCCGCTGGCCCGGTAAGATCAAGCCGGGCAGTGTGTCGAACGGTATCGTTTCGCACCTCGACTGGGTGCCGACCTTGCTCGCCGCCGCCGGTGTGCCGGATATCACGGAGAAGCTGCTCGCCGGCTACCAGGTCGGCAATATGACCTACAAGGTGCATCTCGACGGGTACAATTTGCTGCCGTATTTGACCGGTGCAGAGCAAAAAAGCCCGCGTAAGGAATTTTTCTATTTCTCCGACGATGGCGACCTGACAGGCCTGCGCTACGACAATTGGAAATTCGTATTCTTGGAACAGAGGGCACCGGGAACGCTGCGGGTGTGGGCCGAGCCCTTCACGCACCTCCGGGTGCCGTTGATCTTCAACCTCCGGCTCGACCCCTACGAGCGCGCCGACATCACGTCCAACACCTATTACGACTGGCTGCTCGACCATTCTTTCGCGCTGGTCCCGGCACAGGCCTATGTCGGCGGATTCCTTGCGACGTTCAAAGATTATCCGCCCCGCCAGAAGGCGGCGAGTTTCTCGATGGATCAGGTGCTGGAGAAGTTGCAACAGCCAAGCGCGGATTGACCATGAAGGTATTCTTTCATCTGGGTCTCGCGGCCGCGATCTGCTTTGCCGCGGTTGCCGTTGCACACGCTGCGGACCCGAAGCCCAATATTGTCTTCATCATGGCCGACGATCTCGGCAACGCCGACCTCGGCTACCGAGGCGGCGAGATGAAGACGCCGAACATCGACAAGCTCGCCAAGGGGGGCGTCCGCCTCGAGTCCTTTTACGGCGAGCCGGTCTGCACCCCCTCCCGTGCGGCTTTGATGACCGGCCGGTATCCGATGCGTTACGGGTTGCAGACGCTCGTCATCTTCCCCAGCCACACCTTTGGGCTGGCCACTGACGAGCGGACGCTTCCCCAGGCGCTCAAAGAAGCCGGCTACCGAACCTACATGGTCGGCAAATGGCACCTCGGCCACGCCGACAAGAAATATTGGCCGCAGAATCGCGGCTTCGATTACTTCTACGGCAACGTCGTGGGCGAAGTGGACTACTTCACCCGGGAACGCGGCGGCATCGTTGACTGGCAACGCAATGGCAAGTTCCTCAAGGAGCAGGGCTACTACACGACCCTGATCGGTGACGACGCCGTCAAGCTGATCGACCAACAGGACGGCAAGACGCCGTTCTTTCTGTACTTCGCCTCCTTGGCTCCGCATGCGCCGTACCAAGTGCCGCAGAAGTATAAAGACTTTTATCCGGGCATCAAGGACAAGAACCGCCAAGCCTACGCCGGCATGATCTCGGCGCTGGATGAGGATGTCGGGCGGATTATCGCAGCCCTCGAAAAGAAGCAACTCATGGACAACACGATTATCCTGTTTGCCAGCGACAATGGCGGCGCCACCAGCGCTCTGTTCGCGACAGGCGCGCGTTCGGAGGAGGAACGCAAGGAAAGCGGCGGCGTCGGGCTAGGAGAGAAGCCGCCAGCGTCGAACGCTCCGTTCCGCGGCGGCAAGGGGAGCCTTTATGAAGGGGGTGTTCGCGTGCCGGCGTTTGTCAGTTGGCCCGGGCATCTGCAGCCGCGGGTCATCAATGACGCACTGCACATGGTGGATGTGATGCCAACGCTTCTCGCTCTTGCGGGCGGCAAGGGCAGTCCGGATCACCCGATGGACGGCAAGGACATGTGGCCGACCCTGGCCGAGGGCAAATCCTCGCCGAATGGGGATGTGCTGATCAATGTCGAGGCATTCCGCGGGGCCGTGCGCAAGAGCGACTGGAAGCTGGTCAAGATCGCCCTGCTGCCGGGCAAGACAGAGCTGTTCGACCTGGCCACGGATCCGGGCGAAACGACCAATGTCGCTGAGCAGAACCCGGACGTCGTGCGCGACCTGGAAGGTCGGCTGCTCGCCTACGCGAAAGAGCAGAAGCCGAGCCTGTGGATCAAGGCCCAGCCGGCGTTCCTGGGTGCGCAAGGGAAAACGATCCTCGATCCCGACTTCGACATCGACGACGGCGGCCTGCCGCACGAAAAGCCGGCTGTACCGGGCGGCTGAGCAAGGTTTGAGATCCAGTGACTGCAACGCTGCTGATACTGCTCAAGGTCGCCGTCGCGGGCATCATCCTTGCGATCGGCATGGACTCTACGCTCAAAGACGCGACCTACCTGTGGCACCGGCCCGGTCTGTTGCTGCGCTCAGTCCTCGCCATGTACGTGCTGGTGCCGTTAGCCGCCTTGGCTCTGGTCAAGGTCTTGACATTGGCGCCGGGAGTCGAGATCGGCCTGCTGGTGCTTGCGGTCTCGGCCGGCGCGCCGCTGCTCCCGCGCAAGCTGATGAAAATCGGCGACGGCGCCTACATCTTCAGCCTCGTGGTGACCTCGAGCCTGCTGGCGATCCTCGTGGTTCCCGCCTGGCTCGCTGTCCTCGGCGCGCAGCTCGACTATCCGGTCTCACTCCGGCCGGACCGGGTAGCGCTGGTGCTTGCCAAGTCCTTCCTCCTGCCCCTCGCCTTAGGGATGGTGGTCCGCCGGCTGTTCCCGGCAATTGCCGAGCGGGTCGGGAGCCGCCTGATGGCTATTGCGGGACTGCTGCTGACGGCCTGCGCGCTGACCCTGCTGATCCTACACTGGGACGTCCTGCTCGTAGCAAGGTGGTCCGGGGTGCTGACCTTGGCGGGCCTGATCGCGATCTCGCTGGCGATTGGGCATCTGCTCGGCGGTCCCGCCGAGGATGACCGTACCGCGCTCGCGATTGCCTGCGCGACGCGCCATATCGGAATCGCCGTGCTGATTGCAGCGTCGGTTCCCGGCCCGCGTACGTCGGTCCTTGTTGCGTTCTACACCTTGACTTCCGCCGTGGTCTCGATCCCGTATTTGCGCTGGCGCCGCGCCTCCGCATCCCGGGTAAGACCTCATGGGCCCGAGGAGCTCCGGGGTTCCCCCTCAAATTGATCGCGGGCGCACAATCCCTCAGCGCTGAAGTCGCGCGGGCCCTCGACGACCTCGCCGTTACCGACCGCTCGATGATCTGGAACACCGATCTCGTCGAGGCGCTCGAGCTCGACGATCTGATCGGACAGGCGGCGGTCGTGCTCCATTCCGCCCTCTACCGAACCGAGAGCCGCTGCGCGCACTCGCGCGAGGATCACCCCGAGCGCGACGACGAGAACTGGCCCAAGCACACTCTGGCGGGGCGCGACGATGCCGGCCGGGTGCGGCTCGGCGACCGCCCGGTGCATCTACACCCGCTCTCCAACGAGGTCCAAGCCTTCCCGTCGAGCGAACGGGTGTATTGATGCGACTGGGCGATCGCCTTGGGGGGCTACGCCGGGCTCCGTGGGCGAGCCATGCCGCCGATGGCGGTCAATCTGTTCACCGCGACACAAATTTCAGTCGGTATAGGGCGCGCTTGACCGTAACGTGGGCCGGGCGGAGCCATTCTCGTCGACCGGCTTTCTACGCACCCCCCGCGGAAAAAACGCAGCCCCCGCGGATCGAACACCCGCCTCGGCCACGACCGCGTCGGCAGCACCCGCGATATCAATAGCCTTTCGAGGTGCTCCAGCCGCAAGCGAGCATCGCGCGCGCGATGATCGACTTCGACCCGCGCTGCGTCCCACCACCAGAGATCGGGCCTCAACATGACTGTCCTCCACGCCGCAACCGCCTCGGCCGCAAGCCGATGGCGCCCGAAAAATGGGGCGCGCCAGCAGAGAGCTGTGTGAGCTGCTTCACACTGGTAAAATTTTTTTAAAATTTTTTCTGCAGCCGTATCGGCCGTCAGTTGAGATGCGATGTCGCGCGCATGCTACGATGACAAGAAACGATCGTTCGGAAGGAGCCGCCATGCCCGTTTCGATCCGCCCGCTGCATCCGGTGTTTGTCGGAGAGGTCACCGGGGTTGACTGCTGCCGGTCGCCGAGCCGCGAAGAGGTCGCCGCGATCGAGGTGGGCATGGACCAATACGCCGTTCTTGTGTTCCGCGAGCAGAACATCACCGATCAGGAGCAGCTCGCCTTCACCCGCCACTTCGGCGAACTTGAGAGCTACACGACGGCTGGGCATATCCGCCGGCGCGAGGAACAGCGGCTCAGCCCGGGCATGGCGGATTTCTCGAACCTCGACAAGGACGGCCGGATCATGTCGGCCGAAGACCGCGTGTGGTTCTTCAAGCTCGGCGACCGGTTGTGGCACTCGGACAGCTCGTTCCGGCCCGTTCCCGCGAAGTATTCGATCCTTTCGGGGCGCATCCTCCCCTCTTGGGGCGCCAACACCGAGTTCGCCGACATGCGCGCAGCCTATGACGCGCTCGACGAGCGCACCAAGGCCGAGGTCGAGGACCTCGTCTGCGAGCACTCGCTGACCTACTCGCGCGCGGCCATCGGCTTTACGGATCTGACACCGGAGGAGATCGCGGCCTTTCGGCCGGTGCGCCAGCCTCTGGTCCGCACCCATCCCGCGACCGGGCGCAAGTCACTGTTCCTGGCCGCCCATGCCGGGGCAATCGTCGGCTGGACGATCCCGGAAGCGCGCATGTTCCTGCGCGATCTGACCGAGCACGCCACCCAGCGCGAGTTCGTCTATTCGCACGTCTGGCGGCCCCACGATCTGGTCATGTGGGACAACCGCACGACGATGCACCGCGCCCGCCGTTTCGGCCGCAACGAGGTGCGCGACGTCCGCCGCACGACCCTCGCCGGCGACGCACCAATCATTGAACAGGCCGTGTAACCCGGACCAATCGCCCTGTTGGCGACAAGGTCGAGGCTTATGCTCTCTTCTTAGCGAGAAGGCATCGGTCGATCGCGTCAGCTCGCGGTCGTCAGCATGGCCGGTCTGATTGGCGCCTCCGCCCGAGGGCAAGTGCCACAATTCGATCTTGGAAATGCCCTATTTCGAAACCGCGCCACCTTTCCCCTGCCAAACCGCCTTTTGACGAGTTTTTGACGTCAAAACGGTGTCAAGGCCCCCCTGTTGGAGCGTCCTCGAAGCCGTCCCGACCTGAGCTTAATTATATGATATATGCGGGATTTCGACCTCTGTTGGGGTGGGTTAAAAAATTTCTCCCCTGAGAAAGCATCCGGAGCATCGCCGCTCTGCCACAATTGCCGTCATGAGCACGGCACCGCGCATCCGCCGCAGACCGGCGCGGCGGCCCGGCCAGGGATGACGGCGCGGCAATGGCTGCGGCTCGTGCTGATCGGCCTGGGCACGTCGGTCGTCCCGCTCGATAGCGCGGTCAACATCGCTTTTCCCGATATCACCGGTAGCTTTGGCCTGCCGATCGAGATGATCCAGTGGGTCGTCATCTGCTACGTCCTGACCCATGCCAGCTTGATGCTCGCCTTCGGGCGGCTCGGCGATGTGTTCGGCTACGGCCGCGTGTTTCGCGCCGGGTTGTTCTGGAATGGCGCAGCTTTCCTCCTCTGCGCGGCGGCGCCGAGCTTTGGCTGGCTGCTCTTTTGCCGGTTCCTGCAAGGGATCGGGGCCGCGTTAATCCTCAGCTGCGCCCCCGCGCTGGTGACCGCCTTGTTTCCCGAAGACCGGCGCAGCCGAGCGCTTGCCATGTTCACGATGATCTACGCGCTGGGTTCCGCCGGCGGGCCGCTGCTCGGCGGGCTGCTGGTCGATTTCTGGGGCTGGCCCTCGGTATTCTGGTTCCGCGCCCCGATTGCCGTGACCGCACTCGTGTTCGTCGAGGCGCTCCCGGCAGCGCCGCGACGCGGCCGCCGCGAGCCGGTCGACATCGTCGGCGCCGGCCTGCTCGCTGTCGCGATCAGCACCTTGCTGCTGACCCTCAATCAGCTCCAGCAGCTGGAACGGCATCTCTTCCCGGTGGTTGCGCTCTGCGGGATCACCGCTGCGAGCTTCTTCGGGTTTGTGCGCTGGGAGCGTCGGGTCGCTCAGCCGATCGTCAACCTCGATTTCTTCCGGATCGGTGGCTTCGCTGCGATCAACGGCGCCAGCGTGTTGGTCTATCTGACGAGCTTTTCGGTTCTGCTGTTCGCCCCGTACTATCTGGTGCGCCTCACCGACCTGTCGCTGCCGCTGGCAGGGGCCGTGCTCGCCGCTTCCTTTGCCGGGAGCATTGCCGCATCCCCGTTGGCGGGACGGATGATCGAACGCCTTCCGGCGGCTGGTGTCGCCGCCCTCGGCGCCGTGCTGAACGGCGCGGGCTTGTTCCTGATCGGCGGCTGGGACGTCGGCACACCCCCGGTAGTCATCATCGCGCCGCTCGTGTTGCAGGGTTTCGGGGTGGGCCTCTTCCAAGTGGCCTATATGGACCTGGTGATGGGAACGCTGCCGCCGCAGCATCGCGGTGTCGCCGGCAGCCTGGCGATGCTGACCCGAACCCTCGGGGTCGTGACCGGAGCAACGTTGCTCACCCTCGTCTTCCATGGCCTGGAAGGGTTGTTGCCAGCGAACGGGGGCGCCGCGGCGGATGGTTTTTTGTCGGCTTTTCGCGCCACCTTCCGCTTGGCCGGCATCGCTTCGGCGGTCACCGGGGTCGGGGTGGTCTATCTCGCACGCCGGCGCAGCCGCTGACCTCGCCGAACAGTCGGCGACGAAATCACCGATGAGCTGCGCCGTCGAAGTGAGGACCGCCACCCGCGGGTACCGAGCTCAACGGGGCGGCGGCGCGAGGCCCAGACCATGCGCCTGGCAGCCGTGGTGCCACCTGCGGCATCATCATCGGTCGCCCGGCGAAGTGGCGCGCCGGCAGCATGAAACCCGCCGGTCCCATTCGGGTCGGCGCCATTCGGGTAGGTGTGAACCCGCGCTGGGCGGAGTGCGATGAGAACATGGGCGGATCGCCCGCGACCCTCGGAACAGCGATCCGCGGGATCGCGACGACCGAGACGGGGCGATTCCGCAACACCCCAAACCGTACGCGCGTGCCAAGATCGAAAGAGGCGACCCCCTGGCGGTGCGCCGTGTCGTGCCGCCAAATGGGCGATTCCGACCCCGCATTGGGGTCATTGAGGGCCTTCGAGGTTCGCACGTTGCGTCGGATTTGCCGTTGGCCCCAGTCAAAGGTGCACCAGGGCCATATTTTTTCCACGACGACAATTCCGGCTCCGAAGCCGATGCCAAAAGGCAGTCCGAAATCACCGCCATAATCGGGGCCATAATCGGGCGGGACGATATCGAGCGGCGGGTATTCCGGGGACGGCCAGGGGCCGTAGACAAGGGCCGGGTTATAGACGGGGGGATAGATGTAGCCAGGATTAGCCGGCTCGATCACGATACCTTGCCCTTCCTCCGTCACCCTCTGCTGGGCATTGGACCACAAGGTTCCCGCCGCCGCAGCTTGCTGGCGCAGACGTTGGATGGCATCCATGANATCTGCCTGCTGCGCCACGAAGGCCTCGCCGAACTCCTCGGTCCAGTCCAGGTTGGCGTCCATCATCATCAGAATTTGCGGAACGGTCACCAGGGCCTTGACGCTGGGATCCCAGGTCTCGGCCTCGAGCGCCGCCGCGAGTTGGTCTCCGGACAAGGCCGCGTGGCGAGGATCCTGAAACCAACGCTTCGCCTTGACGATTTCGAGCGGGTAGGTCGCGGCCATCAGGATCTGGGCGAGCAGAGCATCCGGATAGAGCGCGATCGGCGCGAGGAGTTGGTCGAGTTGTTCGGCTCGCAGCATCGGGGCGATTGCTGGCGGAGGCGTCGCGGGGGGAGCTTCAGCTGCCGGGGTTTCAGCTCCCGGTGCCGGCGTGGTCGTTAGAGGGGGCGTCGCAGCCGGAGCTTCAGCCGCCGGGGTTTCAGCTTCGGGCGTTGGCGCAGGGGGCGTCGGAGTTTCGATCGTGGGCGCCGGAGTGGTCTGCGCCCGAACCGACGGAGAGACGACGACCGTGACGGCAAGGACCGCGGCGATGACTCGGATCACAGGCGCACCCATGGATATCGGTCTCTACGTGACGGCTCTGCCCGGGCCGGCAGCAAGCGCCTAGATTATCCGCGATCATCAACCCTTTCGGTTGTGCTGCGCGGCATCAATTTTCAGTGATCGGCCACCTTAATTAGGTCAACGATCTCCGAAGCCGATCAGGAAGGGTCTTCGAGGGTGAACCCGACTTTGAGAACGACCTGGTATTGCAGCTTCGTTGCCTCGACCTGCCCCCGTGTCTGAATCACCTCGAACCAGCTGACCCCGCGCAGCGTTCGCGACGCCCGGCTGACTGCGTTTTGAATCGCATCCTCGATGCTCTTCTCCGACGAACCCGCGACTTCAATGATCCTGTACACGTGATCGGGCATCGTTATCCTCCCTTGCGCACTACCAAGACGACAGCGTTGGGTACCACCGCTCGCAAATCGATCGACGGATCATTTCGTGCGGGCCGCGGTAGAATTAAAGGCCTGCGCTGCGCCCCTTTTCGATGGGACAAAAGCGGTGATCGATTTGAGTCGACGACAGCTCGCACAGCTCGTTTCCCCCGTGATTACGGGATCACCCATTCCGACGAGTTTGGCCGATGATGTCGACCGACGTCGCCAGGTAGTGATCAGTGCCGTGACGGTTGATCAGCATCAGGACGCTTCCGCGTCCGCTCGCCGCGGCTTCCTGTAGCCTACTCGTAGCATCCTCAGGTGTAGTGACCGGGCGCTGGTTGATCGCCTCGATCACGTCGCCGGGCAAGAGGTCGACATCGGCGAACGGACTGTCCTCGTCGATCGCCGTCACGACAACGCCGTTCACCTTGAGGGGTACCCCCAGCCGCTGGCGGCGCTGCCGGGTCAACGGCGCGAGCTTTAAGCCGACGACACCCGGCCGCTCCAACCGCTGACCCTCGCGCTCGCCTTGCCTTGCTTCCAAGGTTTCCGCACTCTCCGGCATTTCGCCAATCACCGGCCGCAAAATCGTCTCGCCGTTCTGGCGCCATACCTTCACCGCCGCGGTCTCGCCGATCGCGGTCTGCGCGACGATCAGCGGCAGCTCGCGCATCCTGGAGATGTCGTGGCCATTGACCGAGAGTATGATGTCGCCTTGCGCCAGCCCGGCTCGGGCGGCGGGACCATCGGCGCTTACTCCGGCGACGAGCGCCCCTTCTGGCTTCGGCAGCCCGAAACTCTCGGCGATCTCCGGTGTCACCTGCTGGATCTGGACACCAAGCCAGCCGCGCGCGACCCTGCCGTTTGCCTTCAACTGCTCGACCACCGGCCTCGCAAGGTTCGCCGGTATGGCGAATCCAATCCCCACCGAACCGCCATTGGGCGAATAGATCGCTGTGTTGATGCCGATCACATTGCCGTTGAGGTCGAAGGTCGGGCCGCCGGAATTGCCCCGATTGATCGCCGCATCGATCTGCAAAAAGTCATCGTAAGGGCCCGCATGGATATCCCGACCGCGCGCCGAAATAATCCCGCTGCTGACGGTGTTGTCGAGGCCAAAGGGATTGCCGATCGCAAGAACCCAATCGCCGACCCGGGCAGTATCGCTGTCGCCCCACCTCACATGAGGCAGCGGTCGCTCCGCATCGATCTTGACCAGCGCCAAATCGGTCATCGCGTCGCGCCCGATGACCCGAGCCAGATATTGGCCGCCGTCTTGAAGAGTTATCATGATCTTGTCGGCGTTCTCCACGACATGATCGTCGGTAACAACATATCCACCCGGGTCGACGATGAAACCCGAACCCAAGGCCGTGCTGGGGAAGGGCACGCCTTTACGGCCCTGCTGCTCGAAGAAGCGGCGCAACAATTCGTCGAGCGCCGAAGGCGTTTGCCCACGTAGTGCGTTCTGGTCCTTGGCGCGACCGGGGGAAAGTTCGGTTTGGTCAGCGGCCGTTTTGCTCGCTCGCTGAATTGCCGACACGTTGACTACGCTGGGCATCACCCCTTGTACCACGGGAGCAAAGCTCGGCGGTGCGCGCCCCGTCACACTCGGCGCAAGAAATGGCAGATCCGCCGGCGCACAGCCGATCTCGACCACCGCGAGACCGAGGAAAACGGCTCCGGCAGATATCGCTGCGCGCGAAAGGTGCACAGCCAGGGCGAGCATCGGAAAGGACCCTCATGGCGGGTCGGGTCGCGCCAGTTCGAGCGCCCCTCAGATCCGCGCGTCGGCGATGTTACTCTCGATGACTTGACAAAAGATACAGCGATGCAAGGCGCCGGAGGGGCGATGCCGCCGGCGCGACATCACTCGATTGTCTGCGCGCTTCTACCCGGCACCGAGACGATGCGAACGCGAAGGCACGAATTCAGCGGCCGATCTAGAACCGCTACCGGGGCAGAGGCGATAGCCGAGCAAACTCTCCCGACACGCCGCTGGCCGTCTTATCTCAG
>JGI26340J50214_10000246_pt1 | contig 19656 bp, 12 predicted proteins | sample BogFormECP12_OM2_FD_50214 | JGI IMG/M metagenome (IMG submission 50214)
GATCTTGCGCGGCTTGGCTTCCTCGGGCACCTCGTGCACGAGATCGACATGCAGCATGCCGTTGACGAGGCTAGCACCGACGACCTTGATATGGTCGGCGAGGCTGAAGCGCCGCTCGAACGCGCGCCGCGCAATGCCACGGTGCAGATAACGGCCGTTCTCGTCTTCTTCCTTTTTCGCCTTGCCGGTCACCAGCAGCGTGTTCTCGTGCACGGTGACATCGATCTCGTCAGGCGAAAACCCGGCCACAGCCATCGTCAACCGATAGGCGTCCTCACCGGTCTTTTCGATGTTGTAGGGCGGGTACGCGAGAGCGGCGTTGTCGACACGGGCCGCCGCATCGACCAAGCGCGTCAGGCGATCGAAGCCGATCGTCGAGCGGAACAGCGGAGAGAAATCGAAACGATCCATGACCACATCCTCCTTTGAGCAATATGGATCTCGGCACCCGCGGTTAGAGCCAAGTGCCAGTTACTAGGTGTGCGGTTCCACGTCGGCAACCGCACGAGATATAGATGGTGATCGTTAGGCCACGGTCAAGGGGATCGGGCGGGCTGTCAGGACTTGATGCCGAAGCCCTGGAAGCGCTTGTTGAAGCGGGCGAGCTGGCCGCCGGTGTCAAGCAGCCGATGCTGCCCTCCGGTCCACGCCGGATGTGACTTCGGGTCAATGTCGAGGCGCAACGTGTCGCCGGCCTTGCCGTAGGTCGAACGTGTCTTGTACGAGCTCCCGTCGGTCATCATGACCGTGATCTCGTGATAGTCTGGGTGGATGCCCTCTTTCATTGTGCCGCCCTCAAAAGCGGCCGCGCTTATAGCAAAGCGCCGCCGCTTGTGCAATCTCAACCGTGAGAAAGCCGCCACGCGCTGGCAACGAGATCGAGCAGGTCGATCAGCCGAGCGACGTAGTGGTCGCGCAGCGTGACGCTCGCACCGTCTTCGTCGCACAACGTGCGTTCGACTTCTCCGAGCAGGCGGAAGAGCCGCCGCCGGTGGAGACCGAGCCGGCGCTTAAGCGGATCGGTCACGATCCCCGAGAAAGCGGCCAGCACCGCACCGCCGATGACGACCCCGGCCGTTGTGGCGGCGAGCAGGCTTGGACTGGCGGCGACCGGAAACCAGCCGTACCACAGCCCACCGAGACCGGCGCCGAGCGGAAAGGCGGCAATCGCATTCTGTTGCGCGATCGTCGCGGCGAGGGCCGAGCCCAACGTCACCAACCCGGGTGTCGCCTGTTTGACCGCGAGCGCACCGAACCCCGTCGCGACAACCCCGGTCGTGATCTCGGCCGTCGCCATGCGCGAGCCAATATAGCTCTCGATCGCCGCTACGAGCCGGCCGCGAAACTCGCGTTCGCTGCTGGACGGCGCTGCGAGCGGAGTGGCGAGGAGCCCGGCAATCCTGGGGTCCGTGAGAACCGCCTCCGCGAGCGCATCGCCAAACGAAGCGCGGTCGCCTTGACAGCACGGGATTTCCAGCAATTCGGTCGCCATCAGCCACTCGATCTCGCGCGCGAGATCGGTCTCGAACAGCAGACGGTGGCCGGCGAGCCACACCGCCAACTTCAGCCGGCCGGCGCGGCGGGCCGCTCGGCTTGCGAGCTTGGCGGCGAGTGCCGGTACCGTCAGAAGGAGATTGAGCGGTGCTCGCACCAAATCCCAGCCAAGGGAGCACCGATGCAACGCGAGACTGCCGGCGAGGGTGAAATGGCGGTCGATGAAGGCGTCGACCCGATCGCGGCGGCTCACGACGTACCGGCGTGCGGCATCGCGCACGACCGCGCGGGCAAGCTCTTGCGCCGCGGCTCGGCTAAGAGGCTGTGCCGGATTCGTTATCTCGTCGGCCAGCACTCGTCGGGCCCTTCTGACAGCGCGCCGCCTCGAGCAACACGGAGCGGCGATATCAGGCTCCCGTCAATCTCCCGAGACGAGGTAATCCATCGCGGCCTGCACCCCGCCGCGGCCGTGCGGTACGCCGGTCAGCTCCAGCGCCATTTCGACGGCGGCGATGGCGCCGAGGATCATCGGCTCGTTCAGGTCGCCGAGATGGCCGATGCGGACGATCCGGCCACGCAACCGGTCGAGCCCGCCGCCGAGCGAGACGTTGAACTTGTCGAGGCAGATCTGACGCGCCTTTTCCGCGTCATAGCCCTCCGGTAGCTGCACCGCGGTAATCGAATCGGATTGGGCCCGCGGGTCGACGGCGTAGATCTCCGGTCCGTCGTTCTGGCGCCAAGCGCGCACCGCGCGCCGCGTCGCCTCGGCGAGGCGGTGATGCCGGGCGAAGACCTCGTCGAGGCCCTCTTCCTCTAGCATGCGCAACGCCTCCTGCAGTCCGTAGAAGAAGTGCACCGGCGCAGTGCCGTTCCACACCGACTGAGACGACCCGCCGAGCAACCGCCGCCAATCCCAATAGACGCGCGGCAGCTTCGCTTCCGCAGTGGCGGCGATCGCGCGGGTGCTTATCCCGGTAAACGCCATGCCGGTTGGCAGCATCAGTCCCTTTTGAGACCCGGCGACGACGACGTCGACACCCCATTCGTCCATGCGAAAGTCCATCGACGCCAGGGACGAGATCGTATCGACGAGAAAGAGGGCCGGGTGCCGAGCGGCATCGATCGCGCGGCGCAATGCGGCGATGTCGTTGACGACGCCGGTCGAGGTCTCGTTGTGTACCACCAACACGGCCTTGATCGCGCGCTCGCGGTCCTCACGCAGCCGGCTCTCGAGCTTGGTCGGATCGGCAGCGGTGCGCCAATCATTCGGTAGGGTCTCGACCGCAAGCCCGAAGGCTTCGCCGCGCATACCCCAATTAAGCGAGAAAAAGCCGCTCTCGACGACCAGCAGCTTGTCGCCCGGTGAGAACAGATTGACGAGTGCAGCCTCCCACGCGCCGTGCCCGGATGCCGCATATGCGAGAATGGTCTGATCGGTCTTGAATACCCGCTTCAAGCCGGCAAAGCATTCTTCGGTGATGGCGCGGAACTGCGCGCCGGTGAAGTCGATCGCCCCACGATCCATTGCCCGCAATATGCGGTCCGGGATGTTGGTCGGCCCTGGATTGATGAAGAAATGGTACCCGCGACTGACCGCCATGCGTGCTCTCCAAATTCGTCCTTTTGTTTATCACCCGGCCTCCAACCGGCGCCGGCCTGGGACGAGCAGAGCATAATCGGGTCATGAAGCAATGTCTCGTCGCGCCCTCCGTAAACGCAAGAAGGCAGGACATCGTCCTGCCTTCTCTTCGGTCCGAAGACGCTCCCTAAACTTGGGCGCCGCGCTCACCCGCGACATCTTGGATCGTGACCTTACGCGTTCGCGGTTCCATAGTCACGCAAATTTTAACCATAGCTGTGAAATCGGCGCACAACGAATTCTACCAGCCAAGCGCGCGGCCGATCAGGTCGTGTGGTGCTGCGACGAGCCGCCGGGCTTCACCACGGGGTGCCCGCACGACCTCGCCCTTTGTCGGCAACATCGTGGAGGCGATCGACGCCGACGGCTCGGGCGCTTTTGGGCCGGCCGACATTCCGTTGGAGGAGGTCGACCGCATCATCGCGATCGGCTCCAATGGCATGATGAACGCCGTCGCCGAGGCGCGGCGGGCGCTTGAAGCACTTTCCCCGGCCGGGTCACCGGGCGATCGCTTCGATCAACTCGCTGATGCTGATGAAGGAGATCTGCGCGCAGTGCCTGCAATTGCAGGGCGATCCCGTCACCGGGAGCGAGACGGTAGTGTTCTCTCGCTACAACCAGGATCAGGAGATGGACCACGTCGATTTCGAGGCGCTGCACCCGGTGTCCAGGAAAAATTGAACAAGCTGTGGATCGCCCGCTGCCTGCACCACCTCGGCTGGCGCCAGCCGATGGCGGCGGACTGAGCCTGCCCGGCGGACACACCGCCTTCTGCGGGAACCATGAACTCCGGGAGGCGGAATTCGCGCGGTGCGGCGATCCCGCCTGATCCTATATAATGATACGTTCGAGAATAAAATACGGGAGAAGCAGGAGAGGTACTGCACCGGGAATTGCATGACGGAGACGAATCAATCTTATGATACCAGGGACGATAGTAGCACGCGCGATTAAAGCGCTGGCCCCGACCTGCATTGAGAAATTGAATTGAGCTGCGAATAAACTCTATCATCGATAGTGAAGTTCTCACTTTAGGAGGTTCCTAGGTTGTGACCGATAGCCCCCAGTTTCGTCCGTGGGTCAGTCCACCTCCGGCCGAGGGTGAGCGTCGAGCTGTTATGGGTTACGGGGCCCAATACGCTGTCGCGGCAGAACTCGTTTACGACCGGCTTCGTTCCGGGACGCTCGAGTGGATCCGACTCGCCGACCCGCTCGCCGGCCGGCTTGACGATCTCCAGATCGCCACTCCAGGCCGCTTGGACGCCTATCAAGTCAAGTGGAGTGAATATGACGGAACGCTCACCTTTGCGGATCTTCTTGAGAGGCCCGCTAAGTCGAAAGGGGAGCGCGGACCCAGCCTGATCGACCAGCTAGTCGACGGCTGGATGCGGCTACGTGAGCTGCATAGCCCACGATTTGTTCATGTGCATCTGGTCTCGAATGATATCGCATCACCGAATCGGACGGCATCGATCCCCAGGCCACCCTCACTTCGACCAGCCCATTTGCAAGCGTTCTTGAGGCATGGCTGGCCAACTTCTGCGGTCGCAGCAAATGCCGTGCCGGACGAATGTCAGCCGGCGCTCGAAGCAATCAGGCAGCATTGCGGACTTTGCTCTGACGACTTTCGCTCGTTCTCGCGCGCCTGTTACTTTGATCTGGGTTTTAAGCGGCATCATCTAAGCGACTCGTCCGAGGCCAGGCAAAGAGCGCGAGACGTCGACGAGCTAGCTCGCTTCTTTTTCCAGATCGTGGGTGATCCGGAGCGCCACACCGTTGAATTGAGTGCAAATCGTCTCCTCGGCCAGCTTGGGTGGGGACATCGGTTCCGGCAAAATTTCGCTCATGAGTTTCCCGTCGATGAGGCAATATATCGGCCTATTCAAGAAACGGTGGCCGACCTCGAAAGCGCCCTCTCGACGATTCGGTGGGGATACGTTGCGGTCGTTGGAACCCCCGGGTCCGGCAAGTCGACTCTCCTAACTCAGGTATTACGGTATAGGAGGGGTATCCGACTAATCCGCTATTATGCCTTCATCCCTGACGACCCGCGTCAGGGCCGAGGTGAGTCGAGTCGGTTTTTGGAAGACTTGGTACACGCTCTCCGACGTCTTGGAGTGTATGGGCCCGGAATAGCGCAGCCGAGAAGCCGGGAGGATTTCCAAAACGAGCTCGCGTCCCAGCTCACGCAGCTTGGGGAACGCTGGAAAACAGACGGTACATTGACCGTTATTGCCATCGATGGTCTTGACCATATTGAGCGTGAACAGCTCACGGTTGAAAGGTCACTCTTAAAAGATCTTCCAACGCCCGCTTCTCTGCCCGAGGGCGTCCTGTTTGTACTGGGTACTCAAAGGGCGGACCTCCACGACCTTTCGCCCCGAATTCGAGTTCACCTAGACGAACCGACGCGTACGATCATTATGCGACCACTTGATCGTGCTGCCGTATATGCCGTGGTCGACGCTGCGCTTCCATCGCTCGAACTCGTCGACGAGGACAAGTCTAGGATCCATACACTTTCGGAAGGCCACCCACTGGCTTTGAGATACATAATCGAACGTTTGCGGCAGGCCAGCAACCGACTCGCTGCGGAGAATGTCCTCGCCTCCTTAAGGCAATATGGTGGTCATATCGAAGAGGACTATCGAATTTATTGGGGTGAGGTGGCTTCCGACGACGACCTAGCGGATATCTTGGGCCTCATCTGCCGGCTTCGACAGCCATTTGATCCACAACGCCTCGCCGTGTGGCGCGGTGAACGCGTCGCGCGAAAGCTGCTGTCGCGGACGCGCCATTACTTTCGCGACACCGGAGACGGAAGCATCGCCTTCTTTCACAATAGTTTCCGGGTGTTCCTAGAGACGGAAACTGCTCGAAATCTTCTCGGGAAGTACGAACCCGATAAGAGTCGGAGCTTGCATCGTATGCTAGCCGATCTTTCGGCCGCCTCCCCGACTGAGGATGCTTTTTCTTGGGAGGAGATCTACCATCGATTTGAATCGAACGATTTCCATCAAGTGCTGGATCTTGGTACCCAAGAGCGGCTGCGGGCGCAATACTTTAACGGCCGGTCGTATGATGATATCCGCGACGATCTGAGATTGGTCCTGAGTGCCGCACGGGAACTAGACAATGGTGTGGCTGTCGTGCGCTCGCTTCTCATCGCTACAGAACTGGGGGATCGCGAAGACAAATCCGCGATCATAGCAAGATTCGAGGTAGCCCTTGAACTCGATGGCGCGGAAACCGCCGAGCGGCTGATACTGCGAGGACACGAACTGCTCGCCCCAGCGCACGATGCTTTGCAAGCCTGCCAAACTCTCTTGCAGGCCGGCCATTATGGACCCGCCAACCGCATCTTCGATGCCGCCGAGCCGCTCTCGCCTTTGGCCGGAACAGCCTACATTGAACCATTCCGAGGCAGCAACCTCAACGATATCGAGAACTGGGCTCGAGTGGCGCACCGGTTCCGTCCGTTGAGTCGGATATTGAATGCGATTAGTAATCTTAGGTCGGAGGAAGCGCAGGGAAGTGGGCTAAATCACACCGAATGGGTCCGCGACCACATTCTGAATATCGTAATCGAAGCCGTCGTTCACACAGGTGACCATACGCAGTTGGCTGAATTGCGGTCTGCACTTGAACAATCAGCTGGTCAGCATCGATTGGCACTCGCGTTCGACTTGGCAGAATGCTGGCACGCGACCGGCTCGGGGGCCATCTTACCTGATCAGCGCGTGAAGGATGCGCTCCGTAGACTGACAGCCGCAGCCGAGACCGACGCCCTCGGCCAGACCACGATCGAGGTCGCTGAGCTGGTGTTCCGGATGGGCCAAGACCGCGATACCGCGCTCAGACTAATTGATCGCATGGCGCAGCTATCGCCTTACAATCCCCTCGATTATGGCTCCCACGCCGCGATCAACGCGTTCAGTCCCAGGCTACGCCGGTGCCGCCTCTTGTCTGCTTTGGGAAAACCGATTGCACCGGATGATGCCGTTCCCGAGGCGAAGCAAGACTACGATGTTGGTACGGTACTATTCGAGCGTATGATAGTACGGATCGCGAATGTTTGGGGCCGAGCTTGGGCAGGCGAACCGCTAACATCCGGCCAGATCGTCCGGGAGCTGTTTCCAGCGCTTGTCGTCTTCGATCGCCCATGGACCGAAACACAACATTGGCATTCCTGGTATTCCTTCCGGACAGGGGCGGCCGATTACTTCCTGTGGGTTATTGCCTGCGCCGCGGCCCACAGCATCGACTGCGTTCGAGCGATCGGCCAATTCTTCCGCTCTCGTTGGGAACAAGACAGATCGTTAGAAAGGTGGCCAGTTGCGTGGCGCAGAGCTGTCGCGTTGCAGCTGTTCAGTCCAACCGATGATATTGCTGATCTAGTTAGAGATCTCGATAAACTCGAGGAAAGGACCGGGAGAAGCGGTGATCCACAGGAGCGCATAGCCGACATCCTTGCGCATGCCAAGGCCTGGATAATAGCACGCGAACCCGTGCGAGCGCGGGCTGTCCTTCCCAATATCCACAGAACCTCATTCGGAATCTGGCACCGCAAAGACGATCAGCTCACGGTTTGGGGGCGATGGCTCGCGCGTGCGGTTTTCCTCGAACCGGAGCTTGCGGGTAAAAGGATACGGTCCTACGCCGGAGCCGTAGCGCTCTGCCATAGCGAGCGCCGCGGAGGAGCGCGCTCGGCTCCCGCCCGGCTCCTTCTCCGCACAGCAGTAACTTGGCGGCCCTCTATTGCAGCCACACTTCGGAACTGGCTTCTCGACAATGCGGGCGCAGACTATGACACGACCATCGAAGGGCTTTTACTAGGGGCTCTCGACGCCGACCCTTGTCAAATAGAACTCATTTCAATAATTTTGCGCTATATATTAATTCCGTTCCAACACAGTTGTAACAAATCACTCGCGAACCTCTATGTGGCGAGGCTTTACAAATTCCGGTCTGCGGATGACACAAAAATTGCTATTAAAGAACTTGTTTCGGCGCTTGCGCGATATGCATTTCCTTCGATTCGAGGCGATTGGGTTGCAGCGGTTCTGGACGGCGTTCGACGGGCAGGGGACGACGGCTCGTGGCTTCCCCGGGCCCCTGCTGCTGAACCCGAAAACATTGATGAGCTTGATCGTCCGATCTTCACACTCTCAACCGGAGAAACGGTTGACGAGAAGGCTCTGTTGGACCGGATCTCCACGCCCGCATCTCTCGTAAATACGATGACAGAAGTCATCTCGGGAGACATTCCTTGGCAGACTGCTGTCGGGCGTCTTGACCAGCCTTTTCGCCCAATAGAGGCAGCTGCCATCGCTCAGATGCTTTGTGGATCCCCGGCGACGCCCTTCGTCCTTACTGAAATAGCTGACCGCCTTCTTCGGGAGGGTCATAGGGAGCAGGCGGTCTGTGTCTATCGAGCCGCGATTGAACGCTCAAACTCCTACGGTTGGCACCGCTTCTATGATGGTGGTTCAAAGTTGGAGCCGTTTCTTCAGCTTCTGCGCTCGGACAACGCGCGTTACCACATCGAGGCATTCTCCGCGTTCGTGTCAGATCTGATTGAGGATCAGGCAAGTTTTGCCTGGATGCTGCGGGATCTCGACACCTATCTGCCAATCCTGTTCGCGGTCGATCCACCGATAGCTGCGCTGTTCGAGGAAATCGAGCACCACTACCTGCAGCTTCATGAATTCGGCACTGGGACGGACCTACCTCCGGCCGATCTTGCCGGTGCTGAGAGCTCCATACCGGAGATGCTCATCCGATTATTGTTCAGCGAACTTGAGCGTCCAATTCAAGAGCTGAACGCCTACGCCCATCGTGCTGTTTGCGAGATCATCATAGCGAGCGCCGACAACGATCAAGCCGTCGCGGCAATTTTATCGGAATGGTTAGAAGATTCTGATGATTTGCAGTTACGCGCCCTTGCCCTGCTGCGAGATACCGCGCAGGGTCGGCCAGATTTTTGTATGAAATTCGCGAAATGCCTGGAACGGTTATACGTTTCCAATTCCATTGCTATTCGAAGGCTTGCCGGTGAGCTTGCACGAGCACTCGGCGTGGGACCCCGCGGAGGCAAGCCTCGCGGGCTCAGACTTTCGCCGATATACACCCTGGAGCTTCCGGCCCTAGCGTATGCCGAGACCAGGACGGGTATTCTCCACGCGGAGGCGGGCGAACCTCTAGCAGAAATCCCTGACCCGCTTGAGATGGTCGCCTCATGCCGTGAAGGACTGGACGCGATTGCTGTTGCCAGCCGGATCCCTCTCCAAAATCTGGTAGCCCGTATGCTGCAACTGATGCGGGAGGTTGCGCCTGTCGAGAGTTGGAACCGGCAGGCGGAGGAACATTTGCTCGAATGGCTACGTGGAATCCGACTCGAGACGGCTTATCGCCGGCCGCGAGCAGACGCTTGCCTGCGGGCATTCGCGCGGATTTGCGCCGAGCTATGGGATGCACGGTGGATCGGTCAATCAGTGCTGGCTTCCGTCCGTCATCTGATCGATCGTCGGGATACGGTTTTCTCCTTGCGCGAGCCGGCCTCACGGCCTCCGGAACTACCCGTGCCGTTTGGAATCGAGCTAAAAGCGTCTAAGCAAGATGACTGGCTTGAGGGGGCAGGGTTAGCTGCCACAAAGGGAATAGCCTGGCTCAACGATGGTCGCTATATGCTGGCGGAGCAGAGCCAATTTGTCCGACTCGAATGGTCTGTTCCGACAGAACGTCGATATTCTGCCCTTGTGCATCCGGATTGGCCGGTCAGTGACCAGCACGAGCGTCATCCAAGGCTGTTTCCATGGCGGCCAGAATGGATTCCAGCTGGATATCCCACGCTCCCCCGAGCGGCCGATGTGCCCACCACGGTCATTAGCGGATCAGTACTCGGTTTAGACGTACTTCCGACGGGCTGGCTTGCACTGAACCCCGTGATTGCCGAGGCCTGCGGCTGGAGACCATCATCTCGGCACCTGTTCGGGTGGTGGAACGGGGACGGTGAGCTCATGGTCGAGAGCGTTTGGTGGAAGGACGGATCGCTCTCGCGCCACCCACCGCGGTTTAATGATGTCTGTTCGGAAGGGTTTCTCGTTCTCGCATCGGCCAGCGCGCTCACTGCGATCGTCGAGGCGTGCGGTTACGTCGAGAGAGTTGACGTCGTCAACAGGAGCTGGAAGCCGAGCGGTCGCTCGGATGATCAGAGCGAATTTACGACGGCGATCAATCGCAGCCCCGTATGAATCGGACATCCAGCTCTCGGCTAAGTTCCCGCGTTCCCCAGGCTACGGTTGCGGCGACTATCGGCTCTAATAGCCAAGCCACGGCGGTTGTTGACCGGCCTCCAACGGGCCGGTCGTTCTGATGAGCCCGACCGGGGCACCGACCGAGACGGCGGCGGGCGAGACCGCTCTGCCGTCGGCGGTGGGCTCGGCAACGCGTTCTTGTTCTCGATTGGCGCGCAGTGGCTCGCGCGGCTCGCGCGTGCTCCATTTCGCCGGCTACAAGACCATCGCGGACCGGTAGCGGATCGAAGATATCGAGCGTGCCGCCGACTAGGTCGTCTGGTGTTGCGAGGAGATGCCCGGGTTCGCTCCCGGCCGTCCGCAGGACCTCGCCTTTGTCGGCAATGTCGTCGACGCGATCGGGGCTCGGGTCCGTCGACGGTCGCGACCACCTTCTCGTTGAGCGCGTGGACGAGAGGGCTGGCAAGCTTTACGGGCGCGGTCCGCGTGGGTTGCCGGGTTGGCCCTTCTTGAAACGGCTATGCAGCGGCGGCTTACCGCGGCCGACCTCCTGATCGCGCTTTGTCTCGGACTTTGGGGCTCGTGCCATCCTTTCCACCCCGCGTGGCGCGGACGACACCTGGGCCCGCTTGCCAACGCAAAGTTCCGCACCATATAGAAACCATGCGAAAAAGTCAATTGAGATAATTAATATGATAGCACTGATGGATCGATGCCAGCGGGCGGTCGGGCGGTTTTCGGGTTTCCCTGCCGCTTCCCTGCCGCGCCTTCGATTCGGCCGAAGAATCGCGTGCAAGATGTTGATGATAAAGACTTTCCGGTTCGAGACCCGCCGCGAAAAAAATTTTTACCCTGAGTTTCCCGGAGCGGCAGGGAAGGGGAGGGGGCGAAGGTACCCTGCCGGCCCTTCGGCGCCGTTGCCGCCTCCGGCTCGATCTCGGACGCGTCGACGGCGGCTCTGAACCGATGCGCCACCGGCGGCTCGATGGACAGGTCCCCGTGTCTTGCCTAGAGTGCGCCGCCCTACTCCGGGGTTAGGTTCGATGCGGCTTTCCGAATACTTTCTGCCCTTGTTGCGCGAGAACCCCAGCGAAGCCCAGATCGTCTCGCACCGGCTGATGCTGCGCGCCGGGATGATCCGGCAGTCGAGCGCCGGCATCTATTCCTGGCTGCCACTCGGTCTGCGCGTTCTCAAGAAGGTCGAGCAGATCGTCCGTGAGGAGCAGGATCGCGCCGGCGCCCAGGAAATCCTGATGCCGACGATCCAGCCTGCCGAGCTGTGGCGGGAGAGCGGGCGTTATGACGATTACGGCAGTGAGATGCTGCGCGTCCGCGATCGTCACGACCGCGAGATGCTCTACGGACCGACCAACGAGGAGCAGATCACCGACATCGTTCGCACCTCGATCAAGAGCTACCGCGATCTGCCGAAGAACCTTTACCACATACAATGGAAGTTCCGCGATGAGGTGCGGCCGCGCTTCGGTGTGATGCGTGGCCGCGAGTTCCTAATGAAGGACAATTACAGCTTCGATATCGATGCCGTCGGGGCGAAGCACTCTTACAACAAAATGTTCGTCGCTTATTTGCGCACCTTTGCACGGATGGGGCTGAAGGCGATCCCGATGCGCGCCGACACCGGTCCGATCGGCGGCGATCTCAGTCACGAATTCATCATCCTCGCCGAAACCGGCGAGAGTGCGGTTTATTGCGACCGTCGCTGGCTGGAGACCGACATCCTGGCCGAGGAGGTTCGTTACAGCGGGGACCTCGAGCCGTTCTTCCGCCACTGGACGAGCCTCTACGCCGCCACAGACGAAATGCACAAACCAGAGGCGTGCCCAATCCCGCCCGAGCACCTGGTGACTGCGCGGGGGATCGAAGTTGGCCACATTTTCTATTTCGGCACCAAATATTCGCGGCCTATGGATGCGGTCGTAGCCGGCCCAGACGGCAATCCGATGGCGCTTGAAATGGGGTCCTACGGTATCGGTGTATCGCGACTCGTCGGCGCTTTGATCGAGGCGAACCACGACGATGCCGGCATCATCTGGCCGGAGAGCGTCGCGCCATTTCGGGTCGGCCTGATCAATCTGCGTCCCGCCGACAAGCGGTGCCGCGCCAACGCTGACGATCTATACGACAAACTGCTCGCCGCCGGGGTCGAGGTCCTGTACGACGACCGCAACGAGTCGCCCGGCGCGAAATTTGCCACGATGGATTTGATCGGGCTCACCGATCAGTTGGTCATCGGACCGCGGGGCATCGCCGCCGGCACCGTCGAGCTGAAACACCGCCGCTCGGGGGAACGGCAGGACATTTCCGTGGAAACGGCGCTCGATCGGGTGATCGCCCGCCCTCACCCAGCCCCTCTCCCCGTGCACGGGGAGAGGAAGGGACCCGCGTAGCCGCAGGTGAGGGGACCGACAAGCAACGGGTCTCGGATGGACGCATGATCTTCGGCGCATTCGAGCGCATGGTCGCGTTCCGCTATCTGCGGGCGCGACGGCAGGAAGGCTTTGTCTCGGTCATTGCGATCTTCTCGCTGCTCGGGATCGCGCTCGGGGTTGCCACCCTGATCATCGTCATGTCGGTGATGAATGGCTTTCGCGCTGACCTGCTCGGCCGGATTCTCGGTCTCAACGGCCACCTCGGCGTCTATGCCCAAACCGGTCCGCTCGGCGATTTCGATGCTGCGGCGGCAAAAGTCAGCCAAGTCGCCGGCGTCACAGCCGTCACGCCGTTGATCGAGGGTCAGGTCATGGCTACGTCGGAGATCGGCGCCGCGGGCGCGCTGGTGCGCGGAATCCGACCGGAGGATTTCCGTCGGCGTCCTCTCGTCGCGGACCATATCGTCCAGGGCTCGCTCGCCGATTTCGAGGATGACGGTGTGGCTGTCGGCGCTCGGCTGGCGCGCCGGCTCGGGGTCGCCGTTGGCGGTGCGATCACGATAATTTCTCCGCAGGGGACCGCCACCGCCTTCGGCACGATGCCGCGGATCAAAACCTACACTGTCGTAGCACTGTTCGATGTCGGCATGTACGAATACGACAACAGCTTCATCTTTGTCCCGCTCGATGCGGCGCAGCTGTTCTTTCGCCTGCCGAACGCGGTCACCAGCCTCGAAGTCTTTGTCGCCGATCCTGATCAGGTGCACGAAAATCGCCGGCTCATCGCTGCCGCCCTCGGCGGCCACGTGCGGATCGTCGACTGGCAGCAGGCGAATTCGAGCCTGTTTAACGCCGTCGAGATCGAGCGCAATGTAATGTTTCTGATCCTGACCCTGATCATCGTCGTCGCCGCCTTCAACATCATCTCGAGCATGATCATGATGGTGAAGGACAAGGGTCGGGATATTGCGATCTTGCGCACGATGGGTGCCTCACGCGGTGCAATCCTGCGCATCTTCGTGCTGAGTGGCGCCAGCATCGGTGTCGTCGGCACGCTCGCCGGGCTGCTCCTCGGTGTCGTCTTCACCCGCAACCTCGAGGCGATCCGGCAGGCTTTGCAAAAAGTCATCGGCACCGATCTGTTCGCGGCCGAAATCTATTTCTTCACCCGCATTCCGGCGCGCCTCGATTCGGGCGAGGTAGCCGCCGTCGTAATCATGGCGCTCGCCCTCTCTTTTCTCGCCACGCTCTATCCGTCCTGGCGCGCGGCGCGCCTCGACCCGGTCGAGGCGCTGCGCTACGAGTGAACTCAGAGATGACGGCAGAGGCTGCGCTCGAGCTGCGCGGCGTCCGCCGCGCCTTCAAGCAGGCCGGAACCGAACTCGTCGTGCTGAACGGGATCGACCTTATCCTGCGGCCGGGCGAGATTGTGGCGCTGGTCGGACCATCGGGCGCGGGGAAGTCGACAATGCTGCACGTCGCCGGCCTGTTGGAGCGTCCGGATGGTGGGGCGGTGCTGATCGGCGGCGAGGATTGCGCACGCCTCAGTGACCAACGGCGGACATTGCTACGCCGCTCGGAAATCGGCTTTGTCTACCAGTTCCATCATCTGCTGCCGGAATTCTCGGCGCTCGAAAACGTCATGATGCCGCAGATGATCGCCGCGGTGCCGCGCCGGCAGGCGCGGGAAAGGGCGGCGGTGCTCCTTGAGCGGGTCGGTCTCGCGGCGCGCGCCCGACACCGGCCCGCGCGCCTCTCAGGCGGCGAGCAGCAGCGCGTCGCGATCGCTCGTGCGCTCGCCAACGACCCGAAGATCCTGCTCGGCGACGAGCCGACCGGCAACCTCGACCACGCAACCGGTGAGAGCGTGTTGGAGACGCTTCTTGACCTGGTCCGCCACAGCGGCCTCGCGGCACTGATCGCGACGCACAATCTCGAGCTCGCCCGCCGCCTCGACCGGGTTGTCGCGCTCGAAGACGGGAGGCTGAGGACCGCCGCGTAACGTGGCGATTCGCCGAACGTGCAATCACGACGAAGCGGGTCGACCCCCGGCAGGACGACAAAGCAGGGGTGTGACTGCCACGGCTGAAATCTGCAGCAGCTCGTGCGATGGTGCACGCATGCCGCTCGCCGATTTTGTTCATCTCCGCGTTCACACCGCCTATTCGCTCTCAGCCGGGGCGATCCGCATCAAAGATCTGGTCGGGTTGTGCGAGGCCGAGCGCATGCCGGCCGTGGCGGTCACCGATACTGGCAATTTATTCGGCGCGCTCGAAATCGCGACGACCTGCGCTGCGGCCGGCGTTCAGCCGATCATCGGCTGCGAGATTGCTCTCGAGCGCAGCGGCGCGCTGGAGGAGAGCCGGCCGGGCCGCGGCCTTTCTGAATCGGACCGGATTGTGCTGTTGGTGCAGAACGAGGCGGGGTACCGCAATCTGCTCGATCTGGTCAGCCGATCCTATCTCACAGGTGATGCGTCGACCGAGCCCGCGATCACCCGTTCGGACCTCGCGCAAGCCAGTGAGGGGCTCCTCTGCCTTACCGGTGGGCCGCGGGGTCCGGTCGGCCGGCTTCTAGGGGAAGGCCAAGCAGAAGCCGCCGAGGCCGTCGTGACCGAGCTCGCGGGCCTCTTTCCGAATCGGCTTTATGTCGAGCTGATGCGTCACGGGACACCGGAAGAGGTGCGGACCGAGCCGGGCCTCGTCGAGCTGGCGTATCGTCACGACTTGCCGCTCGCCGCGACCAACGACGCCTATTTTCCCGATCGCGATTTCTACGAGGCGCACGACGCGCTGCTCTGTGTCGCTGAAACTACAGTGGTCGCCGACCAGGAACGCAAACGGCTGACGCCGTACCATTTCTTCCGATCGGCCGTGGAGATGAGAGAAGTCTTCGCCGATCTGCCGGAGGCGTGCGACAACACGCTTGTCATCGCCCGTCGCTGTTCGTTCATTCCGCAACCGCGTCAACCGATCCTGCCGGTCTTTCCGACCGCCGACGGGGTCGACGACGCAACGGCACTGCGTCGCGCAGCGCGGGTCGGGTTGGACGAGCGCCTCGCCCGCGCCGAGATCGGCGAGACCGCCGCGGCACCCTATCGAGACCGCCTCGAATTCGAGCTCGACACGATCGTCCGGATGGGATTTGCCGGATATTTTCTGATCGTCTCCGACATCATCCAATGGGCAAAGCGCCAGGGCATCCCGGTCGGTCCCGGACGCGGGTCCGGAGCCGGTTCGGTTGTCGCCTGGGCTCTGACGATCACCGATCTAGACCCGCTGCGATTCGGCCTGCTGTTCGAGCGGTTTCTCAACCCCGAGCGGGTGTCGATGCCGGATTTCGACATCGATTTCTGCCAGGACCGGCGCGACGAGGTGATCCGTTACGTTCAGCAGCGATACGGGCGCGACCGCGTCGCGCAGATCATCACTTTTGGCAAGCTGCAAGCCCGCGCGGTATTGCGTGATGTCGGCCGGGTGCTCGGCGTGCCCTATGGGCAGGTGGATCGGCTGTGCAAACTTGTGCCGAACAATCCGGCGCACCCGGTCACGCTCGAACACGCGATCGCCGGCGAGCCGGCACTCCAACAGCAGCGCGACACGGACGAGACCGTGGCCCGGCTGATGACGATCGCGCTGAAGCTCGAAGGGCTCTACCGACACGCCTCGACCCATGCGGCCGGCGTGGTGATCGGCGACCGCCCGCTCACCGAACTCGTACCGCTCTACCGGGATCCGCGCTCCGACATCCCGGTCACCCAGTTCAACATGAAGTGGGTCGAACTCGCCGGCCTCGTGAAGTTCGACTTTCTCGGGCTCAAGACCCTGACGGTGCTCGCACTCGCCCGCGATCTGCTGGCCGCCCGCGGGGTCACGCTCGACCTCGGGAGTTTGCCGCTCGACGATCGCGGCGCCTACGAGTTGCTGGCGCACGGCGAGACTGTCGGTGTGTTCCAGCTCGAAGGTGCCGGCGTCCGCGACATGCTCAAGAAGCTCCGCCCCGATCGCTTCGAGGACATCATTGCGGTCGTCTCGCTCTACCGTCCGGGACCGATGGAGAACATCCCGCGCTACATCGCGGTCAAGCACGGCGAGGAGGTGGCCGACCATCTGCACCCGGCGCTCGAGGGGATCCTAAGGGAAACCCACGGGATCATGATCTACCAGGAGCAGGTCATGCAAATCGCCCAGGTTTTGGCCGGCTACAGCCTCGGGAACGCCGATTTGTTGCGCCGCGCCATGGGCAAGAAAATTCCGGCCGAGATGGAGGCGCAGCGCCAGCTGTTTATCGAAGGTGCCGTCGGTCGCGGTGTCGATGCCGGGCTTGCCGAGCACATCTTCGACCAGATGGCAAAATTCGCCGGCTACGGCTTCAACAAGTCGCATGCCGCCGCGTATGCGCTCCTTGCCTATCAAACGGCCTATCTCAAGGCCAACTACCCGGTCGAGTTCCTCGCTGCCCTGATGACCCTCGACCTCGGAAACACCGATAAGCTCAACGTGTTCCGACAGGAATTGGACCGGCTCGACATTGGTCTCCTGCCGCCCGACATCAACCGGTCGGAGGCGACGTTTGTGGTAGAGCCCGAAACCCCCACCCTTCCCTCCCCCGCAGGCGGGGGAGGGAAGGGTGGGGGCAAGCCGGCGATCCGCTATGCGCTGGCCGCGGTCAAGGGGGTGGGCGGGCAGGCGATGAGCGATCTCGTGGCCGAGCGTGCCGCCCACGGCCGCTTCAAGGATCTCTTTGATTTCGCCTGCCGTCTCGACGCCAAGAGCTTCAACCGCCGGCAATTCGAAAACCTCGCCAAGGCCGGCGCGTTCGACAGCCTGAACCCGAACCGGGCGCAGACCCTTGCCGCGGCCGAGCAGCTCTTACGCCAGGCAAGCCTGGCGGCTGAGGAGCGCGAGAGCCACCAGGAGAGCCTATTCGGCAAGTTCGATCCGAGCTTTCAGCCGCGCCCGGCCTTGCCGCTGGTGGCCGATTGGCCGCCCGTGGAGAGGCTGCAGCACGAGTTCGCGGCGATCGGCTTTTACCTGTCGAGCCATCCCCTCGACCCCTACGGCAAGAGCCTCGAACGCGCTGGCGTCATCCGCTTCGTCGAACTGCCGGCGGGGCTGGCGGCGAACGACTCAACTCGTTTCAAGCTCGCCGGCATCGTCGTCGGTAGGAAGGAGCGCAGCTCGGCGCGCGGCAACCGGTTCGCTTTTGTTCAGATGTCCGATCCGAGCGGGATTTTTGAGGTGACCCTGTTTTCCGAGATGCTGAGCGAGGCGCGAGGATTGCTCGATTCGGGCCAACCGCTGGTCGTCACGGTTGATGTGCGCAGCGGGGAGGAGAGCCTGCGCCTGACCGCGCAGAAGATCGAGCCGCTTGACGCGGTCGTCGCCCATGCCGCGGCGGGGCTCCGGGTGTTCGTCGGCGAAGTGCGAGCGCTTTCGAGCCTCAAGAGTGTAATCGCCCGCGAGGCAGGCGGCCGGGGCCGGGTCACGGTGGTTCTCGACCTGCCCTCGCGCGAGGTCGAAATCGCCATCCCCGGCGGCTTCAAGGTCGACCCGAGGACTCGCGCCGCGGTCAAGTCGCTCCCCGGCATCATCGACGTCCACGACATCTGACCGGGGGGGTCCGCGACAAAATACAACGTAAATCGCGTTCTCGGCCCAACGTAGACGTGGTGCCCGGGCAGAAGCAGGCTTTATCTCAAGAGCTTACCGCGAAAATTCGTGCCGCCCGGATCAACGAATTCGGACGCCAGGATCAACCGAATCTGCACACCTCTGAGGGAGCGAGAACAACGAAGGCCGGCGCAGCCTCTACGCGTTGATCGAGGCGAGCTCCTCGATGCGCAGGCCGCCGCGAACCCGCTTAACCAAGTCGTCAGGGTCATAGACCACACCGACAGGGTTCTTATCGGTCGCGGAACGCCCTCGCATATAGGACTTCCCTTCGGTCGCGATGGCGAAGTTGTCGACCAAGAGCTCGACCTGGTTGTTGTCGGGATCGTGGTAGTACATCGAAGTCGTGACGCCATGGTTCACGCAGCGATTCGGGCGGATGCCTATCTGTTTCAGCCGCTGATAATTGTCGATCAGATCATCTAGGCCGCCAAAGGTGAACGCGACGTGATTTAGGCCCGCGGCGTCCGGCTGCCGCTCCGCCAGCGGCCCGGGGTCGAGAAAGGCCACCCGGTGGTGCTCGTCGTCGTAGCTGATGAACGAGATGCGCTCGGCTTCGTAAAGGATCTCGGCTCCGAGCACCGTGCAGTACCAATCGATCATCTCGCGACGGCGATTGGTCTGCAGCACGATGTGCGACAACTTCTTTGGTGAGCCCATTATCGCCTCCTAATCCCATACAGAATTGTCGCGGAATGGGTGCACGGGAGGACCGAGCAAGTCAAGGACTCGGAGCGGCATGGGCGGCAAAAACCGCCGCTTTAATCGTCGCTCAGGGTTTGGAGCCCAAAAACCGGACGGCTCGTCTGCTACCAAACCCGGACATATCATCGGTTACGGACACGCGGATGCAATCTTGTTGTCATCGCCGCCCGGAAACCAGACAGTTGCGGCGGTCGAAAGCGGAATTCGGGGAATGCCGATTTTAGAAGGCATCGCATGAGTGATCTTGTGATCTTTGGTGTCAGCAACATGTTGGGCGACATTTTTGATTGCGCACTCGCCTTGGGCCACCGAATTTCTTGTGTTGTGCTCAACTGCGCCGAGGTTTTGCGTCCGCGCACGAAGAGTGTGCATGCGCGCATACGGCAACTCGCTCATCCGCCGCGGCTCGTCGACATCGACAGCTTCGTACCGCAGGAGGCCGAGATCTATGTGTTGGGGACCACCCACCCAAACCGCACCGTCCTGGTGGAGGATCTTAA
>JGI26340J50214_10000247_pt1 | contig 19585 bp, 16 predicted proteins | sample BogFormECP12_OM2_FD_50214 | JGI IMG/M metagenome (IMG submission 50214)
CGGCGTCACCGACATGACGCCGCCCGAATTGATCCGGGCGGTGCTGTGCGCGCCGGTCGACCTGCTGTTCAACGGCGGGATCGGCACCTACGTGAAGGCGGAGGCGGAGTCGGCCGCCGACGTCGGTGACCGCACCAACGATCCCGTCCGGGTCAATGCAAACCAGCTGCGCGCCAAGGTGATCGGCGAAGGCGGCAATCTCGGCATCACGCAGCGCGGCCGGATCGAGTTCGACCTGTGCGGCGGCCGGATCAACACCGACGCGCTGGACAACTCCGCCGGCGTCGACTGCTCCGACCACGAGGTCAACATCAAGATCCTCGTCGATTCGCTGGTCATCGCCGGCAGGGTCCGGGCCGGGGACCGCAGCGCGCTGCTGGAGTCGATGACCGACGAGGTGGGCAGNCTGGTGCTGGCCGACAACGCCGCGCAGAACGACCTGATGGGCACCAGCCGCACCAACGCGGCGACCCTGCTCAACGTNCATGCCNGGCAGATCAAGGACCTGGAGGCCCGGCGCGGGCTGAACCGCGAGCTCGAGGCGCTGCCGTCGGAGAAGGAGATCAGGCGGCGCCAGGATCTCGGGCTCGGGCTCACCTCACCGGAACTGGCCGCGCTGATGGCGCACGTCAAGCTCGATCTGAAGGATCAGGTGCTGCGCAGCGAGCTGCCCGAGCAGGACGTGTTCGCCGCACGGCTGCCGCGATACTTCCCGGCCGAGCTGCGCGACCACTTCGCCGCCGAGATCCGCTCGCACCAGCTGCGCCGGGAGATCGTCACCACGATGCTGGTCAACGACGTGGTCGACTGCGGCGGAATCACGTTCGCCTACCGGGTCACCGAGGACGCCGGGGTGACCCCGGTCGACGCGGTGCGCACGTTCGTCGCGACCGACGCGATCTTCGGGATCGGCGACATCTGGCGGCGCATCCGCGAGGCCGGCGAGGACGGCAGCATTTCGGCGGTGTTGTCAGACCGGATGACGCTGGACCTGCGCAGGCTGCTCGACCGTGCGGCGCGCTGGCTGCTCAACTACCGCCCCCAGCCGCTGGCCGTGGGCGCCGAGATCAACCGATTCCGTTCTGAGGTGCGGTCGCTGGCCCCCCAACTCCCGGGATGGCTGCGCGGCGGGGACCGCGACATCGTCGCGAAGGTCGCCACCGAGTTCGTTTCTCACGGGGCCACCGAGGATCTGGCCGGCACCGTGGCCGCCTCGTTGTACAGCTACAGTTTGCTGGACATCATCGACATCTCCGACATCATCGAACGTGACAGCTCCGAGGTCGCCGACACCTATTTCGCGTTGATGGGTCACCTGGGCATCGACGCGCTGCTCACCGCGGTGTCCGAGCTGCCACGCGACGACCGCTGGCATTCGTTGGCGCGGTTGGCGATTCGCGACGACATCTACGGTTCGCTGCGGTCGCTGTGTTTCGATGTGCTCGCGGTGGGAGAACCGGACGAAAGCGGTGAGGAGAAGATCGCCGAATGGGAGCACACCAACACCTCGCGGGTGGACCGGGCGCGCCGCACGCTGGCGGAGATCCGTGAGGAAGGTGAACGTGACTTGGCCACCGTGTCGGTTGCGGCCCGGCAGATCCGGGCGATGACCCGCACGAGCTGGACGGGTCCGACGGGCTAGTGGGCGAGAAGTTCGTCACGCCGGTGCCGGTGCGCTGGTCGGACATCGACATGTACCAGCACATCAACCACGCGACCATGGTCACGATCCTCGAAGAGGCGCGGGTGCCGTTCCTGCGCGAGCCGTTCGGCGCCGAGATCACCACGACGGGGCTGCTCATCGCCGAGGTCAAGGTGAGCTACAAGGGACAGCTGCGGCTGGCCGATTCGCCGCTGCAGGTGAGCATCTGGGTCAACCGGCTGCGCGCCGTCGACTTCACCCTCGGCTACGAGGTGCGGTCGGTGACGGCCGGCCCCGACTCTCGCCCGTCGGTGATCGCCGAGGCGCAGCTGGCCGCCGTGCACATCCACGAGCAGCGGCTGCTGCGGCTGACACCGGCTCAGCGGGATTACCTGAAGCGCTGCTCGCGATGACCGGCGGCCGGGAGCGCGGGCTGTGGCTGGACGCCGCGCACCACGGCGACTTGGCGACGTTCGTCGAGCGGGCGCGGCGGCTTGACGACGCCGCGGTGATCCGGCTGCGTCAGCGCTCCGACGGGTTGCTGGCGGCGTGGACCGCCACGGGCTTCGACGTGCTGGCCAGCCGGGTGGTGCGCGGGCGGGTCCGCCCGCCCGACATCTCGGCGGGCGCCGACGCGCTGCTGCGCGGGCTGGCGGCAATGGACCCGTCGGGCGTCGTCGATCCCGGCTTCCCGATGGACTCGGCGTGGCGGGGTGCCCTGCCGCCGGAATCGGGTTTCGTCCACCTCGACGACGTTCCCGCCCGTGCGGTGCTCGACCTCGCGGCGCGCGGCGTCGAGTTGGCCAAAGAGCATGGCGCACAGGGGCCGCCGGTATCGCTGCTGGACCAGGAGGTCATCCGGGTCGGGGCCGGAGCCGCTGGGTCGGCGACATCGGACGCCGCCGAGGGCGGAGCGGGCGTCCCGATGCGGTGCGTGTTCGCGTTGACCGCGATGGGCTTTGTGTCCCCCGAGGTGGCTCCCGGCGCGGCCGATGAGATCGTCCGCGTGCGGGTGCTGCCGGCGTGGCTGCGCATCGACGCCCGGTTCGGGTCGGTGTACCGGCGGCGCGGCGACCCGCTGCTGCTGATGTAGCGGCTAACGGCAGGCCAGCCACGCGGCGGTGTCGGGCGGCAGTACGCCGTCGCCGACCGGCCGGCTGGCGAGCAGCACCTCACCGCTGGGCAGCGGGACGGGCCTGTCGCCCGCGTTGAGAGCGCAGAGCAGCCCCCGGTCGCGCAGCCGGAACACCAGCGCGTCGGCCGGGCTGTCGACCCATTCGATCGACGAACCGGTGAACTCCGGCCGTCGCGCACGCAGCCGCAGCGCCTCACGGAAGAACGCCAGCGTCGAATCGGGGTCGGCAAGCTGGCGCTCCACGGTCAGCGACGCCCACTGCGGCGGGATCGGCAGCCACGTGTCCGGGTTGGCCGAGAACCCGAACGGGGGAGCGTCGCCGCTCCACGGCAGCGGCACCCGGCAGCCGTCGCGGCCGCGTTCGGTACGCCCGGAGCGCTCCCACACCGGGTCCTGGAGCGCCTCGTCGGGCAGCTCGACGTTGGCCAGGCCGAGTTCCTCGCCGTTGTAGACGAACACCGCGCCGGGCAGCGCGAGCATGACCAACGCCATCGCCCGCGCCCGCGCCAGGCCCGTCGCCCCGCCGCCGTAGCGGGTGACCTCGCGGTCGACGTCGTGGTTGGACAAGGTCCAGGTCGGTGTGGCGCCTTCGATGGCGGCGGCCGCCAGCGAGTTCTCGATCGCGTGCTTGAGCCCGGCCGCGTCGAACTCGGCGCGCACCAGCCGGAAATTGAAGCCCAGGTGCAGCTCGTCGGGCCGCAGGTACTTGGCGAACTGCTCGTTGTCGAACACCCACACCTCGCCGATCGCGACCGCGTGCGGATAGTCGTTGAGCACCGAGCGGATGCCGCGGTGGATGTCGTGAACGTCGTCGTGGTTGAACCGGGGGTCGTCGTCGTCGAGCTTGAGCATCTCGATGTCCGGGTTTTTCATGTCCGGCAGGCCGGGCGGCTTGGCCATGCCGTGGGCGACGTCGATGCGGAAGCCGTCGACGCCGCGATCCAGCCAGAACCGCAGCGTCTTCTCGAAGTCCTCGAACACTTCCGGGTTTTCCCAGTTGAGGTCCGGCTGCTCGGCGTCGAATAGGTGCAGATACCACTGACCGGGGGTGCCGTCGGGCTCGGTCACCCGCGTCCAGGCGGGGCCGCCGAACACCGACACCCAGTTNCAGGCGGGGCCGCCGAACACCGACACCNNGTTNTTGGGGGGACGGTCGCCTTTGGGGCCGGTCCCGTCCCGGAAGATGTAACGCGCGCGCAGATCGGTTTCCGGCGCGGCCGCCAGCGCGGCGACGAACCACGGATGCTGTGAGCTGGTGTGGTTGGGCACCAGGTCCATGGTCACCCTGATGTTGCGCCGATGGGCCGCGGCGATCAGCCGGTCCAGCGCCTCGATGCCGCCGAACAGCGGGTCGACGTCCCTGGGGTCGGCCACGTCGTAGCCGTGGTCGGCCATCGGGGAGACGGTGACCGGGTTGAGCCAGATGGCGTCCACGCCGAGCGCGCCGAGATAGTCCAGGTGGGCGGCGATGCCGTCGAGATCACCGACTCCGTCAGCGTCGCTGTCGGCGAACGACCGCGGATACACCTGGTAGAAAACCGCGCGCGACCACCACGGCGCCGTGCTGGAGTCAGTCACGAGCGCCCATTGTGCCCGACATCAGAACGGCGAGTTGACCATCGAGTGCGCGGCCATCTCCAGATAGGCCAGCACTACGGCTCAGTCAGCGCTGTGCATGACCAGCGGAAATAAGGTCAGCAGCATGCGCTGTAGTGCTGAATATCTTGGAGTCAGCTACTCGTCAACTCGCCGGTATGACGTAAGGTCAGACCGTTGCGCTACCCGGCGCAAAATGTGATCCACGCCACCACGACACGCCGGGGCGACCTTGTACCCCTGAGAACTGTCACCCTTTTCGCCTAGCGTTATACGCCGAAGCCCCCGCTGCGAACGGGGGCTTCGGTAGGTCACCTCTGGACAAGAAAGGAGGTGATGTCTCCCTTGAAACGGCGAAGCAGACGCCGTTTCCGGCTGAGGATCACACTGACCCTCAGTTGGGAGTCTCCATAAGGTTGGAGGTAGTGCAGGCGGGGTGGTCGTCTCAGGGCAGCCGCCCCGCTCTCACGTCTGTGTAGTTGTATCCGTCCAACGCACAGGCTAGCGCGTCGCGATTCTGCCCGTCACCACCGACACGAACAGACCTAAACGTCACCCGGCGTCGTGCCGCGTCGACGCCGCCATCCGCTGCTAGGGCAGTGGCTGGAATAGAGTGGCTGGTCATCTTCGAGATGACGGTGGCATTGACGTCGGCCCGCTACGTTGCCTTGGCCGCGGTCAGGTCAGCGAATCCGGACCCGGTGATGACGACCTGATGGCGCTTGGCGACAGTGGAGGGCTTGCTCATCGTCCACGCGGCTCTGCCGGACCGGTAGGCTCCGGGGCCGTCGGACCGGCCGAAGACGGCGGATCCGCTGATTGACGTTCTGGCTGAACGACAGGAGAAAGTTGCGGCTTGGGTTGAGCTGCCGGGCTTTCCGCGTCGAGATGGAGTCGTGCGCCACTGGGAATCTGGCGAGCATCACCCAGTCGACTCCAGGGACGCGCACTCGTCTCGGCCATTTCCAGGGCCTTTGCGGTGAAGACGCGAAAGCCGAGATGTGGCCGGTATCCGTGGATTTCGGTGGTGTCCAGGCTGCGCATGAAGGACAGGATCTGCCGACTGAAGACCTGGCCGGGGACCAGGACGGGAAAGCCCGGCGGATACGGGGTCACAAAGGTGGCGGAGACCACCTGTTGGCCGGACTCCATTTTCTCTTCCACCTCATCGCTAGTCAGGTATTCGCACAGGCTGTCGTCGTAGCCGAGGTAGAAAGCCCGGCGCAGGTCGCCGTCGGGCGTGGATGGGCTTCCTTGGTTTTCCTGGCCGTTGCGTTCGAGGAAGCAGGTGTGGAATCCGCTGAAGTCGGGTAGCGGCGCCGACGGGGTGGTCAGCCGCTGTACTGCTCGCTCGTGATGCGCCTGATCGGTCAAGCACATCTCACCGATCCGATCGTCGAGTTCTTGGGCAATCTTGACCAGGATCTCCACCAGGTAGGCCACCGAGCTGCGGGTGGTGCCGATGTTCGTCATGAACAGCACCGTGTTGCGGGTCGTCTTGTTGATCTGCACCCCATAGCGCTCCATCAACTCGGTGCGCTTGAAGGTGTCGCCGTCGATTCCGGTGGCACCGATGTATAGGGTGGTTCGGCTCGGGTCGAGAACGAACTCGTCCTGCGCCCATGCCGTGGTCATGTTGCGCAGACCGGTGCGCAGCGGCTGGTCAAGGCCGGAGGGGCGGAACCGCGCCGGGATCATCTCCGCCGTCGACAGGCAATGCATGTACTTGCTCAGCAATGGGTGCTTGTCGATCGCGTCGCGCAGTTGCATCGCGTTTTCGACCTGCTTTTGGACCAGCTCCGCGCCCTCCAGATCGGCTTGCCGGCGGCCTATGTCGAGGGAAGCCAGAATCTGATAGTTCGGCGAGGTCGAGGTGTGCGCCATGTACGCCTCGTGGAAGGGCTCCAGCACCTTCTGATCGAAGTCCTGGTCAAAGACATGGATCATCGAGCCTTGCCGCAGCGAGGTCAACGTCTTGTGGGTGGACTGAGTGGCGTAGACCCGGACGCGGGCACCCGCGGGATCGGGCATGAGGCGCTGCTCCAGCAGCGTCTCGTCATCGGCGTCGGCGACCTGTTCGGCGTACTCGAGGTAGGCCAACCGATACTCGGGCGATCGCAGCCGCTCCCGGATCGCCCGCGCCGCGTGCATCGCCGTGCGTTTGCAGTAGATGTGGTGGAACCGTGCGAAGGCGAACCAGGCTTCGTCCCACAGGAAGACGAGGTCGGGCTTAATCGCCAGGCATTCCTCCATCACCCGCTCGACGTCGTACACAATCCCGTCGAAGGTGCAGTTGGTGAGCGTCAGCAGCTTGACTCGGTCTAGCTTGCCGGCCGCGCGCAGGGCCAGTAGCCGAGATTTGATCTCGCGCAGCGGCACCGCCCCATACATCGAGTACTGATTGAGGGGGTAGGCGTCCAGATACGTGACCTGGGCGCCGGACATCAGGAGCCCGTAATGATGGGACTGGTGGCAGTTCCGGTCGACCAGCACGATGTCACCCGGCGCGACCAACGCCTGTTCGACAATCTTGTTGGCCGTCGAGGTGCCGTTGGTCACGAAGTAGGTCTGTCGCGATCCGAACGTCTTGGCCGCGAGCCGCTGCGCGTCCCGCAGTGGCCCGGTCGGCTCCAGCAGCGAGTCCAGCCCCCCGCAGGTGGCCGAGGTCTCCGCCAAAAACAGTTCCAGCCCGTAGAAATCCAGCATGTCGGCAATCCAGTGCGACTTCACGATGGATTTGCCCTGCGAAATGGGCAGCGCATGAAAAACCCCGGTCGGCCGGTGGCTGTATTCCCGCAAGGCGGAGAAGAACGGGGTCCGGTACCGGGCCGCGACACCCTCCAGCACGGACAGGTGCATATCAAGCGTGCCTTCCCCGGCGTGGAACACCCGGCGAAAGTGCGGGCCCAGCCGGGCAGCGACGTCCTCCACCTCGAGCTCGGTTGTTAAATACAGGTCGATCTCGGGGCGAGACTCGGTGATCGCTCGGGCCAGGATCTCCGCCCGCTCCTCGGCAGTATGATCCGCGAGGTCTTCGGACACGTGGGCGTCGACGAAGTGCGCCAGCGCCGACAGATCCCGCCGCGAGCGATGCGAGAATCGCCGCGTTATCACGCACGCCTGCAGATTCGGGTTCAGCCGGGCGGCGACCACCGCCTCGTCACCGCTGCCGACCACCACGAGCTCGTAGATAAACGCGTCATCGGGGCGGCGCCAGCTGCGGATCTCGCTGGCCAGCGCCCGCTCCTGGGCCTCGGTCATGACCGCGACGAGTAGCAGCTCGAAGTACGGGCGCGCGGACCGGCGGGGATGGGCGAGGTCCTCGGCGGTGGCGGCGCCGCCCACGCTCAGGGCCTCGCTCTCGCCCTCCAGGGGTGATGCCGCCGTGCCGGCGCGGTAGGACTCGGTGACCAACGCACGATTGATTTTGGCGACCGTCCGGCCGAACGTGTCATAACCGCCGGTGGCGAACTGACGTTGCATGTGCGCGAACACCTGGATACCGGGAAATGCCCAGTAGCGTTCGAATGGCCGCAGCTTAGCGAGCAGGCCCTCCACCGTCTCGACAAGCGGCGCGGTATCACGCCCCTGCGCGGCGGCGTGCGACAGCCGCAAGCTCGCCTCTTCGAGCCGGCACCAAGTGTCCGCCCGGAACTGCCAGGCGCTGTTATAGGCATGCGGGTTTACGTCAACCATGGTGAGCCTCCACCCCGGTAAGGATGATCGCCATGCTCTCAAGGCTAGGCCGACGCCGCAGTTCAACAACTGTTTTCGGCGACGCCGCAGCCGCGCTGGTTCCGATCCAGTGCGAGCGCATTTTTGATCGGGGTGGTTATCGGGGCGTGGTCTCGTCGGGTTGGTTAACTGCGGCCGCGGTGCGCGGGTCGGCGCCGCCGTAGAAGAAGATATTCGGTGGCGATCGCGTTGGCGGCCTGGCGTGCGTCCGGCCAGCACAGGCCTTTGAAGGCGCCGCGGCTGCGCAGGGTCGCGCTGTCGGGCTCGGTAGGGTAAGGCGCAGTACGGCCTGGCGCGAGGCCGAGCGGCCACGATCTGGCCGCAAGCGCGTAGTCGTTCCGACTGCCAATGAAATTGGGTTCAATCCCAGTATCGCTCACCAGTGTTTGAGCAGGTGAGAGTAGTTATCTAGCTCACCAAAACACTTGTCGTGCAACTATCGTGCAATAGCGTGCAGCGTGGGCCAGCCCCGGCGGGGGTGCGAGCAGAAACCAAAACGTGCCGTCGCGAAGACTCGGAGGGATCATCCCCTGTCNATGACAGGAGAGCCCGACCAGAACACCGCTATCTGGGGCACCGGGAACCGCGTCTGCCTGACCTGTCTGGCCGCTCGACAACCCAAAAGCGCCGCCCGTACCGGTATCGCTGCCTGACCATTCGTCCGATCTGGAGAGCAACGGGGGAACAAGACCTAAATGGGTGTTCAGAAGACCTGGGCGAAGCACTACCAAATCGAGTGGGAGAACCGCGCAGTCGATACCGGAGTGCCGCTGTGGCTCAGGATCGTATGCCCGAGGCGTTTTGGCCCTGACGGCCCGTTTACGCGTAGCGCGAGGGACTATCTTTGAGATGCCGAGTAAATCACCAGGCAGAGTTAACCATTGAGTGAGCGGCCATCTCAAGATAGGCCAGCAGCTCCTTGCGGTGCTCGTCGTCGAGGGTCTCCGCGTCGATCTCGGCGACCGCGATGTGCATGTTGCGCAACCAGGCGTCCCGCTCGAACGGGCCGATGCGGAACGGCGCGTGCCGCATCCGCAGCCGGGGGTGGCCGCGCTGCTCGGAATAGCTGCGGGGGCCGCCCCAGTACTGCTCCAGGAACATCCGCAGCCGTTGCTCGGCGGCGTCGAGCTCGTTTTCCGGATACAGCGGACGCAATATCTCGTCCTCGCGCACCAGCGCGTAGAACCGCGAGACGATGGCCCGGAACGTCTGCGCCCCACCCACGGCGTCATAGAAAGACTGCTGCTCGACCTGGTCCATTACGCCCATTGTGGTCCATCCGGTGCGGAGGCCGCCGCGCGGGCAACCGTCTTTGCCGTCACCCGATGTTCACCAGTTGACCTGCGAACACGAACAGAATTGTCGTGCGCTGTGCCCGGATCCATGGTGAACTGGTCGGCGGAGGACACATGCCGCAGCGCAAGAGGAGCCGTGGCCACCGCCATCACGGTGCCCCGGCGGGTTACACCGGCCCCGTGACCGAGCGCGCTCTGCACAGCGTCGACACCCAGCACCCGGCCGCCGAGAGCGCGTCCATCTGGGGCCGTCGCCGGGTGCTGCTGCTGAACTCCACCTACGAACCGCTGACCGCGCTGACGATGCGCCGCGCGATCGTGATGCTGCTGTGCGGCAAGGCCGACGTTGTGCACGACGACCCGTCGGGTCCGGTCATCCACTCGGCCACTCGCACGATCGTGGTGCCGTCGGTGATCCGGCTGCGGTCGTACGTACGGGTCCCCTACCGGGCCCGCGTTCCGCTGACGCGCGCCGCCCTGATGCACCGTGACCGGTTCCGCTGCGCGTATTGCGGCACGAAGGCCGACACGGTCGACCACGTCGTTCCGCGCAGCCGCGGCGGCGACCACTCCTGGGAGAACTGCGTCGCAAGCTGCTCCACCTGCAACCACCGCAAGGCCGACCGGCTGCTGTCGGAGCTGGGCTGGGCATTGCGGTCCGTCCCGACGCCGCCCAGAGGGCAGCACTGGCGACTGCTGTCGACGGTCAAGGAACTCGATCCCGCCTGGGTGCGATACCTGGGTGAGGGCGCGGCGTAACCGGCGTCTGCGATACGGTTTGCGGCGTGAGCATTCTCCAGGTCCACGCGTTCTTCGTGGGCATCCCGCTGTTGCTGGTGCTGATACTTGTGGCGCTGATCTGGTCCCGCAAAGAACCGCGCCCGCCGACCTACAAACTGTCCGAGCCCTGGACCCACGCGCCGATCCTGTGGGCGGCGGTCGACGAACGTGTCGGCGATCCGCACGGGCACCCCGAGGATCTGACGGTTGGAGGTGGCGCCAGTGGTAAGTGGTGAACTGGCAACCATCCCCGAACCGGAACTGCCGCCGGGCTTCGTCGTCACCTCCAGCGGACGCATCTCGGGAGTCACCCAGCCGGGCGACCTGTCGCTTGAGTACCCGTTCCCGATCATGGATCTCGTCAGGCTCGACGACGCGCTGGCGTACGGCACCCGGGACTCCAGGGCCCGGCTGGCCGTCTACCTCGGCGATCTCGGCGCGGACACCGCCGCCCGGGCCCGCGAGATCCTGGCCCTGGTGCCGACGCCCAACGACGCGGTGCTGCTGGCGGTGTCGCCGGACCAGCACGCCATCGAGGTCGTCTACGGCGCGGGGGTGAAGGGCCGCGGTGCCGAATCGGTCGCGCCGCTGGGCGTGGCCGCGGCGGCGTCGGCGTTCAAGGAGGGCAACCTGATGGACGGGCTGATCAGCGGCGTGCGCGTGCTCGGCGCGGGTATCTCGCCGCCCTAGGATCTGGAAGGGAGTCGCGTGTGCCGCTGGGTCGCCTACCTCGGCGCGCCGATCGCGCCCCGGGAACTGTTGCACGATCCTCAGCGGTCTCTGATAGAGCAAAGCCGCCGGCACGCGCCGAACATGGCCATTCCCAACGGGGACGGGACCGGGCTCGGCTGGTACGAACATCGCGCCCAACCGGCGCTGTTCCGCAGCATCACCCCGGCGTGGGGCGACGAGAACCTGATGGAGTTGGCCGCCGAAATCCGTTCTCCGCTGTTTCTCGCCCATGTTCGGGCCGGAACGGGAACACCGGTGCAGCAGACCAACTGTCACCCGTTTCGCTACCGCAACTGGCTGTTCGTCCACAACGGGTACGTAGCGGGCTACGACATACTGCGCCGCGACCTGTTGTTCGCCGTGCGTCCGGACTTGTTCACCAACATTGCCGGATCCACCGACTCGGAGTTGATGTTTCACCTCGCCCTGACCTTCGGCCTGGAGGAAGACCCGATCGGTGGCCTGCAGCGCATGGCCGGCTTCGTTGAGGCCACCGCTGAAAAGGCGGGCATGACCGGCCCCGCCCTGCAGATGACAGTCGGTGTCAGCGACGGAGTGCGGTTGTACGCGGCACGCTACGCCTCCGGCTCGGAGGTCAACACGTTGTTTGTGAGCGAGGACGCCGCGTCGGTGCGCATGCTGTATCCGGAGAACGAGCGGCTGGCCCACTTCGGCGCCGCCGCCCGCGTCGTGGTGTCCGAGCCGCTGGCCGATCTGCCCGGCCTGTGGCGGGAAGTCCCCGCGGGAACCGCGCTTGTCATCGGCGACGACATCGACGAACGGACTTTCGCGCCGACCACACCCGCCTAGCGTGGGGTCACGGTACGGTGTCCGCAAGGCGTTCGTGGCCGCTCCGGCGACCGATGGGAACAGATCGTCATACCGCTAGCCGGCGTCGAACGTGCGTGCCCGCAGGGACCGCTCCACCCCTGCGCGACCCTCCACCACCAGTCGGCGCAGGGCCGGCGCGATATCGCCGGCCAGGAACTCGTCGGCCGCCGCGATCCCGTCGTCGCTGATGTCCCACGACGGGTACAAACCGACCACCACGGTCTGGGCGACCTCGCTGGAGCGTCGCTCCCACACGCCGGGGATCGCCTCGAAGTAACGCGCCGTGAACGGCTTGAGGAGCTCGGCCTGGCCCGGCGCGGCGATGCCCGCGATGATTGCCCGCCCGATGATGTTGGGCAGCGTGTCGTCCTCGATCACCTCGGTCCACGCCTTCTCCTTGACCTCCTCCCGCGGCCGCGCCGCCGACGCCTGCCGCGCGTGCCGCTTGCCGGCTGCGGTCGGGTCGCGCTGCGCCTCGGCGTCGATGAGCGGAGTGGCGGGGCCGCCGGCGTCGATCACGCCGGACCTCGCCAGGGCGGTCACGATGCGCCAGCGCAGGTCGGTGTCGATCACCAGCCCGGGCAGCCCGCGCTCGGCGGGATCGGTGTCGAGCAGCGCCGAGAGCACCTCGATGTGCCGCAGTTGCAGCACCGACGAGCACAGCGCGTTGACGAACGCGAGCTGGTGGTCCGAGCCCGGCTCGGCGCCGCGGGCCAGCTCCAGCAGGCGGTCGGCGAACTCCGGCCAGCCATGTTCGCCTGCCCAGCCCGGCTCCGCGTAGGCGCCCAGCGCGGTCTGTGCCTGCATGAGCAGCCGCTGCGCGACCCCCACCTCGGTCTCGGCCTGCACGCCGGAGCCGACCAGCGCCACGAAATCGCGGGCGCGCAGCTCCGCGTCGCGAGTCATCTCCCAGGCCGCCGACCACACCAGTGTGCGGGGCAGCGGCTCGGCGATGTCGGCGATGCGGCCCAGCGCGGTGGCCAGCGACTCCTCGTCCAGACGCAGCGAGCAGTACGTCAGGTCGTCGTCATTGACCAGCATCAGCTTCCCCCGTGAAACACCTTGCAGCGCGGGTACTTCGATGAGTTCACCGTCGACGTCGAGCTCCTCGCGGTGCACCCGCACCAGCTTGCCCGACCCGTCGTCGTCGTAGACGCCGACGGCCAGCCGGTGCTCCCGCGTTTCGCCCGCACCCGGTTGGGCGCCGCCCTGCCGGATCGCGAACCGGGTGAACCGGCCATCGCCGTCGAGATCGAAATCCGCCCGCAGCGTGTTCAGGCCCGTGGTCTTCAGCCACTGGTTGCCCCAGTCCGACAGGTCGCGGCCCGACGCCTTCTCGAGTGCGCTCAGCAGGTCGCTGAACCTCGCGTTGTCGAACGCGTGGGCGTGGAAGTAATCGCGCAGCCCCGCCAGGAAGTTCTCCAGGCCGACGTATGCCACCAGTTGCTTGAGCACGCTGGCGCCCTTGGCGTAGGTGATGCCGTCGAAGTTGACCTCGACGGCGGCCAGGTCGGGGATGTCGGCGGCCACCGGGTGCGTGGTCGGGAGCTGGTCCTGCCGGTACGCCCACGACTTCTCGGAATTGGCGAACGTCGTCCACGCCTGGGTGAACTCGGTGGCCTCGGCCTGGCACAGCACCGACGCGAACGTCGCGAACGACTCGTTGAGCCACAGGTCGTCCCACCAGGCCATCGTGACCAGGTCGCCGAACCACATGTGCGCCATCTCGTGCAGCACCGTCTCGGCGCGCCGCTCATACGACGCCCTGGTGACCTTGCTGCGGAACACGTAGTCCTCCAAAAACGTGACCGCACCGGCGTTTTCCATCGCACCCGCGTTGAACTCCGGCACGAACAGCTGGTCGTACTTCCCGAACGCGTACGGCACGCCGAAGTTGCGGTGGTAGAAGCCGAAGCCCTCTTTGGTCTGCGTGAACAGCCGATCGGCGTCCATGAACTCGGCGAGCGACGCGCGGCAGTACAGGCCCAGCGGGATCTCGCCGTGCTCGTCGCGGTAGGTGTCGTCCCACCGGGTGTACGGGCCGGCGATCAGCGCGACCAGGTAGGTGCTCATCCGCGGCGTGGTGACGAAGGTGTGCGTCTTCGCGTCGCTGGCGGCGCGGGTCCCCTCGACGGCGCCGTTGGACACCACCGTCCAGTGCGCCGGCGCGGTGACGGTCAGGTCGAACGTGGCCTTCAGGTCCGGCTGGTCGAAGCAGGCGAACATCCGCTTGGCGTCGGCGGTTTCGAATTGCGAGTACAGGTACACCTCGTCGTCGACCGGGTCGACGAACCGATGCAGGCCCTCGCCGGTGTTGGAATAGCGGCAGTCCGCCTCGACGACGACAACGTTGTGCTTGTCGAGGCCGGTCAGCGGGATGCCGGTCGATTCGTCGTACCCCGACACGTCGATCTCGACACCGTTGAGGGTGGCACTGTGCACCGTGTCGGCGGCGAAGTCCAGCACGGTGTCGGCGCCGGCCGGCGCGTCGAACGTCACCGTCGTCTTCGACCGGAAGGTCCGCGCGCCGGGCGCGCCGTTACCGTCGGTCAGGTCCAGGTCGATGCGGTAGTTGTCGACGGTCACCAGGGCCGCGCGCTCGATGGCCTGGTCGCGGGTTAGGTTCGGAAGTGCCATGCAACCCAACCTATAGGGATCGGGATTACCCGACGCGTCACCGCAGTTTCCATCCACAAGAGTTCTGACCCCGTAGCCGCGAGAGGACGATCGATGCCCGAGAAGAACACCGCCGATTTCTGGTTCGACCCGCTGTGCCCGTGGTGCTGGATCACGTCACGCTGGATCCTCGAGGTGGAGAAGGTCCGCGACATCGAGGTCAACTTCCACGTGATGAGCCTGGCCGTGCTGAACGAGGGCAAGGATGTGCCCGACGAGTACCGGGAGCTGATGAAGAGGGCGTGGGGCCCGGTGCGGGTCGCGGTCGCCGCGGAGCAGGCCAACGGTCCGGAGGTGCTCGCGCCCCTGTACGCGGCGATGGGCACGCGCATCCACAATCAGGGCAACAAGGACCTCGATGTGGTCATCCGGGAGTCGCTCGACGAGGTGGGTCTGCCCGCCGAGCTCGCCGGGGCCGCGACCACCGACCGCTACGACGACGCGCTGCGCAAGAGCCACCACGCCGGGATGGACGCGGTCGGCGAGGACGTCGGCACCCCGACCATCCACGTCAACGGGGTGGCCTTCTTCGGCCCGGTGCTGTCACGCGTCCCGCGCGGCGAGGAGGCCGGCAAGCTGTGGGACGCCTCGGTGACGTTCGCGTCCTACCCGCACTTCTGGGAGCTCAAGCGCACCCGCACCGAGCCGCCGCAGTTCGACTGACCGCCAGCCGTTGCCGGGCCTGCCGGTTCGGGTCACAGTTCACCCATGACAGTGGCCGGGCCCGCCGTATCGGACGGCACCTATCGGGATCGGCTCGTGGCCGTCGAACCGGGCGGCAACGAGGCGATCGCCGCCGCGGACCGCCACGGGCATCCGAGCCAGCTGTTGTGGACGTGGACTTCCCCGAACCTCGAGTTCGCGACGATCTTCGTCGGGGTGCTCGCGGTCAGCGCGTACGGCATGGGCTTCTGGCAGGCGACCGTCGGGATTGTGATCGGCACCGCGTTGGGCGCTGCGGCGCACTGGGTGCTGTCGGCCCGCGGTCCTTTGCACGGCGTCCCGCAGATGGTGCTGGGCAGGCTGGCGTTCGGCTACCGCGGCAACGCGGTGCCGGCCGGGCTGATGTCCATCACCGCGGGCGTGGGCTGGTTCGCGACCAACAGCGTCAGCGGCGCGTTCGCGCTGAGCACGCTGTTCGGCATCGGCCCGCTGCCGTCGCTGGTGATCATCGTGCTGGTCCAGACGATGTTCGCGTTTTTCGGCCACAATCTCGTGCAGGCGTTCGAGCGCTGGGCTTTCCCGGTTCTGGCGATGATCTTCGCGTTCGCGTCGGTGGTGATCTTGTCGAAGGCCGACTTCGGCGCCCCGCCGCCCGCCGGCGGGCTCGGGGGAGCGGGCGGCTTCCTGCTCACCGTCGGCACCGCGTTCGGCTACGCGGCGGGCTGGACGCCGTACGCCGCCGACTACACCCGCTACCTGCCGTCGACGGTGTCGACGTTGCGCACCGGTTTCTTCGCCGCGGCGGGCCTGTTCCTGTCGTGTGCGGTGCTGGAGGTCGTCGGCGCCGCGTCGGTGACTGCCGGCCCCAGCGGCACCACCAATCCGACGCAGGCGTTCACCAGCCAGCTGGCGTCGCCGCTGGCCAAGGCCACGCTGTTGGCGATCGCGATCGGTGCGGTCGCGGCCAACTCGCTCAACATCTATTCGGGTGCAATGGCTTTCGTGACGATAGGGGTGCGGCTGCCGCATCACCTCGCGCGGGGGTTTGTGACGTTGTTCTTCGGTGTCGCAGGGTTTCTGGTCGCGTGGTGGGCGCTGGCCGACGCCGCCGCAAGTTATGAGGCGTTCCTGCTGATCATCGCGTATTGGATCGGGCCCTGGCTCGGCGTGATGTTCGCCGACCAGTATCTGCGGCGCGGGCAGGTGGTCAGCGGCATGCTCTACGACCGCTCGTACACGAACCGGCCGGGCCTGCCGTCGTTTCTGATCGGGCTGGTGGTGTCGGTGTTGCTGTTTTCGAACCAGGAGAAGTTCGTGGGCTTCCTGGCCCGGATGTTCCCGCAACTCGGCGACATCACGTTCTTCCTCGGCTTCCTGATCGCGGGCGGCTGCTATCTGCTGTTGGCGCGGGCGAAGCTGCGCGCGGAGGCAGGAGCGGCGGTCGCAGTTGAGGCATGAGGACATCGGCGGAAAGCGGTGACACAATGACCGCCATGCGCGTCTACCTCGGCTCTGACCATGCCGGATTCGAACTCAAACAAGCCGTCATCAACCACCTCACGGACAACGGGCATGAGCCGATCGACTGCGGCGCTTACACCTATGACCCCGAGGACGACTACCCGGCGTTCTGCATCGCCGCCGCGCTGCGAACCGTCGCCGATCCGGGCAGCCTCGGCATCGTGATCGGCGGCTCGGGCAACGGCGAGCAGATCGCGGCCAACAAGGTGCCGGGCGTACGGTGCGCGCTGGCCTGGAACACGGAGACCGCGGCGCTGGCGCGTGAGCACAACAACGCCCAGCTGATGGGCATCGGCGCGCGCATGCACACCGTCGACGAGGCGTTGTCATTCATCGATGTGTTCCTGTCCACCCCGTGGTCGAAAGCCGAACGCCACCAGCGCCGTATCGACATTCTCAGCGAATACGAACGCACCCATCAGCCCCCGCCGGTGCCGGGCGCCTGAGGGTGCCCGAAGGCCATACCCTGCACCGGCTGGCCCGGCTGCACCAACGCCGATTCGGCGCGCATCCCGTTGCGGTGTCCAGCCCGCAGGGCCGCTTCGCGGACGGTGCGGCCGCGGTGAACGGCCGGGTGCTGCGCAAAGCCACCGCCTGGGGTAAGCACCTTTTCCACGACTACGACACCGGCCTGATCGTGCACGTGCACCTCGGCCTCTACGGATCCTTCGCCGAGTGGCCGGTGCCGGCCGAAGAGGCGCAGCCGCTTCCGGTCGGGCAGGTGCGGATGCGGATGGTCGGCGCCGAGTTCGGCACCGACCTGCGCGGCCCGACTGCCTGCGAGGTGATCGACGAGGCCCAGGTCGACGCCGTGATCGCGCGTCTTGGTCCCGACCCGCTGCGCCGCGACGCCGAATCGGCGTTGGCTTGGGCGCGAATCAGCAAGTCGCGCAGGCCCATCGGCGCGTTACTGATGGATCAGGCCGTGATCGCCGGAGTCGGCAACGTGTACCGCAGTGAGCTGTTGTTCCGCCATCGCATCGACCCGTACCGGCCCGGCACCGACATCAGCGCCGACGAGTTCGACGCGGCCTGGGCCGATCTGGTGGACCTGATGCGGATCGGCTTGCGCCGCGGCAAGATCCTGGCGGTCCGGCCCGAGCACGACCACGGCGCGCCGTCCTATGCTCCCGGCCGCCCGCGCACCTACGTCTACCGCCGCGCCGGCGAGCCCTGCCGTGTGTGCGGCACCACGGTGCTGACCGCCGTGCTCGAAGGCCGCAACGTGTTCTGGTGCCCGACCTGCCAGACCTGACCGCGGCTTCAGAAGCTGCCGAAGTCTCCGCCGCCGAAGTCCCAGCTGCCGCCGTCGTTGCCCCAGCCGCCCGCGTCGGGGCCCTGCCCCCGTCCTCCGGCCTGTCAGCCACGGGCCGTGGGTGGCCTCGGCTGAGTTGTCGCGGTGCTGCTGTTGATTTCATTCATCCACGCTCGGTACGGGTACCGCAGCGGTTGATGGCCGCGGAGACCGGTACTTGAACGTCTACACGCCACCGGATCCGTTGTCGCCGCGTCAGCTGGTGATTTGATCCGCGCGGCGGTGTGCCGGCCGATCTGGCGCCCCGTCCGGCACGCGCTCGACCTCGATGTCCGTGGGCGCCAACGCCTGGGCGCGCTTCGGGCCGGTTTAGATCACCGGGATTCTAATCACCGCTGACATACTCGGGGTATCGCTGGTCTGGTATCCGTGGCACCCGCGGGTTTGTCGTCGGCGGGTTTGACGTCGTCGCACGATCGCGCGCTGGTGCTCCTCACGGCGAGAACCGCCGTGTTTTGCGGTCGGCGGGGCAGCGGCGGCGGGCTGGTTCGCGCGGATGCTGTTAGCCTTTGCGTCATGCGTGCAGTGTCAGGCGATCGGGACCGTTGGGTGCCGGCGTTCCTTGGCATCGGCGATCGTGCCGGTGCGGCTGCGCACTGTTGTTGATGCCGCCACGCCCGTCTGCGGTTTGGGTCCGGTAGAGCTTGTCAGCCGCCGCGCTGACTGATTGATCGGCCCTTCGGCGGACGTTCCGCCAGCCCCCCACATGAGAGTGTCGTTGATGTTCACCGTCCAAGAGCCTGGTCCGGGTCGCCGTGCGCCGCTTGCCCTTTTGTGCGTTGTGGTCGCGCATACGATCTCATTTGTTGTGGGTCGGGGGCTCAGTGGGGTCCGGACATGACCGACGCGATCATCGTGCGGGGCGCCAGCAAGCATTACGGCGACTTCGCCGCCCTCGACGACATCGACCAGCCGACTCAACAACAGCGTGGTCGCCAACCTTTACACGATTCAGCATGAGGCCGGCTGCACGAACAACGTGAAGGTCAGCCCCCAGCTGCAGCTGGCAGCCCAATGGCACACCGACGACGTGCTGAATAACCGCGACCTCGACGGCGACATCGGCTCCGACGGGTCCACGCCGCAATCCCGCGCGCAAGCCGCCGGGTTCCGCGGCAGAGTGGCCGAAACCGTGGCGATCAACCCCGCCGTGGCGATCAGCGGCATCGAGATCCTCAACCAGTGGTACTACAACCCGGCCGACTTCGCGATCATGTCCGACTGCGCCAACACCGACATGGGGGTGTGGTCGGAAAACAGCCTCGACCGCACCGTCGTGGTCGCCGTTTACGGCCAGCCGAGTTGACCAGTACGTGAGGGTTTACGTCTCTCAAGCGTTGGATCGGCTCAAGTCTGGCGGATATAGGAGCCGAGCGCGTTGCGTCCCAACCCTTTTCGCGCTTCCGGGTGGGGAACTCCCAGCTGGTTTCGGCAACCCATGGGGAGGCGACGGTGAAGTGCTGTGGCGTAGCTGTGGTGAGGCCGGAGGGACCAAGCCGGACTCCTCGTTCAGCAAGCGAATCACAGTGAACACGGGAACCGTCCTGGTCCTGCCGTCGTCCCGGGCATCCGGTCCCGCGGTGTCAGCTGGGTGCGCCGACCTCGTATCGGTCCAGGGTGGGGCGCAGCCGCCGTGGTCACTTCAGCGGATCGCGGTTGGGCGA
>JGI26340J50214_10000254_pt1 | contig 19290 bp, 20 predicted proteins | sample BogFormECP12_OM2_FD_50214 | JGI IMG/M metagenome (IMG submission 50214)
GGAAAATTGGACTTAATTAGGAAGAAGGAGGAAACACGGTGAGGCCTTCGTCCCAGGGTTGTGAGCGACCGATCTGAGAATGGACCCGAGCATACAGCTCAGCGTGGCCTTGGTCACACGGAACCGCCCGGTCTCCCTCGAGCGGACTCTCATCAGCTTACGGGCGCAGGAGGACCAACCTTTTGAAGTGGTCATTTCGGACGATTCCGACGCTGAAATCGCGCCCGTGATTCAAAGGATTGCAGGTACATTTGGCGGCACCTATTTGCGCGGACCCGGACGGGGCTTGTATGCCAACAGAAATTTTGCCGCCGCCCGTTGTCAAGGAACCCACATTCGCACAATGGATGACGATCATATTCTTCCTCCCGATCATCTATCAAAGTGCCTGGCAGCGGTGCAGACTGACCGAAACGCTATCTGGACCACGGGGGAACATGGTTTCATTGAGGGCCGATCGGTAGGAATTGCGGAGACTGCCGGCCAGCTAGGTCCAGCCGGCGTGGGCGAACCTGTGCGGGACGTCGACGATAACTGGGGTATTGCAGACGGTTCGACGATTTATCCGCGTGAAGTTTTCGACCGGGGATTTCGAATGATCGAGGAATTTGAGTTCGGTTCTTCGTATCTTGAGTTCGGGGCCTACCTTTACCGGCACGGCTGGAAGTGCCGATGTATTGCCGGCGCCTTCGTAGAGCATCATGTGAGCGCTCTGAGTCACCCGGATCCGCTCAGCCATCGATTCGCAAGTATTTGCTACAATCGCTATTTCCGGCCCAATGCGATCCGACTGATCCTTTACCTGGCGCCCCACTGGGAAAGCTGGACGAAACTGGCGAACTTGTTTGAGATGGCCCATCGCCGATGGAAAACGCATTGAGACGTTTGGTCCGCCGTTTGTTTGCGAAAGCTCCAAAACTTTACCTCGCTACGCTGAAGGCCTTGCGGCGCGGTTCGCAGGAGAAGCGCATGTATCTCTCGCTCATCCGCAAAGGGGATGTGGTCATCGATATCGGAGCGAATGTCGGCTATTTCACGANGCTGTTTTCTGATTTGGTGGGTCCTNGCGGTGAGGTNCANGCGTTTGAGCCGCTGCCGTCGACGTTTGAGTTGCTCTCCGGGAATATTCGCAGATTCCCTGCGCATAAGAATGTTATCTTGAACNGTTTTGCGCTCGGAGAGCAGGATCAAAGGACAACCCTTTTTGTTCCCAACGAAGACCACGGTCAGGCGGCTTTGGCTNAGCACCGCGTTGGCTCATGGGCCACAAATCGGACCCGCGCGGTAAGCGTCGAAATGATGCGNCTTGACCGGTACGCTGAACGACTTGCGAAAATCGATTTTGTGAAGTGCGACGTAGAGGGCGCGGAACTCCTTGTTCTGCGNGGAGGTGAGTCGACCCTTCGTCGTTGCCGGCCAAAGATCTTTCTAGAGATCGAAGAGCATTGGACCATTTCCTTTGGCTGGACCGCCGCCGATGTCCTCCGGTTTTTGCGAGAAATTGGATATCAGCATTTCTACGGGATTGGGCATCCGGGGCTCCAGATCGAAACGACCCCGTTTGGCACCGGCGGAATCTTGTGCATATGGGAGAAAGTAAGTGGGCTGGCGTAGGAGCATTCTTGAATCTCTGGTTGGGGCGTTTAGCTTGTTTTTTCCCAGAGGGTGGAAACCACCGATTGCGCCGGAAAAGATTTTTGTGCTGCGCAACAACGACATCGGAGATCTTCTCGTCATCACGCCTCTATTCGACGCATTGAAAAGAACTTTTCCGGATGCCGGGATTATTGCCGGCGTCGGATCCTGGAATGCGAAAGTTTTACTCGGTAATCCGCACGTTTACGGGATCGTGGAGGTGAATGCCCCATGGCATAATCATTTTGTACGTACCCAAAGCGGCTTGAGCGCTTTCCGATACGTCTTTTGTTCAGATGAAGCAAAGGCCATTCAAGCTGTTGGGGCGGAGATCGGAATCGATGTGCTTGGGAGTGGATTTGGATCACTTCTGTTGATGCGCGCCCGGATTCCCTATCGCCTCGGGGTCCGAGGTTATGCGGGCGGCGAATCTGCTGCGCAATCCTCAGTGGAATATCGGCCTGATGAACATGTCGGGCGACAGGCCTTACGGTTCGCGGAGCTTCTCGGTTGCACAGATTTGCCCGAGAATCGTCCTCAGATTTTTCTCAAGCAACCGCCGCGACCGAATGGGGCCGTTGTCATCGCGCCGGGCGCCGGCCTGCCCGAGAAAGCGTGGCCTGGAAGTTATTTTGTCGAACTCAGCGGTCTGCTGCGGGATGAAGAGATTATCGTGATCGGTTCGCAGAATGATATGCCGTTGGCTGAGCGGATCTGCAGCAAAAACGCGAAGTCGCGTGATCTGGCCGGCAAGCTGACCTTGCGCGAGAGCTTTGCGATTATCGGCGGAGCAAAACTGGTGATCTGCAATTCCAGCATGGCGATGCATGCGGCAGCGGCATTCCGCCGTCCGGCGGTGGCCCTCCTTGGCGATCAGTTTCCATCGACTGCCCAGCATCACCAGCAGTGGGGCTACCCCGAGACTGTGATGCTGGGTCGCGACGACCATCATTCAGAGATCTTTGACCCGAAGGAAGCCGGGATGAAAGTCCGCGAGATTCTCACTCAACTCTAAGGATTGAGGGGCGATTTACTTAGCACCGAGTAACAGAGATCATTTTCACTCTTCCCCGATACGGACCGATAGCCGTGCGAAGCGAGAAATTGGCAAAAATCCTGCAATCCAGGATCGCGCTCTCCCTCCCATGTCTCTGCTTCGAAAAATAGCATGTGAACCCGCTTTTTCTCAAAGATTTCAGGGACACTACGCAGTATACGAACATCGTGGCCCTCCGTATCACATTTGAGCACTTCAATAGTCGCTGAAACATGCTCTTCCAATAGATCGCCCAAATGTCGCATTTTTATCCGTTGGCCCTGAGCGGAGTTTGGAGATATCTTCGCAAGCATCGGGTACTCTGGATCATAGTTCATCGTTGCTTCTCCTGTCCGCTCTCCCACGCAGCAAAGCACTGTTTTGGCGCGATGCCCGAAGCGACTTACGTTGCAAGTTAGAAGTTCATAATTTTGAGAGATAGGCTCGATGGCTATGACCTCGGTGCTCGATTTCGAAAGCCACAGGACTGAGAAGTATCCGAAGTTTGCTCCAATATCGACCATGGTTCCTTGCTGATTGATTTCCGACAGTTTCTTGGTCATTTCCGGCTGATATAACCCAGTGAGTGAAAATAACTTCGAAAGAGGGCAATATGGGTTCAGCCGAAACTCGAATCTCCGACCCCATCGCGGCCTTGCTGAACAGTAGAAAGCTCTAGTCGCAGTCGTCGTCGGAAATGCCTCAATCAGAATAGATGCGACAACAACGGCTTTTCCGTACGGCAGGCATGGCAAAATAAGTTTGGCCAAAGCCAAAGTATTTTCTCCGAAAAGGAATCGACTTCCTGAAACGAGCGCTCTCAGGGCTCGTCTCAGAATAAGCCTGAGCCACCTTTTGGGTAGACCATGTGGAAAACGGGGGCCTATCAGTGGCGGCTCAGACATTGGCGGTGAGAAACATAACCAAATCAAATCCGGAAAATCATGCAATTTTCGGAGCCTATCTGGTCGGATTCCCAAAAAGGCGGCTTTACGCTGGTATAGGCGTGGTTTAGTCAAAGTTGGAAACGGGCCCGGCAGAGGCTTGGCTTGAAATGACATGCTTCACCTGATCGATCGATATTTCATCAAGAAGCCATTAATCCGGCGCTTCGTCACGAAACTCCTCGCGGGCGACCGCGAGACGAATGTGACTCTGCTGGCTGGAGACTACCTGGTCCACACCGTAAGGGAGCATGGGCTTTTTCGCGCGTCGAGATTGGCGCAAACCTGCAGCTTATTCCGGGACGAACTGCCTGTTTTGATTCATCTGGCCGGGTTGCTCCGTGATGGAGATACATTTCTGGATATCGGCGCAAATATTGGAGTATTCGCCGCCAACATCGCCTGCTTTCGGAACCTCTTTCCGGATTTGAAGATCTATGCGTTCGAGCCGAATCCTGACACCGCGGCCAGGTTGCGAGCGAATGCCGAGCGGTTGGGCGTGGAGATATTTGACATCGCGCTTTCCGATCGGAATGGCACGCTCGAGTTTGTGGACGGCGCGGTGTCCAACGTTTTCTCGACGGTCGAGAATGCGTCATCCTATTCCATCTCGAGCGAGCGCAAACTCTGTGAGTGCCGACGCCTGGAAGACCTGTCGATCCAAGGTCTGTCGCTTGTGATGAAGATCGATGTCGAGGGCCACGAGTGGGAGGTGTTGCAAGGTGCTATCGGCCTCTTTCGGGCTAACAGAGTGAGGGCGTTGTACCTGGATGACTTCAAGGATGCGAGGATAGTGCCGTTTCTGGACAAATTTGGATTCCGCTTTTTTAATGGGAGAACCCTGAAACCCGCGACCGATCAGACAAGGCACCTTCTGGCGATCAAGGGGTAGGGGGCCGGCTCGACTCTTGAAAAAAGCCCAGCTAAAAAGCTAACCGCGCCGAGCGATTGCGAAAGTCGAGTCATAGATTGTGTTTGGCGCGCGGTAAAAGCGCTGATACCCAGGAGAGTCCGTGAAAATTCTTTTTTTAACCGGGTCCTTGGAACCGGTCAAGGATGGCGTCGGGGACTATACAAGGGTCCTGGCGGGCGAATGCGCCCGGCTTGGACACGAGACGTCTTCATTGAGTTTGAACGACCAATGGCTAACGGGATCGCAGATGAAACCGGCCGAGCTGCGACTCGGAGCGAGAATGTCGTGGCCCGACCGCATCAACGCCGCTTGCGCGTTCCTGGCTCAGAACGGCCCCGAGATCGTTAGTCTGCAATTCGTCCCGTACAGCTTTCATCCGGCTGGGTTGAACTTTGCGTTACCGCGCATTTTGCGCGCGATCATCGGTCAAACGCGAGCGCAAGTCATGTTCCATGAGATTTGGATAGGAGCTCAGACAGGCGCACCGGTGCAGGCCAAACTTCTCGGGTTTTGCCAGCGCAAGATTATCCAGGCCGTAGCGAAAACGTTGGTTTGCCGGACGATTCACACCAGTAACTTCGTCTATGCCCGGCTGCTGGCTCGGTACGGCATCGAAGCGAAACAGCTTCCGTTGTTCGGGAGTGTGTCGGTTTTTGCGACACGGAACGAGCCGCGGGGCAGCGATGGCACCTTGTCCCTCGGTTTGTTTGGTTCGATTCATCCGGAATGGAATCCTGATGAGATGCTTGGAGCGCTTCGAAAGCTTGGAAGACCAATCCGGCTTTCTCATGTCGGCCGTATCGGACCGGGAGAATCAGTCTGGACGGATTTGAGTGGACGATACCAACCAGAGATCGAGTTTCGTCGGCTGGGCGAACAATCGTTAGAGAACATATCTCAATTCTTTTCATCCGTGGACTTCGGAGTTGCCACCACACCGCTGTCTTTGATTGGAAAAAGCGCCAGCGTAGCGGCAATGTTGGATCACGGCCTGCCGGTTATTATAAATCGTAACGATGTTCATTTTCGCGGGATTACCGATACGTATCCAACTTGTGAGTTACTCATTCCGGTCGATGAGATGTTCCTCGAACGACTGACAGCAGCGCGGCGACAAACCCCTAAGCCACTGCTGCCCGAAGTGACGAAGCAATTTCTGAGCGATCTTACTGTAGGTTAAATCCCGTCTGGAGAAGGCGCTTTCGGTCTGAATCCTAACCCTATTACCGTTGCCTCCTACCGTTATGGAGGGCGGCGCTCCAGAAGAAAGTCCCGCTCGACGGGAGAGCGCGTCGTGGAGTAGGCTTCGGAGAGGAAAATTATGCCCACCGCCGTATCGATCGCCCATCAGCTCTGGACGGCCGACGAATTTCTGGACTGGCTCGAACCAGGAATTTTTGCCGACCTGATCGATGGCCAAATCATCATGCACTCTCCGGTCAGCCTGCTCCATGGCAATCTCACGAACTTTTTGGACAGGCTTGTCGCAGCCTATGTCGAGCACGAGCGACTGGGTGTTGTGCATAGAGAGGTTATAGCTGTCCGGTTGAGCCAAAGAACCGTAGTCATGCCGGACATTGCCTTTTACACTCACGAGCAAGAAGCGCTCTTTCAGGAGACGCACATTCCATTGGCGCCCACCTGGGTGGCCGAAATTCTATCTCCGACGACCGCTGGTGATGATGTTGGCCGCAAATTTGCCAGGTACGAGGAGTGCGGCGTAAAAGAATTCTGGATCCTGGACCCAAAAACTTTAGCGCACCGGTTTTTCAATCGGCAGGACAATCTTCTGCTCGAGTTTGGCCAATACGAAGACATTATCTGCTCTCGTGCTATTCCTGGCTTCTGGGTGAGGCGTGCCTGGCTGGATCCTTGCCAGATCCCTGGTAAACCTACGGTTTCCGATGCGTTGGGCGAGCTGGTTTCTACGAAATGATCATGGAGATCGGCCAATCAGCATCTCAGCCGCAGTTTGCCGCACGGTTTCAGAATGGTGCGATTGCTTGACCATTACTTCAGACTCCGCCCTTTTCGTCCGCTGTTTGAAACCGGATTATCGATTCTGCTCTATCACAAGATGGGCAAAGCCCCGTTGCTTGACCGGCGCAAGGGGCTATTTGTTTCGCGGCGTCTCTTTGCCAGGCAACTGTCGGAGCTGGCCCAGGAGGGTTTCGAATTTGCCAAACTTGGAGACCCGCATTCCGGCCGGAAAATCGTAATCAGTTTTGACGATGGTTACGCAAGCTGTTTCGAGGAGGGCATGGGTGTTCTGGAGACGTTTGGCTGCAAAGCTATTCAGTTCCTGGTGAGCGGGCGGATTGGCAAAACAAATGATTGGGATGGGACCGGGGAAGCGATCATGGACAAACCGCAGGTTCGCGAATGGCTGGCGGCCGGTCACCTGATCGGCTCGCATACCGTTTCGCATCCCGATCTAACGAGACTCCGCGCCAGGGATGCGCGAGAAGAGATCCAGGCGAGCCGGATATGGCTGGAAGACACCTTTGGGATTGCTGTCAGCCATTTCTCTTACCCGCTGGGCGCTTACAATGAGCAGATCCTTGGCATCGTGCGCGAGACCGGCTACACCACGGCGGTCACAACCGAATTTGGAGTCAATAGCACCCGAACGGATGCGTACAGGCTTCGAAGGATATTGGCGTATCAATCACTCAGGGAATCCTTCCGTTCCCTGGTTCGGCGGGATGTCAGATGAGAATCCTGCTCTCTTCTCACTTTTTTCATCCGAGCGTCGGAGGGATCGAACAGGTAAGTCTCGCGCTGGCGACTCAGTTTGCGCGTGCGGGTCACATGGTGAAAGTCGTCACGACGACACCTCGATCGGACGGAAGCAATTTTCAGTTTGAGGTCGTACGCAGGCCGTCGGCGCCGCGCTTGTTGCAGCTCGTGCGTTGGTCGGAAGTGGTATTCCACAACAACATCAGCCTGCGGACATGGTGGCCGTTGGTATTCATCCGTCGTCCCTGGGTGATCGCTCATCATACCTGGATTGCCCGGACAGATTCTTCCTTGGCATTGAGAGACCGGCTAAAACATTTTTTGACACGGTTTGCTACCAACATCGCAATCAGCCAACCGATTGCCGGCCACTTGACCGTTCCATCTACCATCATCGGTAATCCATACCGCGATGAACTGTTCAGACGAGACCGCTCAACCACCCGGGACAATGACCTGATTTTCGTTGGACGCCTGGTTCCGGATAAAGGGGTCGATATACTGATCGGCGCTCTCAAACGTCTTCGCGAACGAAACTTTCTTCCTAGCCTGACCATTGTCGGCAGCGGACCGGATTTGACCCGGTTACGGACAATGGTCGAACAATTTCAACTCGCAGATCAGGTGACGTTTCTTGGCACGCAGACCGGCGAAGCGCTCGTGGAGCAGCTGAATCGACATCGAGTGATCGTTGTGCCGTCCCGTTGGCAGGAGCCGTTCGGCCTCGTTGCACTGGAAGGAATTGCGTGCGGTTGCCGAGCGATTATCGCCGAGAGCGGCGGACTCCTGGAGGCGGCTGGTCCACACGCGGTTGTCTTCGAGCACGAGAGTGACTTGGCGCTGGCCGATGCGATCGAACAGACGCTGAACGATAAGATCGACTGGGAGAACTGCTGGCGGGTGGCGGAAGAGCATCTGCGCCCGCATCGGGCCGGCGAAGTCGCTCGTCGATACTTGGAAGTTTTCACGAAAGCGTTAGTCCGGAAATCTCACAAGCCGAAGCGCTCGTGAAATCTTCGCGCAATAACGCAGGAATCTCGTTCGAATACGATGCAATGAACTCAAGACAAGGATCGCTTCACTGTCAGATCGGGGATTTGCGAGAAGTGGGGATCGGTCGTGATGACTGCGGTATCAGCGACGAGCGCACAGCAGGCAATCACAATATCGGTCAAAGGAAGAATGGCCCCGCGTCGATCCAATTTCCAAGCCAGATCCGCCGCCATCTGCCAGATTCTTGCATCGGTCGGCACTTCCACCATCAAGTCGAACAATTCCGAAAACTCGCTCCGCGTTGCAACTGTGCGTATTCCTCGTAGTACCTCTGCTCGAATAACTCCGCAGACAAAGAGTTGTCCGCTGAGCAGGAAAGGCCTCAGTACATAAGGAACATCCTCCCCGCTGCGCAACAGATCGATGTAGATCGTTGAATCAACGAGCATTTTATAGACGCGGCTTTTCCTGTGCGCGCAGCGCCACTAGATCATATTCAGGATCGAGCAGGTCTTTCAGTTCATCTTTGCTGCGGCGTGGTCGGGCGAAAAGTTTAGCGATTTTTGCCGCGCGTTCTGCCTGACTCAATGCATAGTCGATCGCTTCCTTGCGCGTCTTCAGTCCCGTTAATTCCATCACGCGAAGCAACTTCTTCTCATCTAATTCCACCGTCGTTTTCACCCGTACATCAGTACGGGACAATCACCCATTTAGCAATATGGATTGTGCCCCTGTGGCAAAAATTCGGTGCTGCAATTGCAAAGGGGAGCTTCGTGAATTCCACACGACTCTCAGCCTTGGGCGGAGGACGGTGGAGATCCATGGCGCACGCGATCGAAGTGATTTATTTTGAGGCCTCGATTCATTTATTTTCAAAGCCTGCAGCCAGATCCTTCGTGAAAGAAACAAATTTTGGCAGACCACGCTGCAGAACCCGATTGGCATATTCATCGGACATTTCGCCGCCCAGCAAGATCTCCAGGCTTTGCTGGCCCAGATTTCGTTGATGGAGCAAGACGCGTTTGAGCCGACTAATGCCTGACCAGTCGTCGGTCGCCTTATCGGCGTTTCTTTCCTCCCACATCAGGTAATAAACATGGAGCGCCAGGCCGGATTGCCGGAAGAGATAGGCGCGAAGCAGGAGGCGCGTATTGGCCAAGTCTACGGGAACGGTACCCAGATCGCGATCGAGCACTGCTCCGGACCCCTGGAGGCAATTCTCCGGGCGGTGGATACGAGCCGAAAGGGTGGATGTCCTTCCAGATCGCCAGGTCAAGGAGTAGCAAATCCACGTAATACCAGATTCATCGCGCCACGCGCCGCATTGTGCAGTGTCGCACAGCAGGATTCGCTGCGCGTTAGCGGAGAGCGAGATAGGCTGGAGCCGATCCCGTTCGACCGGCCAGCGAACTGCAAGCCAGCGTGCCTCCGCGGGCATAGGGTTGCCGCGATACCACGCTTCGGTGACCACTACTGCAAACAAGGTCCAACAAAGCGCTACGCCTTGAAAGAGGCGGGGAATCCTGAAACTCAGCGCTTGATTACGGATCGATTTGGGGCCGTCTTTCGCCGGAAGCCGATTTGCGATTATCCAAAGAACCACAAGAGCCAATCCGATGACGGTGAACCCGGCGGGATCATGCCACCGCTCAAATACGGCAATACCTTGGGTAAACGCGATCCAGACGAGTATAGCGGTCCTGAGTACGTTAAATGCGAGCGCAAGTCCAAGTCCGGCAACGACCAGGCCCAGACGGCCACCCATCCGTAGGCGCCGGAGCTGTCCGAGGAACAGCGAGGTCATCAACATCGCCTGCAACGAACGAACCCCGCTACAAGCTTCGTCGATACCAACGACCCCGTTTGGCAGGCACACGAGGTTACCGGAGGCGAGCGCTGGGACATTTAGCCAGGCAAGGATGTCCGCAGAGTTAGAGGCCACTTGTTTCATCAAGCCCTGAACGAGCACCAGTTCGAACCGTTGCGGCCACGGCACAGCGCAAAGAATGAAGAGGACCGGGAACGCAAGAGGCTTCACAGAGCACCAGCCGAACAGGTAAGCAACCAGGAACAACTGATAAAGAACAACGACAAGCGCGAAGCTCCAGTTGACTACGCTCCAATCCGGCACGGCATCATGAATCAACCAGATCGGACCAATCAGCAGCAGCGCCAGCAAGGCTCCAATGAGAGGCCATTTCCGTCTCGGGGTCGACCACTCAGCCGGCGATTCGGAGATCAATTCCCGCAGGAAGAAAAACACTGCCATGATCGGCACGGCCCAGCCATAACCGTATTCCGGGTCAATCGACCAAAAGCTGCTGAGGTGCATGACGAGCAGCAACCAGGGAAGGTAGAAAATAAAAAGACCTGGCAGATTCCCAAGAAACGCTTTGGTCGCGATCATTACGACTCGTTCTCTAGGTCTGGTTTCCAATTTTGAGCTGTAGATTTCACAGAAGCCGATAGGTACGACAAGTAAGTAAATCTGCTTATCCTTGCCAACGAGGTGAACGGTCCGCTTTTTGTTTGCCCGGCGACAACGAACCGGTCATTATCCCATCACAAAGCGGGTAGGCTGCGAAGATGGTTAAAATTGAATGCTTCGTTGAAGACATCGAAATTGCTCCACGTTTTGGCTAAGTTGATCCCATCCGGGCGAAGGAAAATAATCCTTCTCGCTGGGTTGGTTCTTTTGTCATTGGCTTCGGCCCGAGCCGACAACCTGATTACAAACGGTAACTTTTCTCCGACGGGCCTCACCTTCACAAACAATGCCGCCACGATCAACACCGGACCGAACACAAACACGACCACTGTTCCGGGGTGGAGCGTTACCGCAGTCACCGGGGGATCGAATTTCATGGCGCAGCAAGGCACGTCCAACGGGAATGCCTTTATGCCAAATCCGCCGACCGGTTCCATTTACGGCGCGACGGCCTTCAGCATCGCGATGGATAGCGCCGGCAATGGATCCAACGCGAATGGCAATAACACCGTCAGTACCAACCAGACCATCAATCTCATTGCCGGAAACAGCTATGACCTTACCTTCTGGATCAACTCGGAGTCCAAAGATACAAACGGCGCAAACGGCACTGCGACACTGGGTGGGACGGCGGGAATAACGATCTCGAGCGCAAAGGCGGCCGCTACCACCGGTCTTTCGACCCAAGGGACTGCAACATTTTCTGGGAAAACAGTTACAGTGACCACAGGGATTCCGGCGACGGCCTCTCAGACTCAGCCCTGGACCAAGATCGATGTTGTTTTCAAGGCTACAAGCGCGGGAACCCTAAGCATCGCCTTCGCGGACACAGGTGACGCAGACGGGAACAACATGCAGCTCTCGGCGATATCACTTGCAACCGTCGTACCGGAACCGAGCTATGGGTCACTGGCTTTCCTATTCTGCATCGGCTTCATCTGCCACAATATCTGGCAGCGGAAGTCGCTAGGCAGGGCCAGGTTTTCGGAGCCAGGTCGACAACGCGCCTGACCTCGTAGCAACCTTTTCTTGGGGTTCTCGATCACTCTGGACTTTTCCCTTCGACCACGTCTTCCGCAATAGCCTTCTCCTCCGGCAGAAGCTGATCCGAACTCAGGGCCAGCTTCGCGTAACGAAGCGCCTTCTCATAGTCGTTGTTTGCTTCAAGGGCTGCGGCATAATGAAGCGCGATATTCGGGTTGGAAAGCTGTTCTGCAGGCAAACGCTCCAGCCGTTGGCGAGCCTCCGAAGATTTACCGGCCCGCATGCAGCTCAAAGCCATAGTCGCTACCACGTTGGGTTGAACAGGAGCAAGTTCCGCATTTTGCTCGGCCAACTCCCGAGCCCGCAACAGATCCAGGTTAAGCAGAAGAGCGAGATAGGCGTAGTTATTGCGGAAAGCGGGGTTGTCTGGATACAACGCGAGCTGTTCCTTCGCCACACGGAGCAGTCCGGCAGTATTCTTTTCAGAACGATAAATATCGAAGAGGCCCGCCAGAGCCTCAGTTTTCTGCGGGGCTGCCCCGTCGGCAATTCCCCAGAAGAGGGTTCGCGCTTCGTCGTGCCATCCCCAAGTCTGGGTCAGCTGGGCGAGTACGAAGAGCGCGCTGTAATCCTTTGAAAGTCGGTTCACAAGGTGAACCCACGAAGGAGCCCAGTCCGCCTCCTGTTGGGCCCGGGCCGTCCTGATCAACATGGCTTCCCGAACAAAATCTAGGCCCCGCCAATCACCGCCCCAAAGATGCTGGTGGAGCAGAACCCAGGCACCTTGCGCAGCATAAACGTCCGCGACCGCGATCTGCAGCGAGATCGGTCGTTGGTCGCGCGGAAAAGCTGAATCTACCCACGCGAGGGCTTCTGCTGCCATCCGGCGAGAGTTCATCCAGTAAAGCACTGCCGCCGCGTCGTCGAGATGCTGGCGAGCGTACTCCTCTACACGCTTTAGACCTGCGGCAAAATCATTGCTGCGATAGTCTATTTCAACGCAATTCAGGCGATCGCCGATTTCACTGCGGGAGTCGCTCTCCAAAACCGATTTGTAGCGTCGGCCGGCGTCAAGGTGGTTGCGGCGGAGAGCATCCTGGAGTAGGGCTCGGGCAACCAGGACGCGGGTCACTTCATCCTTCAGATGGCTCTCGAGCCATTCTCTCGCCTTTTGGGCTTTGTTGGTATCGGCGCTGAAGAGGCGAAACGATTGGAGATTTACCTGGTTTTGTGGATTCAGGGGTTCGAGCCTCGCAGCCTGCTCGAAATGGATTTCGGCTTCGTCCAGTTTATTGCGGGCGGCAGCGACGGCGGCACTCAGGCTTTGCCAACCGGCGTCGTTGGTTGCCGAAGAGGGCGCACGCGATAGTGCTTGCCAGGCAACCGCCGGTTCATTCATCTCGAGCGCAGAACGCGCCCAGGCGAGATAGTTAGTCAACGTCTTGGGATCCAACTCGGCGACGCGCTCTCGCCAGGCCAGCACGGAGGGCGATTTCACTGCATCGGCCAAGTCGGCCATCAGGCGGTTCTCTTCGATCCCGTTCGGTTGATGGTTTAAAGCCGCCGTCGCCCAGAACGCAGCCTGTTGGTAGGCGGCTTTGCCGATCGCCTCCGCAGCGTTGGTTCGCAGTCTTTTCTGCTTTTCCGAGCGGTAGAATTGGAACCCGAACCATCCGGCAGGCAGCACCAAAGCCGCGAAAATGAGCAGGACCAGGAAGGCTTTTTTACGGAATATGGGCACGAATCTCTGCGATCTGCGGAGCGGCACCTCCTCGGAGACGTCTCCAGCGTGGGAAACCCTCCACGAATATATAATTAATGCAAGGAAAGAGTCAATCTCCTATAATCGGCATTCGGAGCGCGCGACCTTTACGTGCGGCTCAAATGAGCAACAACAACCCGGGTTATTACGCAGAATCGATCGTATATACGCGACCCTGGCAGAATTCGACGGATCGCCACAGAGCTCATGATTACGGTCAGTCATCCGCAGGTTAACCAGTACGTGCGCGCACTGTTGGCGGGGCTTCAAAAGAACCACGCTCTTTACGAGTTTTATACTACACTCAGCGTCGGCAGGCGGCGGATCGACATTCCCGGTATCAACCCGAAGGTGCGCCAGTTTCCCTGTCGCGAGGTGGCGCGGTTGATTGCCCAGCGCTTAGGCCAGGAGTGGCTGACGCGTCACAATTCCGGGGTGCTTTGCAGCGACGCAGTGGCGCGGGAGTTCGATCGTTACGTCGCAAATCACTTGAATTCTTCTTCGGCGACTTATTGCTACGAAGATTCAGCGTTTGAGACATTTCGTGTCGCCGAACGGATTGGGATGCGCCGTTTCTACGAGCTGCCCATCATGTATTGGGAGACCGCTCAGAAACTGCTGCGGGAAGAAGCAATTCGCTATCCGCAATGGGAGCAGACTTTGCAGGCGACAATGGATTCGCCGGCGAAACTGGAACGGAAGTCGATGGAATTGGAACTGGCGGAGATTGTGATTTGTCCAAGCCGGCAGGTCCAGCGGTCGCTCCCGGCCGGAACGGCTTCCATCGTTGCGGAGTACGGATGCCCACCGGTGGTCGCAAGCCGGCCAGGCAGAAATAAGCCACGAGTGAGAGTTTTATTTGTTGGGACGATGACGCAACGCAAAGGATTAGCGGACCTGTTTGCAGCGATGAAGCGTCTCGGTCGATCCGACGTCGAATTGGTCGTTCTTGGGACGCCGCTGCTTCCTTTGCAGTTTTATCAGGGGGAGTATTCGGGATTTAAATATGAACCCCCGAGGCCCTACCGCGCAGTTCGCGAGTTGATGTTGACCTGCGACGTGCTGGTCCTGCCTTCAATCGTCGAGGGGAGGGCAATGGTTCAAATGGAGGCGCTCAGTTGCGGTCTTCCGATTGTCGTAACGCCAAATGCCGGCGCGGAGGACCTTGTCGAGCCGGGGCACACAGGCTTTCTGGTCCCGATCCGCTCGCCGGAGGCTCTGGCCGAGCGCATAAACTGGATTGCAGATCACAAAGATTGGGTTCACGATATGCGGCCAACGATCGTGGAAAAAGCGCGTCAGTCCAATTGGGAACTCTACGCGGCGAAAGTATTGTCGATTCTCCTGTAGCGGATGACCATTCGGCAGACTACCAACCATCGACTGCCGGGCTTTCGCCGCCGGAAGAAGGGAACGGTCGCCGCCGACGGGCCGCGGGCACCTTCGCATGGAGCGCCGCAAGCGTCGAAATATCGGAATGTGGTGTTTTTGATCTGGGTCTACTTTTGGCTTCTGATCTTTGAAGGAGCGCTGCGGAAATGGGTATTTCCATCGTTGTCCGCGCCTCTCCTCATCGTTCGGGATCCGATCGTGATCCTGATCTACATTGTCGCGATTGCTGACGGGGTATTCCCGGTCAATCGGTTCTTCGCGGTAATAATCGGGCTGGCCATTGTGAGTTTCCTCGCGTCCCTGGCCGTCTTCGACAATTTAGGGATCATCTTGTATGGCGTAAGAACCGATTTTCTTCATCTGCCACTGATATTCGTGATGCAGCGGGTAATGGTCCAGGAGGACGTTAAGCGTCTGGCCAGGTGGGTCCTATTGCTGGCGATTCCAATGACGTTCCTTGTCGCCTGGCAGTTTGCAGCTCCCCAGGGAGCCTGGATTAACGCTGCTACGGGTGGCGAACTCGGTGGACAATTGCTTTCAACCGGGAACCGGATCCGACCGGCCGGTATGTTCTCGTTTGTCACTGGAATGGTCTCCTATTTAGGCCTTGTGGCCGCTTTTCTTTTGGGTGCATTCGTCGACAGGGACAAACTGCCAAAATGGCTTCGGTTGGCAGGAATCCCGTGCCTGATTTTTTCACTGGCTATCTCCGGGAGCCGTTCTGCAACAGCCGGCGTCATGATTATCGTGATCGCGGTGTTGGTCGTATGCGTTCGCCAATTTTCACGCGTGCAGACGATCCTGTCGCCGGCGATTTTGACGGTCGCCGGGTTTCTGGCGCTCTCGCAACTTCCCTTGTTTCGAGAGGGGGTGGAAGCAAGTCAGGCCAGATTCCGGTCTGGCGGTGGGGTTGAACACGGGATTGTGCAAAGATATTTTGCCGATCTTGGCGAATCCATTGATACCGCCGCGGAAACTCCTCTGTTAGGGCGCGGGCTTGGAATCGGAACGAACGCTGGCTCGGCCATTTTGACGGGTTCCCGATCGTTTCTTCTCGGGGAGAGCGAGTGGTCAAGAGTCGTTGCCGAAAGCGGACCGATCCTCGGGTATGCATACATTCTTCTGAGGCTCGCGATCTGCGTCTATCTGATACTGGAGGGATGGAACGCGCTCGGAAGGGGAGAAGGGACGCCGATCTTACTGGTTGCGGCAAGCCTCGTGGATATGGCTTCCGGGCAATTTGGCCAGCCTTCAACGCTCGGCTTTGCGGTGTTTACTGCCGGCGTCGCCCTGGCCTCGATGAATCGATCCGGTGTCACTTCGCCCTCAACGGACACTGGCGCTACGCGCGACCGGCGAGAAGCATTGAGAATTCTCGAGGCCCCGGATCGACCGACGCGACTCATCCGAGGACGATCCCGACTCGCGGAGGCAATCATCAACGCTCCAAAGACCGAGAGACCACCTGCCGTCGGCCCAGGAGCTGCGCATCCATCCGATACGGATTGCGAACGCGAATGAATCGCGAGCAGGGCGGCTCGGAAACTTTGTCAAATCGCCTCCGGAGTGTGGCTCGCCCAACGAAGCCTTGGCGAAGTTTGGCTCAGGCGATTGCACCGGATTTTTTCGATTGGTTTCGCTCGTACCGCCAGCGGAAGTGGTTCTGCAAACAGTTCAAGTTCGACCAGCGGATCTTTCGAGTCGCGTTTTACCCTGAGAACATGACACCGGAAGTATTGACCGGCCCATTCCGTGGAATGAAGTATCTGGACGAAATTGTCTGGGGGCCAATCACTCCGAAGTGGGCTGGGGCGTACGAGATGGAACTGGCCGATATCGTCGCCGGTATTCCCGGAGTTGGATATGATCGCATCGTGAATATTGGAAGTGCCGAGGGCTACTACGTCGTTGGCCTCGCGCTCCTTGATCGAAAAGCCGACTTACTTGCCTTCGACCGGGATCCATTTGCCCGTCGTCAGTTGAAACGTCTCGCCGAATTAAATGGTGTCTCCGAACGAGTTCGCATCGCGGGAAACTGCACACATAGCACACTCAACGAAGCGATCAGGGGCAAGGTTCTCGTGATTTGCGATGTCGAAGGTTTCGAAATAGCTCTCATGGATCCGGACAAAGCGCCCGCTTTACGTGCGGCGGATCTTCTGATTGAGATTCACGAGGAACCTGCCGGTGGTGGTATAGGTGTTGTCGAAGATCTGATCGCACGAAGATTTTCAAGCAGTCACACGATCGAACGTCGTGTTTCTTTTGGCCGGGAGGCTTGGATGGAACAGCACAGCGCCGTCTGGGAGAGTCGAGTCTCTCGCGCGAGGATTGCAAAGTCGTTGGACGAAGCGCGCATCGGTCTGCAAGCTTGGCTTTGGGCGAGGGTAGCGTAGGCATTCTGCCTGCACCGCGCTGTGACACTGATCTATTCGCAGTGTTGAGAACGGCCCGAGATTTCCATGAACCAGCGAGCGGTTTTGACGAGACCGTCTCGGAGCTCCGTGACGTTGTAGTCGCCCAGTAGGTCATTGGAAAGCTCGATGTTCGCCCTGGAGTGCTTGATGTCACCCTGGCGTTCCGGTGCGTAGATCGGTTCGCTCTTGGAGCCGAATATTTGATTGAGCAGGCTCACAAGTTCGTTGAGCGAAATACTTTTTCCCGTCCCGATGTTCACGACCGAACCGGACGGAATAGTGCGATGGACTGACCGCAGTACCGCTTCGACGATGTTATCGACGTACGTGAAATCGCGCGTTTGCGTTCCGTCGCCGAAAATGGTTGGTCTTTTTCCTTCGGCGACGTTTCGGATGAACAAAGGGATGACCGATGCATAATCGCTTAGGAGACTTTGACGTGGACCAAACACGTTAAAATAACGAACAGAGACTGTCTCGAGAGCAGTCTCTCTGGCGAAATGTGCGGCATAGAGTTCGCCCATCCACTTCGACAAAGCATAGGGTGAAAGCGGTGAAGGCGTTCCACTCTCGATTTGGACGGCTGCATTATTCCCGTAGACCGACGAAGAGGACGCGTAGACGACCCTGCGAACCCCGGCGCGAAGGGCGGCGCTAAACACATTGAGTGTGCCGGTCACGTTGACTTCGTGCGTGTAACTTATTCTATCGAAGCTTTTAGGCACCGAGGAAAGACCGGCATGATGGAGAACAATCGCAGCGTCGTGAAAAGCGGCCGCCAGTCCCTCTGCGTCGCGAATATCCAGATTGCGAAAGTCCGTTTTGGCATGTACGCAGGCGAGGTTACCGATACTTCCGGTCGTGAGGTTATCGACAACGCGAACGGCATACCCCGCTCGTACGAACCCTTCTGCTAAATGCGAGCCAATGAATCCGGCACCACCTGTAATGGCAACCAGTTCACTCATTAGTTCGTTTCGCTATGCAGGTTGCCGTGCTTTCCGAAGCTTTCGGCAATGCTCGGTCTCGACTGGTCTGTACCGATCAAGTCGGCGCCTTCAGCCGAATCTTCCCGGCGCGTGAGCCTTACACCCACTAGCTTATTGATTCCATCTTCTTCCATGCCGAGTACTCATAACATTCGCAGAAGAATTGCGTTATTCGAACCGAAAACGCCATTTCTCTGAAGTGAACCTGCACTGACAGTAGCGTGCGAAGCGGATTGACAAAATGACGCGCGGTACGGTAGATCGACGCTTTCTGCGCGCGAGTAATTCAGAAGAGAAAACAATGGCAACGACTTCCGAAATCAGCAACCAGGTCACTGTGCTTACGGATTCAGCCCGCAATCTTTCGGTCCATGAATGGAAACTTAGTTCGCATGACGTGGGCGGCGAATGGGCAGAATCGAGTTGGAGTATCACGAAGCGAGTGCTGGCCGGCGGCCGCCAGGATGGCGTGGAGGTGATCGAAGTGAATAACGGGCTTTTGACATTCACGGTTGTGCCGACTCGTGGCTTCCAAGTTTGGGCGGCCAACGCCGGCGATGTCCGGTTGGGATGGGATTCGCCCGTGAAAGAGATTGTTCATCCAAAGTTCGTGAATCTGGCGGAGCGAGGAGGGCTTGGATGGCTGAACGGGTTCGGCGAGATGGTATCCCGTTGCGGTCTGGAATCGTTAGGTCCGCCATGTGACGATTCGGGGCGCGTATACACGCTGCATGGGCGGATCAACTATATCCCGGCCAGTTACGTCGAGGTCCGGCTTGAGTCAAAGCCGCGTCCGCGGATCGTGCTCCGCGGGGTGGTCGACGAGTCGCTTATGTTCGGTCCGCAACTTCGATTGACTTCGGAAATCTCGACCGAGCTCGGCTCTACTTCACTCAGGTTCGATGACACCGTCACGAATCTTTCTGACCAACCGCAGGAAATGGAATCGCTCTATCACGCAAACTTCGGTCCACCGCTGCTCGCGGCGGGTGCACAGT
>JGI26340J50214_10000256_pt1 | contig 19278 bp, 21 predicted proteins | sample BogFormECP12_OM2_FD_50214 | JGI IMG/M metagenome (IMG submission 50214)
CTCGGCACGGCAAACCTGATATCAGCCAAAGTAGTTGCGGGCCAATTATACTGCGATATTCCGATGCCGAGGCGGGTCGTGGACCTGGCCGACGGCTCCTACACCCTCATGTTGCGACCAGAACAACTCGCGATCGCTACCCAACCCACAGCTAACACCATCAAAGCAGTCGTCGTCACCGTCACGTACACGGGCCCCGCATCGGAAGTGCGCCTGCGCATCCACGACGACCCGGCAACCGAACTCGTGGTCGAGGTCCCGGGGCAGGACGAAATCAAAGCCGGACAACCGGTCTGGGTGCACGCCACCCATACCGGGGTCGCCTGGCCGGAGTCATCCACCGGTTAGCTACCCAGTGGTGTGCTCATCGCCTGGTCCGCAAATGCGCCGCGTGCTTGCGGGCGGTGGTCCCCGGTGCAATCCCCGGGTAGGTACTCACCCAACGTGTCGGATTCTCGCTTGTTTGGCGGACGTGGTTTGTCACTTACGTCGGACCGCGGGCTTGCCCCGGGTTCGGATGCGCTTTGTGATGGCTCCTGCTGTTGGGCGGCGAGCAGCGGCGTGAGCAGAAAGTTGTCCTGACCCGGGCCGACGTGCAGGGTGGTGACGCCGGCGAAAGTCTTCGTGGGCCGGTCGGTTTCGTCGGTGTGGAAGAACAGCGTGACCGGGGAGCCCGGTTGCTCGGGGCGGGTGAAGTCGCTGCCGCCGATGGTCAACGCCAGCCGGTATCCGGCGGGCAGGTGCATGCCGGTGGGCCAGATCTCCACGTCGACCGGGTAAATCTGTCCGGGCCGCACGGGCAGCCGTTCGTCGTGGGTGTGCCAGGGCCGATAGGGCACCGACCGGGCGGGGTCGGTCTTGCGATGCGACAGGCGCAGCCAACCGTTGGACAGCACCTGCGCGGCGGCAACGGAACCGATCACGGTGACTTCGGTGCCGTCGGGGGCGAAGACGCGCAAAGTCAGGAACAGGTCCGCATCGGCTGCGGTGGTGGACACCTGCAGCCGCGCGGTCAGCGGTCCGACCAGGTCGACGTCGTGATCGAGCGAGCCGGTGGTGACGGTGATCCCTTGGCCGGACGCATCGAAACCGATCGTGCCCGCCGCGGTCGGAGGCTCCCGCGACAGTAGTCGGTCGGGGTGCAGGTGCAGCCGGGTCCATTCAACCCCGCGCGGCGGCCACACATCGGACGTGCGGCTGCGGTGGCTGCCGTCGGGGTGGGGCAGGTGCATGAGGACGCGCGGGGTATCGGGCCAGCCGTTGTCCTCACCCTTGAGGAAGTGGTTGAAGAACCGTTGCTGCATCGCGACGCTGTCCGGCAGGTAGAACCATTCCTCGTGTCGGCCGGGGTGCACCTCGAGCCACTTGTCACGGGATCCGGCGCCGGTGAAGCCCTCGAAGTTCCCGCGCCCGTGCAGACCTTGGCCGAACCAGTTTGCCGCCGACAGGACCGGCACGGTGATCTTGTCCGGCTCCGGGGTGCGAGCGCGGTACCAGTCATCGTCGAGCAGGTGCTCGCGGGCGGCGGGCAGCGGGTCGGTGCGCCGGGCGGCCAGCTGCTGCTGGGTCAACGTCTGCTTGCCGGTGGCCGGTTCGCCAGTCCAGGGGTTTGTCGGCCCGTTGTCTCCGAGGTCGTGCTGGTTGGACAGAACCTGCAAGGGATACCACAGCTCGTAGAACACGTTGCTGAGGATGCCTCCGTGGCGGGTCATGTCCCGGTAGTGGTCCAGGGCTCCTTCCCAGGGGCAGATCGCCCCCAGGTGCGGCGGTGCCAGGGCGGCGACCCGCCACTGGTTGATGGCGTAGTAGGAGATCCCGCACAATCCGACCTTCCCGGTGGACCATTCCCTGGTGCCGGCCCACTCGACGGCCTGGTAATAGTCGAGGGTCTCCTGCTCGGACAAGACCTCCAGGTGGCCCTGCGAGGTGCCGGCGCCTCGCGAGTCGACCCGCACTACGGCGTATCCGGCCGCCGTCCACAACTGCGGATCGACGGTCTCGAAGGTCATGTAGACACAATCGGACAGCCGCGTAATCTCCGGGTGCTCGGCGATGAGGGTCTGCCAGCGCGCGGCGTACGGCTCGTCCTGGAATCGGCGTGCTTTCCCGTAGGGTCCCATCGTCATGATGACCGGCACCCGGGCATCGGTGTCGGGGCGGTACACATCGGCTCGCAGCACCACGCCGTCCGGCATCGTGATCGGCGTATCGAAACAGACCAGCATCCCGTCGCGAACCGTGGACTCGTTCTCGCTCACCGCACCTGCTCCCCGGCCGGGATAACGGTCAGCTCAGGCTACCCCCTGGGGATTCCGACAAGTTAGTGAGAATCCCCGACCGACATGATTCTGAAATGCTCCAAAACGTGGCGTAGTAGCTCCCCGGTCACCGATGTGGAATTCGGCCCGGGCGGGGCACGCATCGCCTCCAGAGCCGACGACCACACGGTGCGGGTGTGGGACGTTGCGACGTTGCGACCGATCGGAGCGCCGTACAACGCGCACACCCAATACGCGCTTGGGGTCGCGTTCAGCCCGAATGGGAAACAGCTTCTGGTCACCGGCCCGTCCGCCATGCAGGGGATTTTCCCCCGTCCGGCGGTGTCGGCCTGGCCCTCGTTGGTGTGCGCCAAACTGACTCAGAACATGAGTCGTCAGCAAAGGCGCCAACTTGTGCCGGGCGTGAACTATGTCCAACTGTGTCCGGGGCTTCCCATCGCCCCGACAGTCAAGGCTCGTGATCAGTGCGGCATGGCGGTGCATCCCCTCAACCCAACGTCGGCAGTTCGTTGCGCAGGATCTTGCCGGCGGGGTTTCGCGGGATGCTCGCGACGATTCGGACGTCCCTGGGCTGCTCGAAGCGAGACACCCTGTCCTTCAGGTACTCCCGCACCGCTGCTTCGGAGATGCCGCTGCCGGGCCGTGCGACGATGAATGCGGCCAGGCGATGTCCGAACAGCTCGTCGGGGACCCCGACGACCGCGTTGTCGGCGACGCCGGGGTGTTCGGCGAGTGCGTTCTCGACCGCGCGGGGATAGACGTTCTCGCCGCCCGAGACGATCATGTCGTCTTCACGGCCGACGATGAACAACCGACCCGATTCGTCGAGATAGCCCATGTCGCCGGTGCTGGTCATGCCGTCGACGACGGCTTTCGCCCCCCCGCCTGTGTAGCCCTCCGACGCCAGCTCGCCGCCGACGAAGATGCGTCCGGTGATGTTCGGGCCGACGGGGCTGCCGAGGTCGTCGAGGATGCGCACGGGGCAGCCGGCAACCGGTTTGCCGACGGTTTCCGGGGCGTCCCGCAGGTCGGACGGCGTCGCCAGGGCGCCGATGCCGACCTCGGTGGAGCCGTAGCCGTTGTAGAGAATGCCGCCGTAGGTGTCCATGAACCGTTGCGCCAGGCTGGGATCCAACCGGTCCCCGCTGGATATCACCACGCGCAGCGAGGGCACCGGGTTTCGGGCCCGCACCGCGTCGGGAAGCTCGAGGATGCGCGCCAGCATCACCGGCACCGCGGTGAAGGCGTCGGCGCGATGCAGTGACGCCTGCGCGAGCGTCGTCTCGGCGTCGAAGCGCCGGTGGGTCAGCACGGTGCCGCCCAGCGCCGTGGTCAGCATCAGCATGCCCAGACCCAACCCGTGAAACATGGGCACCGCCACTGCGATTCGGGAACCCGTGGTGAGCCGTGTGCGGTCGAGGATGGTCACCCAGACGCCGACGGCGGAACCCATTCGGGGTGTCCGGGGTACCCCTTTGGGCTTGCCTGTGGTTCCTGATGTGAGAAGGACGATCCGACCGGGCGCCGCCACCGCGGGTCGCCGATCACCCCCGCGCGTCTTGTTCGCCGCCGGGTCCACGAGAGTGACTGCCGCGCCGGTGGCCCGCACACCGTGTGCGAACTCGCTGTCGCAGACCATCGTCTCGATCCGGTGCGCGCGCAGCGCGGCGGCCAGCGCATCCGTGCGGAAATCGGTGTTGACGAGCACCACCTCGGCGCCGACCAGCGCCGCAGCGAACACCGCCGCGATGAAGCCGCGCCCGTTGCGACACGAGATTCCGACCGCCCGCCCCGGTTCGACGCCGTGGCGGCGGAGCTCGTGGGCCAGCGCTTCTGTCTTTGCCTGCAACTCGCGGTAGGTGACGGTCCCTTCGTCGTCGATGACCGCCGTCCGGTTTGGCCACCGGGCCGCCGCGACCGCCAGCAGTGTGACCGGATTCGTGCCGCTGCGGCGTGCCTCGCGAAGCAACCGCACCGCGGCAGCCGGGCCCGGGGGACGGAGCAGCCCGGAGCGCAGCAATGCCCGGGCCGCGGTGGTGAGCACGCTCCCGTTGGTCATCGCCGCATCGCCCGGCCGCTGCCGGAGTCGATGGCATACCGGGACCACAGCCGGGCTGCGCGATCGATCGGGCCGGCCAGCAGCACCGAGGCCAGTTCGGCGGGCCACACCCAGGGCGGCGCGATCGTGCGGGGCCGTTCGATGATCGCCTTGGCGACGACGTCGGCGGCCTGATCGGGATCCAGGCCGGGAAGCTTGCCCAGGATCGGTGTGGGCTCGATCATCCTGGTGCGGACCAAGGCGAAGTAGATCGAGGTGACGTCCACGCCGTCGGCGTGCAATTCCGGTGCGACGCTGCGCAGCCAGCGGTCGAACGCCCCTTTGGATGCCTGGTAGGCGCCCCACTGCGGCCCGGGCGGAACGCGCACGGCGACGCTGGAAACATTGACGATGTGCCCGCCGCCGCGCTCTCGCATGGCGGGCAGCAGTCCGAGCAGGAGCCTGATCGGCGCCAGGTAGTTGATGTCGATCGTGCGTTCGAAATCATGCGGCCGGTCGTACTGCTGATGCAGCGACCGGCGGATCGACTTGCCCGCGTTGCTCACCACGATGTGAGGCGGACCGTGGTCTTCGATGATCTGTTTTACGAGCGTGCCGACCTGCGCCTCATCGGTGAGATCGGCCGGATAGGCAACTGCGTGTCCGCCGCCGGCGCGGATCGAGGCCACCCCCTCGTCGAGCTTGTCCGCCGACCGGGCGACCATCAACGCGGTCGCCCCCGCCGCGGCCACCGTGCGCGCCGTCGCGGCGCCAACTCCGTACGACGCCCCGGTCACCAGCACGGTCTTGCCCGATACGGCGCCGCGCAACTTGTCGAAATCGCCCACCTGCGCCGGGTTGGCGAGTCTGTCGATTGCCTTAGCCGCCAGCTTCATCGAACACCGAGCATAGGGCGCGCCATCCGGGCCGCCGATCGACGGCCTGCGCAGCGCCCCGGCTGTTCGGGCTAGCCGACGTCGCTCCCGTTCCACGCCATCGACTCGTCGAGGGTCTCGGGGTCCGGTCGGTGGTGGAACGCGGCCGCGGCCATTTCGGGCGAACCGCCCAGGGCCTCGATGAGCTGCTTGACCTTCACGGCCTCGTCCTCGGTCGGGATCTCACCGGCCTCGAGGTCGTCGAGGAGATCGGCGCGCAGCCCGACACCGTTGGCCGCCTCCTGTGCAGAGATCCTGGCGCGCCGGCGGGCGACGTACAGCNGCTGCCCCAGGGTGGACCCGGGGGCTGCCGCGGCNCGGCCCATCAGGTCGTCGTATTGGCGGCGCACCTCGCTCAGCGCGACGATCACNGCCGGCGTGGNCCGGCTCCGGCCGGCCGCTTCAGTCAGCGAGACCTGCAGCTTGCGCAGGCCCGAGAGAATCACCTCCACCCGGCGGGGAAATTCGAGATCCTCGTGATGAGGCAACGAATCGATCGCCGACACGTACATGTGCATCGCCGCCTCCGCGAGACTGACGATGATTGGTGCTTCGCCCTCATCCGGGTGAGCTTGTGCCATGGCCGCCCTCTAATTTCGTCGTCCGGTACGCAATGCGCGGGATCGTTTGTGCCTGAATCGTCGGCGATCGTGAAGACCTCCGCGGACGAGAGTATTCGCAGGCCAACCCGTTGTATACCGGAAGAGCCGCATCGTGACCGATGCGGACGCCGGCAACCGGAATTCAGGCAGCCGGATGTGCCGACGGCGCCTCGCCGGGCAGCACTGCGGTCAGCGGCGCGGTATCGGCAGAAGACCCCCTGGTGGGCAGAAGGTCAGGATCGGCGTACCAGGTGGGCTTGTTCATCGCCAGGGCGAGGTGGGCGAGGTAGTCGATGAGCGGTTCGGGGCCGCACTCGCGATAGCCGGCGTAAACCTCGCCGTCGAGGAACGACACGTAGATGAACCGGGGACCGATGTAGAACCTGTCGGTCAGCAGAGCGCTTTCGTTGACGTCTTTGAATCCTGCTGTTCGGCCCCGACCCTGTTCCCAGATCTTGCCGTCAGCCGTCAGCAGGCTGCAGAAACCGCCGGCCCTTTTGAGCACGAATCCGCGCGGCGATCGCGAGCCGCCATCCGATTCATCACGAGCGGACGGGTAGCTCGGTGCATCGTGTCGAATCAAGTACTGAGCCAACCCGGCAAGCGCCGCTTTGACCAACGGCACCGCATCGTGCGCCCAGCGCAGGTGTTGCGCGGCACGCTGCGACGACGGCGGGGTTTCCGACACATTCCAGGTCCACGCGCCACCGTCCCACCACCGCAGGGCCGCCTGGTGCCACGGATCCGGGTACCAGTCAGCGGGCGGCACGCTCGGGGCTCTTTCCATATGGGAACAGCATGCGTGATCTTTCTTCCCGCGCGCTAGGAGAGCGGCGCCGGCCCGGAGCGCACCAGATCAACGCTGGCGGTGACTATTTCACCGAGCTCACCTGTGCAGCCGTCATGACCCCATTTCTCGACTGCCACCGCAAGTGCCGCGGAGGCTGGACCTTGGCTGTACCATCTGGTACATGAATACCGTGAGCANTGTCGAGATCGACGCCCCGGCGCCGTTGGTGTGGGAGGTCTTCAGCGACGTCGGGCGCTGGCCGGAGTGGACGGCATCGGTCACCCGCGTTGACGCGCTCGACGGTCCCGGCCTGGGCGTGGGCCGGCGCTTCGCGATCTCGCAGCCCCGGATGCCCAGGCTCGTCTGGGAGGTCACCGAGCTGGCCGACGGTGCCTCGTGGACCTGGGTGCAGCGCTCGCCCGGTGGGTTGGCGCTCGCGCGCCACNAGGTCATCCCCATCGACGAGCACCGCACGCGGGTCCACCAGGAGATCGACCAGAGGGGCTTGATCGGCGCGCTCGTGGGCCGGCTCATGGTCCGGATGACCAAGCGCTACCTGCAGTGGGAGGCGCGGGGCCTCAAGGCCAGAAGCGAGCACCTGCACAGCCTTCATGGCCCGACCTCCTGACGTCGAACGGCGCCGGGAGCTCCTTGCCGCGCTCATCGGGGAATTCGCTGCACGCGGCATCGGCGACCGCTCGCTGCGCGACGTGGCCGACGCGCTCGGCACCAGCCACCGCATGCTGCTGCACCACTTCGGGTCACGCAGCGAGCTGCTCCTGGCGATCGTCGAGGAGGTGGAGCGTCGGCAGATGGGCATCCTCTCCGACCTGCCTACCGACCCTGCCGCCGGGTTCTCCGTGATGTGGGCAGACGTGCGGCGTCCCGAGTTGCGCCCCTTTGAACGCCTCTTTTTCGAGTGCTACGCGCGCGGCGTCGCCGGTGAGCAGCCCTTCGCCCGTATGGTGCCGGGCGCGGTGGACGGCTGGCTGGCCGCGGCCGCCGCGAACACCGGTGCATCGGTGGACCCTGCTCAGGTCCGGCTCGGCCTGGCCGTCATCCGTGGCCTGCTGCTCGACCTGGTGGCCACCGACGACGCCGCCGCCGTGGACGCGGCCGCCGAAGCCTTCGCCAACCTCCTCCGCGAGGGGCAAGATTCAGCGGCCGGGGGAAACCGCACCCGAAAGGCAGGCATCCGATGACCGATGTCAACGCGCTTGTCGCGCGCGAAGACAACGAGGGAAACGCCACCGTCCATCACGAAGGCGTCGACGACCGCTTCCTTCCCGATGGGCAGGTACAGATTGCCGTCGAGTTCTCCGGAATCAATTACCGGGACGCCGACGCGGTGGGCGCCATCCCCGGCTACCAGGTTTGATCGGTTTCCGTCAGTAAGCGGTACTGCGCCGCCACCTGTCGGTGCGCATCGACCTGATCGCTCGAAAAGATCTCATAGGCGTACCGGCCGGCCGAGCCGGCGCAGTAGAAATTCCGCGGTGAGGCGTCGTCGTCGCGGCCTCCGCCGAAGCAGCGAGCCGCCGGTACCTCACTCACCGCCGCGGCGGGTCGATAGCCGTCGCCGCGCCGGTCGGCGGCGAGCCGCTCGGCCAGTCGTTCCGCGCCGAATCGATCAGCCGCCTCGTATACCGTGCTCTTCCCGGCCGCTACCGCCACGACTCCCGTCACGGCGAACAGAGGCGCCGCCTTGGCGGAGTCTTCCTGGAAGTGCAGGGCCGCCCTGGGTTGGAGGTCCCACCCGCGAGCCGGCAGGTCCGCGTCCTGGGGCGCCAGCGGCAATGTACGGCGCAATAGCCCGGTGTCGTCGGTGGACAGGTCCGCAAAGCGCGACGGGTCATCGGGAACGAACTGATCGATCAGGGGCTCCTGGAGGTCGAGTGTCCCCGACACGAGCGTTACCGCGCCCCGGACCCCCTGCTTGGAGCGCGCGTACTGCAAGAACACATACGGGCCGTGGGCGGTGATGCTGTGCAACTCCGCGCCCTCAGCGGTCTCGGAGCCGAAGGCCAGGGTCGCGCTGTGTCGGGGAATCGGAATAGTGGCCCGCTGCGCGGTCCGCGCGTGCAGGTCCGCCGTGTCCTGGGCCACGTCCGCCGCTGCGGCCGCGCTGGTGAAACGCAGCACGATGTTGAGCAGGACCTGATCCGCGGCGGAACTGCGAGCGGTGGAGAACCCCACCACAAAGTTCTGCTTGTCGTCCGCGTCCAGTGGATCTGGTAACTCGTCACCGGTCCGAAGTGTGTTGGTGTTCTGCGGGATGGCGCGGGTCAGCGCCGGATCGACCTGGCTGGGCACCACGACGTATTCCGCCATCCGGAGGCCTTCGAGAACTCGGCCGTAGGAGTCGGTGCCGGCCCTCCCGGGTGGTGGGCCGGGGGTGGTCGGATACCTGCCCGCGTCTGCCACGACTGCACCCGCGTGGGGTGCGCTGTGCACGGCCTTCACCGGAACTTCCGAGGCGAAGTAGCTGCACCCCGGCACGGCGGAGACGGTCGCCGCGGCCACCGCCGAGCGCCACACCGCGGCGACGAGGAATGCACCGAGTCGTCGCATCACTTCACCCACACCGTCGATAGCCACCAGAGCTACGGCAGACCGCGAGCTCACCTTACCCGTGGGGGGCCGTGGTCGCGGGACGGCCGAGTCCGAGCGCGTTCTGGGCGATCATGTTGCGGAATACCTCCACCCTCCCGCCGTAAATGCCCGAATCCTGCCTGCGCAGCTCGTGACGATCCACCCCAGCGGAGCGTGACACCTTGGGGTCCGCGGGGGCTTGTGAAATGGTGTGCGTGCGGCGGGTGGAAGGAACAAGTGCATGGAGCTTTCGGGCGTGGGCGTGTGGAGTGCACAGCTTCGGTATGGAGATCCCGCCGAATCCGCGGAGGCCGCCGCGGAGTTGGAGGAACTGGGTTTCCGGGCGCTGTGGATTCCCGACGTCGGCGGGCCTGTGTTCGACGCTGTCGNGAATTTGCTGGCGTCAACCAGACGGGTGGTCGTCGCGACCGGCATCCTGAACCTNTGGATGCACACGCCCTCGGCNGTGGCCGCCTCGTTCGCGTCGTTGTCCGCGGCTCATGGGGACCGCTTTCTTCTGGGCATCGGAGTGAGCCACGCGCCNCTGNTCGACGCGTCTGAGCCCGGCCGATACCGCAAGCCGCTGGCCGCGACGCGCTCNTTCCTCGACGCCCTGGATGCCGCCGAGCATCCCGTCCCCGTCGGCCNCCGTGTACTCGCCGCGCTTGGCCCCAAGATGTTGACCTTGTCGAAAACCCGCGCCGGCGGCGCACATCCGTACCTGGTCACACCTGACCACACGCGTAGCGCACGGGAGGTGCTGGGTCAGGGTCCGCTACTGCTGCCGGAACAGACCGTCATCCTCACCGAAGATGAAGATGAAGCACGCGCGATCGGGTCCCGGTGGCTCCGCGCGTATACGGCACTCCCGAATTACGCCAACAACCTGCTGCGTTCCGGCTTCACCTCCGAGGACCTCACGTCAGTCAGCGACCGACTCTTCGACGGGATCATCGCGTGGGGCGGCGAGGACGCCGTCATGCGCAGGGTGAACCAGCACCTCGCCGCCGGCGCCGACCATGTTTGCATCCAGGTCCTGACCTCAGATCACACGAAGTTCCCCCGCGAGCAGTGGCGGCGCATCGCGTCCGCCGTGTCGGGCACGAGCGCGCCGACCGATGGGTGAGGTGTTCGATCCGGGTGCGGTCGGCCGAGCGTTCTCCGAACACCGATTCGATGAGGTGTTTCCACATCTCGCCGATGACGTGCGTTGGACGGTGGTGGGTTACATGGTCCTCGAGGGGGCCGATGCGGTCATTCGCACCTGCCGCGACACCCTGGAAAGCCTGAAAGGCACCACGATCAGCCGGGACCGCTGCATCACCGCGGTTGGCGATGGCGTTGTGGCGGTGGACTCCTTTGACCGCTACAGCGGACCCGACGGCGTCACCGCGGTCGCCCGCTGCAACACGTTCGAGTTCTCCGGCGACAAGATCGCGTCGATAACGTCTTACGCGGTCGAGGTCGACCCCGACTGTGCCGGTGCGCCCCCGCCCGGGTTCGGCGATCGTAGCCGCGGGTGATGTCTGGCGCGACTCTCGTGACGACGCCACAGACAGGGCGAACAGGCCTGTGCGGCCGGGGTCAGCGCCCGAACACCAACCACCGCATCGCGCAGTACATGTAGATCGCCTCACCGGCGCCGGCCGCGATCCGCGCGAGGTGGTACTGCACGCCGAGAACCGACAGGGCACTGGAAACGCCGAGGATGAACAGCAGGTAGTTCACCGCGACCACCGCAACGTACACCGCGACCTGCGGTCCCACCTCGGCGTGCGAGCGGAAGTTCAGGGTCCGGTTCAGGAGGTAGCTCACCGCGAAGGCGAGCGCGTAGCCGACCGTCACCGCGATCGGCAGCGGTGCTCCCAGGCCGCCGTGCAGCATGGTGATCACCAGCAGATCCAGGCCGAACGTGCAGCCGTTGATCACCACGAAGCCCAGGAAGGTCGGTGCCACAACAGAATCCAGCCCNAACGGCAGGCGGGCGATGGCCTCCGCACAGCACCGGTGGAACCGCTCCGCCGGCCCTGCTCGACTCGACTGCGGTTCGACCGGCACACCGCCACGGTGCCATCGGCAGGTGTCCTGCCCATAATCAGCGGGCGAACGCCCGGCATCACGCGACGAAGGAGCCACGACGATGTCAGAATCGAACACCCCGGCGCGTGACGAGCCCATCCGCGGCGATCACGCCGAGTTACTGCGGCGGCGTGCGCTCACCGAGGACGCGGCGCGCCCCGAGGCGGTCGCGCGGCGGCACGCCGGAAACGCACGCACGGCCCGCGAGAACATCGCCGATCTGGTCGATGCGGGCTCGTTCGTCGAATATGGGCGCTTCGCCATCGCCGCCCAGCGCCATCGCCGCGACGTCGCCGAGTTGATCGCGCGCACACCCGCCGACGGGCTGGTGGCCGGCACGGCGCGGATCAACGGTGACCTCTTCGGCGACGAGCGCAGCGCCTGCGCGGTGCTGTCCTACGACTACACCGTGCTGGCCGGCACGCAGGGAACGCTGGGTCACCGCAAGAAGGACCGGCTCTTCGAGCTGATCGAGCGGATGCAGTTGCCCACCGTCTTCTTCGCCGAAGGTGGTGGGGGGCGACCGGGCGACACCGACTATCCCGTCGTGTCGGCACTCGATGCTCGCGCGTTCAAGCTGTGGGCGGGGCTCTCCGGGTTGGTGCCGCGGATCGCGATCGTCAAAGGCCGTTGCTTTGCGGGCAACGCCGTCATCGCGGGCTGCTCCGACCTGATCGTCGCCACCGAGGACGCCTCGATCGGCATGGGTGGGCCGGCGATGATCGCCGGCGGCGGCCTGGGCGAGGTCCACCCGGACGAGGTGGGCCCGATCTCGATGCAAGCGCCCAATGGGGTGGTCGATGTCGTCGTTGCCGGCGAGGCCCGGGCGGTCGCGGTGACCAGGCGCCTACTCGGCTATTTCCAAGGCTCGACCGCTCCCGGCACCGCGGCTGACCAAACACGTTTACGCACCCTCGTTCCCGAGCGTTCGCGCCTCGCCTACCACGTCGCCCCGATCATCCAGACGCTTGCCGACGAGGGTTCGGTGACGTTCCTGCGGGAGCGCTTCGCGCCGGAGATGGTGACCGCGCTGGCCCGGATCCAAGGCCGCGCGGTCGGCGTCATCGCCAACAACACCCGGGTCATGGCAGGCGCGATCACGGCCGCCGCATCGGACAAGGCGGCACGCTTCTTGCAGCTCTGCGACGCCTTCGGTCTTCCAGTCGTCTCGCTCATCGACTGCCCCGGCTACATGGTCGGCCCGGCGGCCGAGGCCGAGGCGCTGGTGCGCCGGGCCTCCCGCCTCCTCGTCGCGGGTGCCGCGCTGCGCGTTCCGCTTGTCGCGGTCGTGCTGCGCCGCGGCTACGGCCTCGGCGCGCAGGCAATGACCGGCGGCAGCCTGCACGAGCCGCTGCTCACGGTGGCATGGCCGGGCGCTCACCTCGGCCCGATGGGCCTCGAGGGCGCCGTCCGCCTGGGGCTGCGCAAGGAGCTCGGGGCCATCGCGGACGATGACGCGCGTGAAGAGCGCGTACGCCAGGCCACGGCCGCCGCGCAGGAGAACGCCAAGGCCCTCAACGCGGCTCAGCTGTTCGAGATCGACGACGTCATCGACCCCGCCGAGACACGCCCGCTGATCGCGGCCACGCTGGCCGCGGCCACCGCCCGCCGACACCGTTTCGAACGTCGGCGCTTCGTCGACACGTGGTAGCCGGCGCCGACTTTGACCTCAGCGACGAGACACGCCGGGCATCCGTCGCTGAGGTCAATCTCGGCGTTGGCCGAACGACGAGTGGTCGCCCCCCCGGCAGCGTTCAACCCGGTCGCCCGGTTACTGTCGAAGGCGTGCGCGTTGCCATCGTCGTCGTCGGCGCGCTCGTCACGCTGGCCGGGTTGCTGTTTGCGCTGCAGGGATTCGGGGCGGTGTCGGGCAGCCCGATGACCAACACCACAACCTGGTCGATCCTTGGTCCGATCATCGCGGTGATCGGGATCGCGATCGCACTGGGCGGGTGGCGCGGCCGCAGAGGCCGTTAGGGGCCGTCGAGGGCGATGGCGTCCCGCACGCCAACCGCGCCTGTTACTGCCTCACCCCACGGGTTGGGCCATCGACGGGCGCGGGCGCTCGCAGATGACCCGGCTGCCAAAAGCCATGTCCTGCAACGACCGCCGTTGCCGGTCCACCGCGGCCGAAAACAACCCGACCGGGAATATCAGACACGCGGCGGCGCGCATGATGGCCTCGGCCGGGCGCAGCGGCAGACCGTCGCGGGCCACCACCCGCACGCCCAGTGCCGCGCCACCGGCCGTGCGTCCCGATCGTGACCAGCATTCCGCCGAGTACGCCACTGCCACCACGAGGCTGACCGCGCCCTCCCGCACGGTCTGGTCGCTGCCCCGCATCAACGAACCGGGCCAGGTCCCGACCACGCTCAGCGCGACCGCCGCCTGAAGCGCATAAAGGGTCGCGACGACGACACCGAGGTCGATGACCGCGGCCAGAGTCCGCCGCAGCACGCCCGCGGCGGCGGGTGACCTCTTCATCCGCGAACCTCCCGTTCAGCTGTCATGAATAAAGACGTCCCACCCGCGGCCATTTCAGACACATGTGACCAAAGTCACGTTCAAATTGGCAGGTCGAACACCCACGCCAGGCCGATCGCCAGGACCGCCAGCAAGGCCAGCGTCCACGACAACGACCAGAGGATCCGCGGCGAGTAATCATCCGGGCCCGCTGCGCCGATGAGCCTGCCGTTGCTGTGCCGTTCCATTTCGGACCTCCTCGCCTTGGCCCCTCACAGATAACGACAAGCGAAGGCCGGAGAATCAGACCCGGCGGGAAGAAAGTTTTCCTGGCCGTAACATTTCAGTGGGCGGTCCGGAGGGGCCGCTACATCCATCCGCCGGCGGAGGGGGCCCGAGATGACCACGGCCGCGCAATTGATGGTCAAGTGTCTGGAATCCGAGGGTGTTTCGGTGGTGTTCGGGATCCCGGGCGAGGAGAACATCCACTTCGTTCAGGCGCTGGCCGAATCGGGCATCCGCTATGTGCTGACCCGCCACGAACAGGGCGCGGCGTTCATGGCCGAGATGTACGGCCGCGTGACCGGGCGGGCGGGGGTGGTGTCGGCCACGCTGGGGCCGGGCGCGATCAACATGCAGCTCGGGGTGGCCGATGCGACCACCAACAGCACCCCGCTGGTGGCGATCTCCGCCCAGGTGGGCCAGGACCGCGAGTACAAGGAATCGCATCAGTACGTCAACCTGGTGGCGATGTTTCGCCCCATCACCCGCTGGGCCGACGGCATCCCGACATCGCGGGCGATACCGGAGATGTTCCGCAAGGCGTTCAAGGTTGCCGAGACCGAACGCCCCGCCGCGGTGTATCTGGCCGTACCGGAGCACATCGACGCCGACGAGGCCGATTACGACCTCGCGCCGTTGCCCCGCAATGTGGTGCGCCCGGAGGCGCCCTCACCCAGCCAGGTGCAGCGGGCTGCCGCGGTTCTGCGTGACGCGCAGCGGCCGGTGGTGCTGGCCGGGCACGGCGCGGCCCGGGCCGACGCGGCCGCGGCGCTGATCCGATTCTCCGAAGCCCTCGGGGTGCCGGTCGCCAACACCTTCCACGGCAAGGGCGTCATGCCCGACGACCATCCCAACAGCATCGGCACGATCGGGTTCATGCGCCACGATTACGTCAATTTCGGGTTCGACAACGCCGACGTGATCATCGCGGTCGGCTACGAGCTGCAGGAGTTCGACCCGGTCCGGATCAATCCGAACGGCGACAAGAAGATCATCCACGTGCATCGTTTCCCCGCCGAGGTCGATGCGCACTACTCGGTCGATGTGGGGATCCACGGCGACATCAGCGCGTCGTTGGACGCGCTGACCGATGCGCTGGCGGGCCATCGCCACAAATCGGACCCCGCTGCGCCGGGCGCGGGGCTGCTCGCCGCGGAATTCGCCCACGGGCAATCAGATTCGCGGTTCCCGATGGCACCACAGCGGATCGTGGCCGACACCCGCGCCGCGCTCGGCCGCGGCGACGTGGTGCTGGTCGATACCGGTGCGGTGAAGATGTGGATGGGCCGGCTGTATCCGACCTATGAGCGCAATACCTGCCTGATCTCGAACGGCCTGTCCACCATGGCCTTTGCACTGCCCGGCGCACTCGGCGTCCGGCTGGCCCGGCCTGATGCGAGGGTGTTGGCGGTGATGGGCGACGGTGCGTTCTTGATGAATTCGCAGGAGATCGAGACCGCGGTGCGCGAGCGAATTCCCTTGGTGGTGCTGATCTGGGAGGACGGCGGCTACGGGCTCATCGAGTGGAAGATGGACCTCGAGCTCGGCGATCACTACTACGTCCGGTTCACCAACCCCGATGTGGTGGCCTACGCGGGAAGTTTCGGCGCCAGGGGGTATCGGATCAACGCCGCCGACGAGTTGCTGCCCACCCTGAAGGCCGCGCTGGACGACGACGGGGTGTCGGTCATCTCATGCCCGGTTGACTATTCGGAGAACCTGCGCCTGACCGACAGGCTCGGCGAGCTTGACGACACCCTCTAAGCAACGCGGGGGATTTCGGCGGCGATGCGGTCCATGAGAGCGGGGTAGCGGTTGGCCTCGCGATGCCTGCCGGGTTTGCCGCTGCTGATGAGCCCCGCCGCGAGCCCGCGCTCGGGGTCGGCCCACACGGCGACGTTGACCAATCCGGTATGACCGAACGCGGCGGGGGCATTGCGCCCGAACGGTCCGAACCGCTTTGANCCCAGCATGTACCCGGTACCCCAGCGAAGCGGCGCGAGCCCGCTCGCGAGATCCGGTCGCAAGCGCCGGCATTCGGTCACCGCGGCGCGCAGCGTCTCCGGTCGCATGACTCGCACGCCGTCGAGCTCACCACCGCGGCGCAGCATTTCGGCGAAGCGCGACAGTTCGTATGCCGTCGACACGGTATTGGACGAGGGCACCACACCCGTGAGGAACGGGAGGGTGTTCGTGAACGGAATGATCTGATGCAACGTTCCGCCGATCGCCTTGCGGAAGCCTGCCGCGATGGGCGCGGGCAATGGCTTTCCCGTGGCGTGACTCGGAGCGACCAGCGGGACGTCCTCCGCCGCCACGCCGTAGTTCGTCCACCGGAAGCCGAGCGGGTCGAGGATCTCGGTGGCAAGTATGTCGCGAATGTTCTTGCCGGTGGCGGCCGAAACGATTTCCCGGGTCAGTGGGCCCCACGTCAGCGCATGGTAGATGTGCACCAGTCCCGGCCGGTAGAGCGGCTTCAATTCGCCGAGCATTTCGCGGGCGTACTCGCTGTCGTCCATGCGCTTGAGGTCGGGTCTCGGGCCGGTGGGGAAGGGCACACCTGCGCTGTGGGTCATCACGTGCCGGATCGTCGTGCGGTCTTTGCCGTGACTGGCGTAGCTGGGTAGGTAGTCGCACACGCGATCGTCGAGCGAGAAACATCCACGTTCAACGAGCATGTGGACGACGGTCGTCGTGATCGCCTTGGCCGCGGAGTACACGCAGAACGGCGTTTCCGTGCTGACCGGGACCTTTTCGGCGTCGGCCGGATCGGTGGGTCCGTTGCCCCAGCCGTGCCCGATCGCCCGGTTGAGCACGACCCTGCCGTGGTGGCGCAGGCACAACTGGATCGCCGGGTGCATTCCCGCCCGGTACCAGTGCCGCGTCGCCTGCCAGATCCGCTCGACGGCCGCGGGGTCCAGCCCGGAGCTCCCGGGATCGTCTTCCTGCCCCGCAAAGGTCACGGCGTCGACGTCGGCCGGGATGCGGATTCTGCCGTCGTCCGTCATCCGTGCCTCCGATGCAAAGTCGCGGCGAGGTGGTGTTGCAAGGGTTGACCCACCGCGCCCATTCGAAGCGTGTAGGTCAGTTCGTCCCCGTCGATGCGGATCGAGCGGCTCAGGGCCGTAACGCTTTTCGCTGACGCCGTGCGACCGATCGCGGTTGCGTTCAGCTCCATCTCCACCGTGGTTTCGCTGACCGACAGCGTTCCCTCCGAGATCTCGGTTATGCCGGTCGGGTGCGCCACAACCAGCTCGACCCGCCCCGCCGACGGCACCCGGACGTAGCCGGTCTCTGCGTGCAGTGCGCGGCCGTCGTCGCTGGCCTTCGTCCGCTGACCGTAGCGCAGGAACGGCTTGCCGACATGACCGAAGGTGATTTCCTCGAAATAGCCGAACGGCTGAATTGTCGGGTATTCGCCCGCGCCCCGGCCTGCCCAGGTGCCAACCAGGGGGGCGAGGACGGCGATGCCGGGATGAAGGTCGGCCACGTCCGTCAGGCTACGGCGTCACGCATCCTCAGATGCCCACCGGTCAGCCGCGGCGAGGTTGCGGTAGACCCGGGTCAGCCAGGCGTGGTCACCACAGAAGTCGTGGTCGATCCACCACACCAGCACGCCCAGCGCAGCCGAGGTATAGAACTCGGCCGCGATGTCGGCGGGCACTTCGGTGCCGGCCTGCGTGAACTGCGGCCGCAGACGCTTTCGCAATAGGTCGCCGATCATCCGACGCAGGTAGCGCTGGACCAGCGCCCCGCCTTGTCGGCCACAAAGGGCGCGGTACACGCGCTGATTTCGGTAGGCGTGTTCGAAGAGCAGGGCCGCGGGCAGACCGACGTCGATGGGGCCCGTGGCGGTGATGTCGGCGAATTCACTCTCGAGCTGATCGCGTATCCCGTCGAAACTCGCCGTCAGCAGCGCTTCCTTGTCCCGGTAATGGACATAGAACGTGGACCGGCCGACGTCGGCACGATCGAGGATGTCCTGGATGGTGGTCTTCTCGTAGCCCTTCTCGATGACAAGGGAAAGGAACGCGTCATGGAGCAGCTTGCGGGTTCGCCTGACCCGCCGATCCGGCGCCGCGGCAGAAGCTCCAGATTTCCGGACAACTTGTCGGCCGTGTTCGGTACTGGACATCGCGCCTCCATTGGTTGTTGACGGAAGTACCGCGCCGTCAGTTGGATTGAACACGATGTTCCGAAACATACTTCGTGTTCAACAAACAATCAACGATGAAGGGGACTCCGATGGCAACCACTCGGGTGTTGGTGACCGGCGCAACGGGCAGGATCGGCGGCGCGGTCGCCGCCCAGCTGTTGGAGAGGGGTGTGACGACCAGGGCGTTGGTGCATCGTGACGACGCGCGCAGCGCCCGTCTGCGGGCCTTGGGGGCTGAGGTCGTCGTCGCCGATATGTTTGACATCCAACAGGTCCAGGCCGCGGTGGACGGGGTGGACCGGCTGTACTTCAATCCCCCGTACCACCCCCACGCACTCGACAGCTCGGTCGCTTTTGCCGTGGCTGCGCGCCGTTCAGGGGTGGACGCGGTGGTGGCCTTGGGGCAGTGGCTGGCGAGCCCGGAGCATCCTTCTCTGGCGACCCGGCAGCTGGTCCCCATCGCGGCCCAGCTGGGAGTGTTGCCGATGCCGACTGGCGCGGGCCGCAATGCGCCTCCCTCCAACGAGGACATCGCGCGAGCTGCGGTGGGCGCACTGCTTGACCCGCACCGACACGACGGTCGGGCCTACCGCCCGACCGGGCCGACGATGTTGTCCGCGGCGGATATCGCCGAAGCACTCGGTGCGGCATTGGGCCGACGGGTGCGCCACATCGACATTCCCCCGTGGGTGTTCATGCGAGCTGTACGGTTGAGCGCCAAGCGGATCGGGGCCGACCTGTTCTTCGAGTCCAGTTTGCGCCACTACCTGCCCGGGTACTCCCTGCGAACCTCGGAGGTTGGCGGACCGACGACCCATGTCCGTGACGTCGCCGGTGTCGAACCCGAAGACTTTCTGACGATCGCACGCCGCTACACCACCGGCCCGGACTCCCGGCGCAGCGCAGGCAATCTCATCCGCCAGATCTGGGAGTTCATGTTGATCGGACTCGTGCCGATGCATCGCCTGGACAGGTTCGAGCGGCGCCAGCAACATCCCCGGCCGGCGCATCCCCGACTTTCCGGCCAGTCCGCGGTCTGGCGAAACGAGCACGCCGCACCAT